>Ga0136643_10011847_pt1 | contig 12960 bp, 6 predicted proteins | sample TergutLab28metaG_FD_96883 | JGI IMG/M metagenome (GOLD analysis project Ga0136643, IMG submission 96883) | Labiotermes labralis P1 segment gut microbial communities from Petit-Saut dam, French Guiana - Lab288 P1 (version 3) (version 3) | ecosystem: Host-associated > Arthropoda: Insects >...
AATCTCTAAAGGAAGATTCAGAGGGATTTTTAATACTTGAGCACTATTTAACAAAGACAGACCCAGTGGCTTTATTTTTTTAATGTTATCAAAATATAAACATAGATCATAACAGCAAAGGCTTTCCGTTTTTGCGTTATCCAAAGGCAAACCTACGTACTAACCATAAAGTTTTACTTATAGTGTTATCCAAAAGCTTTGCTGTCCCATCTGTATTGAAGTTTGTAAAAAATGAATTTAATTCTGTTTAAAAAAAGTGTAAACGCGGAGCCAGATGTGAAAATACGTACGTGCTTTTTTTACAGCATATAGCAGTTTTTTATGAGAAATAAATTTTCCATATATTTATGGTATCAGTTATTACCATTATGGAAAGTAGAGTTTATATTTTACTGTTATGACAACAGAAGCCTATGATTATGTGTTCTCAGAATTTCTTGTGCAGTTTCACATTTTCTTGGTTAAGACGCTGCGCAGATTGGTGTCATTACCATTGCAAGTATTCATAGCTGCCTCTATAACCTTTTAACTCTTATCCTGCTAACGTGGAGAATATGGTGAGCTCCTAATAAAGCCAGCAAATGGCAGATGGGATTTAATTCGGCGTTTAAAGCTTTAATAACCTACACTACGGCGTATAACAGGAAACTTGACTTATCCTTAGTACAGAAATCAAATTCTATCAAAAAATTCTGATACAGCATTTCAGTTGTAGCAGTAGGGAGTTTCGAGGATAAAGCATACCTACGATGGAGGGGTACCAGCTTCCTCTTTCGCACTCATTTTGTAAATCCGTGTTCTTGGAAACACCGTGGTGCAGCTTCGATGTGGGTTATGGTCTCGTCTCCGCCATGAGATATAATATTATGCAGTAAATTTCGGCCTCTTCGTAACCTGTTACACAATATTTACCATGGGTATAAAGAGCGTGGAATGTTAACTGATCATACCATCCATCCTGTGCCAAAGTCGAGAGTGGGTTGAAACGTACCTCCGCCTATTCTGTAAGCTTGCATTTCTCGTATATTTGGCATAATATTAAAGCGCACCTACATTTCCGAATAGTCTGACTTATAACAAACAACAAAGCATATCTTGGGCTGAATGACCGACTAACTAATTAATCAACAATACAACCAATGAACCAAGTAGCAATCTCGAATGTCTTTCTTGAAAAGATGTTAATAAATGGGTAATAAATTCCCCGTTTTGAATAAACCCGGAAATTTATTATCGCCTTCTCCAAAATCAGACCTTTGTATTTTACCATTATACAGTTCAAATAATTCCTGTGCTTTATTCTCTTATCCAGTGTATCTTAATGTGCCTATCCCTTGCGTCTACTGCTTAATTTACACAGTGGATTTTTCCTTGAAATTCTGTTTAAAGACTAAATTCTTTAACACAGTTTAATCTCCCTCTTTTGTGTTATATGGCATCCCATTTCATCTTCTTTCATTTAACCGCTACAGCTTAATTAGTTTAAGGTTACTCATTTTGAAGCACCTAATTATGTAATATTCTCCATTTTCCTATTACTTCCGCTGTATTATTCGCTACATAGATATCCACGTAGGTTCGTGATGTCGTCTTCTTAGGTGAGTGCGGTAAGTCGACAGTAAAAATTGTGCCGTGCCCTCATGTCATGAGGTCACAAAATGTAACATCAGCGTTCATATTCGAGATCGTCTGGTAGTGCAAGATATAATAAAATGTATCTGATGACTGTAGGTTTTACGAATGTAAAATCATGAAAAATCGAACAATATATGTGGAGATGTTAAATATGCGCAAAGAGTTTAGTGAGAAGTCCGGAACAGACAAGACCACTTTGTACAGTGAGATTCAGATGGGAGGATAATATTGAGATGAATCCTCGATAAATGTGGTGTTAGAATGTGAACTAGATTCAACTGGCTTGGGGAAGGATTCTGTGAGAGGATTATACGACATTGTACAAATTCTGTGGATTTCAAATGCAATAAGTTTCTGGACAAAATGAGCGACTATCAGCGGCTGAAAGTATTCCAGTTTTATGGCGCTTGTTGATAGGATAGTTAGTCAGTTAGTCGGCTAGTTAGTGTTGGAAGAATATTTGAATTGTACTGGATTCTTAGTGTCAAGGTAGTACCGATTGTGAAGAGAACGTAAAATTCCGGTGTATCAAGAATTATGTATTGCATTAGAAGGCTGCACTCTGTAAGGCTGTAGAACTGGAATGCTTCAAGGATGTTAAAGAGTCCAGTTCTAAATGCTTCTAACAATGGTGCAGACCACGTGTTTCCAACCCGCGGCCTGCGGCCACCTTTGTAAGTTACGTGTTATATATAATATAAAAATTACACAATAATTCAGGCAGTTAAGTATACCACTTACTGTTATTTTTCCACGGGCAGCCCACGAACCAGCTCACAATAATGGGTGTGTCCCTTCGCCATAAAAAGTTTTGTGCGCCCACGGTACAAACAATTACATTTATTATTACCCGGCTAGGTTATTTCATATATAAACAAAATATAAATTTCCTAGAACTTGATCTGCTTCCGTCTTCAGGTGTAAGGGTGGTGAAACGCGTACTGTGTTCGGTCTGATAGAAAGGGCTTTTGTCAATCATTGGACCTCTAGCGAGTAATCTTGAAGATCGTAATCATATTCAGCAAGGTTGAATTGTGTGGTTGCTGAGTGTGCACGTACGCAAGCTTGAGAAGATTTTGGCCAAAGGGGGTAGGAACCCAGTGTAATTAGATCTTGGAAAACAAAGCAGTAACGCCATCTCGATGTTGACGTTGGGGGATTCACTATCTCTTTCTCGTTCGCACACATATTCACCATCTCTTTTGCTGTAGTTGCTTACAGGATCTCTCCGGAACAGCGTACTTCATGTGATAGGTGTGTGTGTGTGTGTGTGTATGTGTGTGTGTGTGTGTGTGTGTGTGAGTGTGTTTGGTGGCTAGTGAGCGGCTGGCAAGGGGTAGCTTTAAAGATGAGGGTTGGTGTGATTCGCGGAGGGATGCGTGATATGATTACCCTATATTTTCTCAGTGCCTCGTCTCACTCAGCTCTATATGCACTACTACTACTACTACACGCAAATGTTTGTGTTGGGAACACAAGTCCTTGTATTATATGCCATTCCTCCTTCTTCATGCCCCTGGTACATCCCCCAAGGGGTTGGTTATAGGCGTACAAAAGCCATACCGCTACCATGCAGAAACCAGGATCATGGAAAGTTCAGACTCTGTGACTGGTGTTCCTCCTCCTACACGAAAGTGTAGTAAGGTGGGTGGCTGGTTAGTTGTGTTAATGAGAGGAAGGGATTTTAACCCCCTTCATTTGCACCGTTTCTAACCCTGGTGTGTGGTTAATATAACGTGTATGAACGTGGATATACCACACCACTTTATAGCTAGAATTAGTCCAGAATTACTGCTAGGATCGGCCTAATTTTATCCCAACTCCCCTTTTCATACTAGTTTTACAGCTTTCTCTCTGTGTCCTCGTGTAACAACTATGTTTCGTTTAACTCGGTTAAAACGGAGTAGTGTAAGAGTTCCGTATACACAGAGAAAAGCTGTGCCGTGCATTAACCATTTAAAAGTTACAGTTTGTTGTACTTGTTGTCTGTAACTTCAGTGGCTGGCCTTGCTCCAAGGAGTTAATGACACTGGCTGGAAGACGAAACTTGCCTCCCTTGTCTGACTTTCATCACATATGACCCGGCAGTTTTAATTTTCTGTGGTATATGGACATGTGTCAAGGCAAGGTTTTCTAGTAACATTACATTTATTTTGAGTAAAGAATTAATTCCAGTAAACTTAATCCTTTTTTTTACCATGGCTCAATAGCCCTGTGGACCAAGGTCTCCACATTATCGGGGATTCGTGATCACACTCAGACACGCCACATTCGGTAGAACTCTTCTGGACTAGTGATCAACCCGGCGCAGAGACCTCTACCTGACAACACACAACAATCACAACAGACAGACATCCATGCCCCCAGCGGGATTCGAGCACACAATCCCAGCAAGGAGCGGCCGCAGACCAACGCCTTAGACCGTGCGGCCACTGGGATCGGCTAGTCCTTCTTTAGGATCTAATATTATCAGCTTCTAAAGAAAGTCCCTTAAAGCTTTGTCGCATTTGCGGCAGCTGCCAATTGTTAAATTTATACAGCGTCGTGATTTCAAGCTTCCGCCGCGACGTAAATGAGAATTGCGCTCTTCTTGGCTACTACGCTGCGAGTGATGGTAATTAAGTGGTAAGAAATTACCAATATTCGCTGCGTAATATCCCAGAAGAGCGCAGTTCTGTTTTACAGCGTCCTTATAAATGAATTAAATAAGAATATTAACGATTGATGGAACGACACTCGTATAGCGGCACTGCAGTATTCCGAGAGAACTCCCTCATAGTATAATTTTTTTTTCTTCACACATTCCACATAAAGTGGTTTTTGGTCTAATCCGAGACAACCTGTATGGAACCCCAAAGGTCTAGTATCCTTTTTGCGAAATTCTGTCACGGAAGTTTATTTTTAACGGACAATAATGAGACTATTACGTTTTTCAAGGTTTTGTTTCTAATTTATGTCCATGAAACCGTAGATCGAAATTATGTCTGGTCATACCTATAATAAAATATGAATATAAAGGTAAACTGTTCCTTGTGTCGATTTCGTTAAGCGTATGGATACTCTGTACATGAATGAAAAAGAACACAAGAAACGGATAAGGAGTTCATACAGCCACGGCTAATATTACAGCATGAGAAGTTTTTCGTCTTAGCTCTCTGGATATGAGACTGATGGACCTGGAAGTAGGGCTAAACTTCAGTAATGTAATCAATGGAAACTTCGTTAATAACAAACTTCAAAGATTTTAAAAAAATACTTTCGTTGAAATAATTTAATGTTAATTTGGTAAAGTGAAGTTATTCCATTACAGGCCTGGACAGGCCCTTAGGGCTCCAGGAGGTTATATCTCTCAGAATTTCTAGCCAAACGACAAATGAAGGTGGTAAGGTCGTCAGCCCTACACATCGGCTGCCTTTATCCCAGGATCTGTTCTTGGTACTCATTTTTGTTATAAGCTGAATCGACCCCTAGGGCCATAGTGCGGCCGGGAGGGTTAAGTCAATGAAAAATCCCAATGACCACATCAAGAATCGAAACCGCGACCTTCAGGCTTGCAGAGCAGTGCCTCAACCAACTACGCTACCACTATAATTTAGTGATTTTAGTAATTTCTCTAAATTTTTAAGAGTAAATTTATGTGCCCTTCTTTGTCGTTTTAGTTTTCTGTGACGCAACACAATATTTGTTAGACATAATTAAGAGTACGATTAAACGTTTATAATTCAGAAATGATACAATAATTAACCCACTTATTCACTAATAAGAAAACTAAGAGAGAAGCAAAAAAGCAAAGAAACTGACTTTTGTAATAAAACATGAAACTTTGACATCGCTACCAAAGAAACCCGCTGCTGCAGTCGTCATTCAGTTCCATTCGTCTCGCATACAAACACAGACCCATCTAGATCCTGCCTTACTATGATACGGCTACCTTTCCAGTCTTCAACATAGGCAGTTTCGAAGAGGTCCTTTGCAAGAATTCTGCAGGTATTTCTTGTGCCACGCTACATGTACCAGTATAAATCCTCGAATATACTAATATCCTAATCATGAAAGCCAATAGCTGTATTATGAAGATTAAATAGCATATCTTAGTCTCATATTTAGTTAGACTAAATTTATTACTACAGTCCAATCACAGATACGTATGAAAATTTTATTTTTTCTTATCGCTAACTATTTCGGCAGGCTCACCAAGTATTCAGGAGAAGGACGTACCGTCCGAACATAGTCTTGCTAAATGATATGCATTCAACGACATCTATTTGTGTATGTCTAAAACACAATTGTAATGGTATTCGAAATATTTCACTATGACCCATTTTTTCCAGATGTTAAAATGAACTTTTTCTCCTCTCAAGTTACTATCGTGGTCCGAATTGCTCTTCCGTGTTTTAGGAAGTAGTACATGTGACTCATAATAACAGATTTTAAATCTAAATGATCATAATAACAATTTTATTGTCTTTCTTTCCTAACTACACCTCATAAAAATAGATATATGCAAATAATACTTATTGTAGTGAGTCGCAAAGTTATGTTTCTCTACGAAGTGATTATGTTTTCGGTAGGAGAGTACACACGTATTGGAGTACCGTGTTACTTCCGTTTTCAGTACATAAATGTGGGAGGCTCTGATGACGCATGAAGCAGGCTTCTCCGAAATATAGGCTTATATCTACTAGCTGACAAGCTGTCACAACTCAGAAAACCGTAATATTAATCGCAGACAACTAACTTATACTCTGTCCTTTTTTTATCAAAAGTGAATGCTTGTAATGTTGGACAGTTCTAACACACGACCGCACGTTTACAACATGTTAGGTGCCAAGACATATCTGGACTTCTCTGTGCTGTGTTTTCGTGTTGTCTTAGGACAATTCAGTCCCACGTCCAGCGTACCTTACGAACATCTAAACGACTGATTTTTCGAAACCCTTAATCTGGTTTTGTAGAACCAAATACACGAAAATGTGCAGATGGTGTATATTTATAGTAAAGCAATAATTTCCGTAGGTATCAAATTGGGTTTTTAGAAAAGTACAACAAAAACAAAAAAGATACAACAAAGATTATGTCTCTTCAGCGTGAACTATGCAAGCCATGATATGTAGAGACCTACAACATATAATTTTTGTCACTTAAGCGGTACAAGTTAGAATGTGAATGGAAAGAATTACCGTAAACACCTTCAATACATCAATCAGCCGTTTCAGCTTACTGTGTAGCAGTTGTGTCCACTACACACACATTCACTCTACACGGAAGAAACATGCAACAGATCAAAATAATGGTATTTTATGCAAAGCCAGTTACTGTACTCCGCGACAAGGGACCGGTTAAGTACGAAACATGTTAGAGTTTGGTGTTTTAAAACTGTTGTTGTGAATCTAATTACAACTGTTTGTACTTTTTTCTTAAAAGTACAGAATTTTCGGCTCGGATAGTGACATGGAATGACAATTATTTTCCAAGGATGTAAAATTAATTCCTTTCCTGTCTTTGTTTATAAACGCAGGAAAAACAGAAAAAGGAAATTAATATCAAAAAACGGAAGCACCATTTGTCCATATGTTCAGTTACTTTCTATAAAAGCCGTTTTCCCCTTCAGTACAGCGTGACGAACTACCACATTAAACCATTGCACGGGATCCCTGGCTCTGGATCCTAAGGCAGCAGCAAGTGTTTGACTACGTACCTTCTCCTAGCAAGTTTATACCTCCAGATGGCCGTGTAATTCACGACTAGGACATGTTGTCTGGTAGCTAAAAACTTTAATTTTTGTATGAATTGCACTTCTGAAAAAAAATTCGACTCTTTCTATGAGAGCCGAAATAAGGTATTTGGTTTTACAAACCTTAATAACGTCATTAGGCTTATCAGAAGCACCGCATAAAACCCTCATTACAAATGCACAAAGTGCAAGGCAGCTTTTGATAGTTGTATGGCATAAGTGTAACAGATAAATGCAAAATAAATATCAATTAAGCCGGATCTTCTTTTCCATAAGTTTCGGTTTTGGGATTGGAAGGACGAATCATTTAAACTGTCACATCCGAAGCTCCACGCAAGGCGACTCTTCTATGTAAATGTTTTAGTTAAAGTGCAATTATATTTTATTACGTACCTGTAATACATGTGTCTCTGTTTTCCTTACTTTTTATTTATGAATCAGGCCTGAGTGTTGTTCAGACGTCTTACCTTAGACTTGAATTTTTGTAAGTTTTCGTACTTGTCGCGGTAGCACAGTGGTTAAGGTGCTGTGCTACGAATCGGAGGGTCGTTGGTTCGATCCCAGCTGGTGTCAGTGGATTTTTCATTGACATAAAATCCTTCCGATCGCACTATGGTCCTGGGGTCGACTCAGCCTCTAGCAGAAATGAGTACCAGGAGCATTTCCTGGTGGTAAAAAACGGCCGGTGCGTAAGGCTGACAACCTTACCACCATCCTGTGCCGTTGACATGAAATCTGGGAACCTTAACTTCCTGGAACCCTCTGGGCCACTCCGGGCCTGTAACGGGACTGCTTTACCTTTACCTTTCGTACTTGTCGGCATGATTTTAAAAACATTTGCTTATTATCTTCCGTTTTCTCTAGCTTATAGGCTATAGGCATGTTTCTTTAAAATAAAAAATCATTTCATCTACACAATTAGTCACGGCTTGATTATAGCGATCCATGGAAATAGAGACAGTCGGTACGTCTTTCGATACCAGACCACAAGGTCTCATAATTTTGGAGAATATTTCTTCGCAGCCGTAAAACCTCGATACTTATAAACCACAGGATTTTACGTTAAAAAATTAACATAAATTGCATTACGACGTTCATTGGCAGTCCGAAATGATATTTTTATTTTGGATACTATTACTTTGCGGTTTCTCGTTTTTAAAATTTCAAGCAGAGGTGCTGGGGTAAAAGGAGCATTGCCTAAAATTTACTAATTTTCTTTCCTGCAGTTCTTTTCTCTCACTTGATGCGTCGTTTTCCCTGAAAATAGAAATAGATGCTTTTGTTATATAGCAAGACAATTATTGGAAGTATTTCAAAAGAAAATAGGGATACTGAAAAAGAATATCTGAGTGATTTTAAGCTTCCGTTGCGGTGTAAATGAGGTCTTCGGTCTTTGCTCTTCTGAGATGTTACGCAGCGTGTGTTGTTAGTTAAGTTACTGAAGTTTCGGGAGAGAATATCGGTCCCATCTTCAAGACAAAATATAATTCTTCTTGGACGGCTTGACTCCTTAAAGATAGCACCGGTAGGCTGTCTCGAAACATTACCAACTATCAGTCAGATTTGCCTAAAATCCCAGATGAACCAAGACCGAAGATATTTGAACTCAGGTAAATGAAGTTTATACTCGTGCGTACGGTTAACACACACACACACATATATATATATATATATATATATATATATTTAATTTTATGTTCATTATTGTGACGACGACTAGTTTTGGAAAGGAAAACGTAATGGTTCGGCGACATTAATTCCCAGTAACGAATTTTGTCATGTCGACAGGTAATTGGGAACTTCTGCTGGAGGCAATTCCTCCACCCGTCGCTCGCGGCCACATGTTGGCCTGCCACCGTGTTATATTACCCGTGGAAGCATTTGGAATGCGAAAAAGTCTTTTAAGTCTTTCCCTGGCAAAGCCTAGCTAGTATGCCTAAATAATGTTTAAAAGTTTTGAGCTTCTTATTTACAGAGGCGTAGGTTACAGTGTTAGTGTAATTGGTAAAAATTGGCTAAAAATAACGATACAGTAGCTGAGTTTTGTAAATTGCATTATTTATACATTTTTCTTATTATTATCATCAGTATTTCTAAATGCTTGTGATGTACAGGAAAATACACAAGTAAAATTATACATATAATTACCCTATACGTCTTCATTCCTTACGCTGTGCAGTGAATTTCCTGTTGCTCGCATGCAGACGAATTTTTTCCAAACTTGTCTTCGTCACATATAAGGTTGAACAAGGCTGCTCTGTAGCACTTCTACATCTTATATTAGAATTTGTAAATATCTACAGTCTACATCAGTACAGACATGTATATTAATTTTATTTAGCGGTATGATTTTAAAGGTAACCGAAGTCGATGGATAATGTTTCTGTACATAATACCTGTTATGATATGAGAGAGAGAGAGAGAGAGAGAGAGAAAGTTGCTGCAGCGTATTTATCACTTGCACATATTTCATGCGCATGCGCTACAAACAAAAAAGACAGTGCGTCATTTGATTTGCAGAAAGCGAGTCTGTCTTACGATTGCAGCGATATTTCCGCCATTTGTGTGAAAGAGGTCCTGCTGTAGGCAAAGCTATTCGACGCTGGTTTGCCCGGTTTAAGCGACGTAGGATTGTGGAAAGGAGCAAACCACCTGCACGACAGCTGACGTCGCAAGAGAGTGATGAACGCGTGACGATCAAAATGTCGTGCAGCAAAGGCTAAGATCGCGTGTTTAAGAAGTTCAAGTTTCGCCCGAAATAAAAAGAAAGATGGATACGCAGAAGCGGAATTTGTAAATTTGATGCTTAAAGCATTTGATAAAGGTGAAAATTTTTTATGACGTGTGATCTATACAGGTGAAGCAAATTACCATAAGAACGGTCACGTAAAGTGGAACACACATGGCGCCTGGAGGCAGGAACGTCGATATGATATTTACGAGCATGCGTGAGACTCTTCGAAAGTCAATGTGAGTTGAAGCAAAACACGTTATTGTGTTACAGGGCCTTTCATTATTGCTGAAAAAAAATATTTGCAGCTAGGATTTATCGTAATATGTTAAGGTGATATGTGTTTCCATAAGGTGATATCATTGAACACGAAGGAAAATATGAAAATTTGCTTCTACAGGACAGCACCTCACTCCACTTCAGTCATAAATGATTAAATGACTTGAAAGCTATGTTTAATTTCTAGTGGATCGGAAGAGACCGACCAAAGCCGTGGCATCTCACGAAGTCCACGCTGCTCACCGATGGATTCGTTTTTTCTGTGTAGATTTGTGAAAGTCCCGTTTCCGAAGAGAAGATCCGTAATTTACTGTATCCACACAAGTGTAGTCACATTCACTCTCAAAATGTTTCAAAAAACGTGGCTAGAAACACTACGGTCATGATATTTACAGGACTGCCAATGTTGCATACATTAAGTTCTTGTAAGGTAGTGTGATAACGTCATGAGTTGAAAAACATGTTACAACAAACCCCATTTCTTTATCGCCCTTTCCGTAAAAATGGCTACGTCTTGAATCTACGTCTGTCGTTTTCGATCACCCCGTTTTATCTTTATTTTTTCTGCTCATACCACTGTTACTTTCCCATTCGTCCTGCAAGGCAAAGGCAAAATATTCTGGTCTCGACATTCAATTCACCTAGCCGCCCCTTAAAGCAATACAATTAGTAGAAGAAATAAAACGAGAAAATAAAATGGAAATAGAGTAACAGAAAGGACGCTAGGAAAATAAGGAAAATTATAATACATAACTGATGTAGGTGTTTTAAGGAAATTGTCGCTCTACAAAAGACAGTTGTTATCTTCTTAATGAATGGTTTTGGGGGTTAATAAAGTGCATGCTTCTGACTTTTTTCAGAAACTCTGCAACATTTATTACTTCTCACAGATAAACTACTCTTGACGTATAACTGCTGCACAACACAGTAACACTAGTTGCTGTTAGAGATCTACCTGCATTCTGGGGAAAATAATTTCATTAGAGAAATGAGGTTTAAACAGCTGTGCTGCCAATCGGCCTCTGGTGGGTGCATTACTGCATTATTCACATACAAATAAACAGATAGACAGACAGACAGACAGAAAGAGACTGTGTTGTGGAAATACTCGTACTTCGCATGGTGGAGTGCAGTGGCGGTATTACGTGCAAGATTATTGTAATCATTCACACAAGACAACATGAAATTAACACTTAAATAAGTTTCGTTATGTACGATTTACGTCAGGAATTCTATCATGTTCAATGATTTTACAATAGGCCTGTAGCCCTAAGTGATACAGCTTTAAAAACAATATATTTAGAGCTTCGACATTGTGCCACACAATGTATACAATTCAGTCCATTTACATCTAAAGAACACCTTATGCATTTACAGTTTTGCGTAAACAAACAGGAGTAAGGATCTAAAGATAGCGCTAGAGAGTGAGATTCTTCGAAGCTTCTTGCTTCTGGATGGCCTGAAAAAAAATGAAGATCAGTCTAAAATGTACATTTAGATTTTTATTAACTTCACGACGTAGACAAGGTTACTTACAAATTATTTTCTGTACATCTAAGCGTTGAAGGGTGACATATCGTAGGTCTAGCATTGGAATTTTTTCAAGAAAACTTTAAGATCGAATTAAATTAAGGGGATGCTTTATGACACTTGATTCAGAATTTTTGTTGGCATTCAGCAACATCAAGATTAAGTACACAGAATTATATTCTGCATTTTTTTGCAAAACTATCTTTTTGCTTGTTGTTTTGTATGTGTGTGCGTTTTGGTCGCTCACACTGAGGTAGGACTGTAGGCAAAGGGCATTTGTGAATAGCGTGCTGAGGAGGACATTTAGGCCTAAGATGGATGAGGTAACAGGGGAGTAGAGAAGACTACTTATTGAGAAGGTTACAAGATCTGTACTCCTCACCAAATATTATCCGAAAGATCAAATCGAGAAGAATGAGATGGCCGGGGCTTGTAGCATGTATGGGGAGAAGAGTTGTGCGTACAGGATTTTGGTGGGGACACCTGAAGGAAAGAGAACTATGCAAGACAGAGGCGCAGATGAGGAGATAATATTAATATGGATCTTCACGAATTGGGATTGGGGCATGCACTGAACTGATTTGGCTCAGGATAGGGACAGGTTGGGGGCTCTTGTTAATGCGACAATGAAGATTCGGAATCCATAAAATCCGGGGAATTTCTTGACTAAGAACCGGTTAGCTTCTCAAGAAGGACTCTGCTCCGTGGAGTTATGTTGTTCAGCAAAGGTGCGAAACTTGGTTTCTTTTAGTACATGAAGTACATTGACTGGGGCTGTTCGAGAACAGGGTGCTGAAGATGACATCGTGACGTAAGACAGAGAGGAAGAAATGAGGGCTTGGGGAAGATTGGTAGTGGGGAGCTTCTTACTTTTACTCTTCTCCAGATGATATTAGTGTGACAAAAGAATGGGACACAGATGGGCTGGGTAGTTGGCACTTGGGGAGGGGGGGGGGGGGGACGAGAAATTTGTACAGATTTTGGGAGGAAATTTGGAAGGATACAAACCAGTTTTAAGGCACTCCTATGAGAAATGAAAAAATTAAAGTTG
>Ga0136643_10011850_pt1 | contig 12959 bp, 7 predicted proteins | sample TergutLab28metaG_FD_96883 | JGI IMG/M metagenome (GOLD analysis project Ga0136643, IMG submission 96883) | Labiotermes labralis P1 segment gut microbial communities from Petit-Saut dam, French Guiana - Lab288 P1 (version 3) (version 3) | ecosystem: Host-associated > Arthropoda: Insects >...
CTGATAAGTCCTTAGCCCGACCAGGAAGGAAACAAGCTACAGCGACCAAACTCGGGATTTATTCAACATACTCCCCACGAAGCTCAATACACTTCTTAGCCCGGTTGCTCTAACTTTTGTAAGCCACTCAAAAAAAAAATCAGAAGTTTGTCCGTCCAACCAGGTCTCCGCGGCAGGAATGACCTCCGCGTCGGACGAAAATGGCGACATTTCAATTGTTTTTTTCAGTCCAGGGAAAAGGTGGTAGTCCGACGGGGCCAGATCCGGAGAATAGGATGGTGATCAAGACATTGAAAGCCCAGGTAGGCCAGTTTCTTCTGGGTTGCAAGTGTCCGGTGAGCCGGGGAAATGTGCAAGAACAAGAACCCCTTGGTGATCTTCCAGCGGCGGTTTTCCTTCAAAATGTCCTTCGTTTGCACAGGCAGAAATGAGTAACACTCCGCGTTGATAGTTTGGCCCTTTGGAAGGTAACCAATGAGGAGGATGCCGTCTAGATCCCAAAATATTGAGGCGAGAACCTTTCCAGCGGATTTTTACAATCGGAATTTTTTGGGGCCGGGTGAGCCGCTATGCCGCCACGCATTTGATAGTTGCTTTGTCTCCAGGTCATAGTGATATAACCAGGTTTCGTCCATGGTCACCAATCGCGACAGGAAATCATTTGGATCGCGCCGGCCGAAAAAAATTCCAAAAGTTTCTCAGACGACTGACACCGTTGGCGTTTTTGATCCGCGTACAGGCATTTCGGGATCCACTTCGCGGATTGCTACCGCATGTCTAAATCTTCATGAATGATGGACCCAACCCGCTCACGTGAGATGCCCAGTTGCTAAGCTATCGATTTAGCCGAAATACGGCGGTCTTCTAAGATTAGCTCGTGAATTTTATCAATAATCTCCGTGGTGGTCACTGTTTTGGGTCGTCCAAGACGAGGCGCATCACAGGTGGAAAAATCACCACGTTTAAACTGGCCACTCAGTTTTTTTACGGTGGCATACGATGGTGCATGTTCCCTTAATGTTTCTGTCAGACGGCGTGAATTTCCTTCGGCGCTTTGCCTTGCAGGGGAAAAAAAAATTTCGACAGCTCGCGTCTCCATGTTGCTGAAATCGCGCGCGTCGCCTGACATTCTTCCTTTCAGCCTCTGTAACAAGAAAATACTTGCAATTCGACACATGAAGGGATCCCTCTTTCCAACGACACTATCGATGCCGTCCTATCGGGAAGTAGGTCGGGCTAAGGACTCATTAGCAGCCGCTCGTAGATATACCCAGTGTTGGCTGTAGCTGTTGGGGCAGTGTGTTAAATGAGAACGTAAAGGTACAGGATTATACTGCGACTAGCGGCATAGCTCCACTCATTCTTAGCCTGGGCACTAGGCTGACTAAGAGGTTAACTTCAAGACCCGGCCGCTTTACACCCGGGAAAGAATCAGCGATACCCATTAAGCTGGAGGCTGGGTGGTCCCCAGAATCGGTATGTACGTTCGACGAAGATAACATTTTCTTCTCTTGCCTGGATTCGAACACCGGGTAGTCAAGGCCGTTGCCTTGTCACTATGCCGACTGAGATATCCCGGTTCATTTCTAGTCCGGACTTTATTTTATTACGTTTTGACGTGACTGACCAGATTTGGAACCCTTCTGCACAGTCTCCACGATACTACTTCACATCGCCCAGTGTGAAATCTTTGTTCACGCTGGGCAGGGATTGCGAAATTTTAATTAGGCTCCTAGTGTCTTTGCACTTGACGAGAGAAACATCTAACCATAGAAACACAATTCGATTCATTATACGTATTAATGTATTATTACTATTGTTATAGTCATCATTATTATAACTAAATTTAAATTCCATTGTCGTTAGCGAGTTCCTTGAAACATTCCTTCTGGAGGAGCTGATAGTTGCTTAGCTTACTAAGAAATTGTCCACAGACGTACAATTTCTCGAGGTGGTTTTATGTATACGGACCTAAAGATGACCTCATACGAAAGGCCGAAACATGACAACTCTTTATGAAATATACCGAAATACGGTAAGGAAGTCACGTGACTGAACGAAGCGTGCTGTTCGTTGTGTGTTGCAGTTCATTACTGTCATGAAGCCCCCCCCCCCCTTTGTTACTTGTCATGAGCCCTACTAATTCCGGCCTATGCATACACGTCCTGTTTTTTTTTTTTAATATTGTCTTTCTCTGTACACCTTACTTTGTCTTCAATTCACGTGTTCCTCATTCTTCGTGCCCGATTCTATTCTCATTTCCTCCTTGATTTAATCTTCCTACAAAACAACCTATCAGAATGTTAATTAAAATAAAATACGTTTTGTGGCACATCATACACATTATTACAAGCCGTGCTGTCAAGCAGTTCATACAAAAATAGGAAACTAAACTATGTACGCCAAAGTAAGGTTGTTGTCACGTAATTTATTTTCTCACCATTCTTCCGACTGGATGGGTCCTTTCGTTATAAAAAGCTATAGATTTCCCTAGCGTCTGGAGACATACAAAAGGACGGTGTTTGTTCTTGAGAGCTTGGAACGTTCAGGCACAGCTTGTCAAGCTGTTACAGCAAGCAAGAGTGACGTCACAGTAGTAAATGGGTCTGTACTTGCTTTACTTATGTGCCTCTGCACGCACGCACACACGCACAAAATGATTCGCACCGAAGTACTGTCGCAAGTACAAATGGCGTTGAGACCGTCAGACAGCAGTCATGTCGTACTCACAGCAAGTATTCTCTAGAGTCTATTGTGATTTACGTTTGTGTTTGCTGTCCCGATAATGTCAGTTCTCTGGCCGACAGTGTACGCACTTCTTCATCTTTACCCCGTATTGTTACTGCACAGTATTCAGAGGCGCAAAGCTTCTTAACAGCCATTAACCGCTCCATAACGTCCGGATCGTTGTAGACTCTCCCTCTATTGGCACCAGACTCGCACTTTGGCTGCAGACGCTGGATATTGTCACCGTAGCCCACATTAAAATTGCTTTCCTTAACTGAACATTCTATCTGCTGACAAAATCGCTCTCTCGGCACGCCGAGCGCCTAGTCGTGCCGGTTAAACGATTTTTTTTACTGTATTTGGAATTACATTACAATGTCTTTAGTATTTCTACCTGCCTTACAGCCAGCTGAAACAGTGGCGTTTCCTGTAGACGATGCAGACCGTTTGTTTTCATTCTGCTTCGCAGATAGTGACGAACGACAGCCCAAAGCAGAGCCTTAGTGACCTCATAAAGGGCGGGTATCTTTACTACGTCGTAAATCAAGATCTGAGGTGATTCTGCTTGTAATTCTGAAAAGCGAGGACGTTGAGGTAAGACCGGACACTAGCTACACGGCGCTGGAAGATATGAGTAATCTGTGACCGGCGGTGTGTTGCTGCGTGTGATGTGACACGACATATTGTGGAAGGAAGGGATCCACCCATTTACATTTTTCATCCAGACTGTCGCTTCTGTTTTCCAGGAAATGTGAACAGTCTCAGTGTGAACGTACTTACAAAGTGCTTCACAGTGCTCAGGTCAAAACTCTGCCTAAGTACTTTGACAGTAAATATACGAAAGTCCTAAGTTTATCTGAATTGTTTTAATAGTCATTGTACGCTGAATGTGGAGCCATTTGGGTTTTTTTTGTGCCAAGGCAGTCATCAAGACCGGACAACGAAACTGCCTGCAGCTACATGGGACGTGACCTTCGCTATTAGTCTTATGCCACACATAATCGACAGTTCATGTCACCAAAACCAGCTCAGGTCTCTCACTAACAAAGGGGAGGCATGAGGACCTTTTAGTCGTATTCCTGTTCTTATTGATAATTTTGTTTTAATACCGTATTACTGCGTTATCGTGTTTTACAAGCAATGTTAACTACCTACAGAAGTAGACGATATGGGTTATTAATATTTTCGTTATCTTCTTGTACGCGTGTATGTGTTGGTTGTACTTGTACGTGGGCAACAAGGTTGACAAGCACTGTCCAGAGACTCGGTGATCCCACGTGTCGTGATCATCTATAGCATTGGTTCCCAAAGTGTTCCCCCCGGATCGCAAGGGATCCGCGACAAATTTCCAAGGATCCGTGGATACATTTCTGTAAGTGACTACTTTGAATTTTACTTATTTTTTAATTCAAGTAATAATGTTTTGTTAAAATGTCGTTGAATATACTTAACTGGCGATGTGTTTATGTCGTATGACCGTTAGAATATCTTTTTAAGAAACCCTCTGTACCCACAAAGCGAGCGACAGTCAGTTTAATTAAGGTCAAATCATTCAATGAATTGTTACGTATGCTATTGATATGTATTAGTATCTATCTAAAAGCAATTCTGAGATATAAATTTAAAATTTTTGATACCTATCCTCCGAACACACTGTATTTACGAGAGCAAGCTTGTGAGGATCCGTTGTTATTTTTCGAAGACAAAAGGCGTCTGCGAGCAAAAACGTTTGGGAAACACAGATCTACAGCATTGACTGCGGTGTGTGTGTTTTTTTTTTAAACGAATGTCGCCTGTTCTCTTTCCGATTATGGTTTCTTTTAACATATAGAATGTTCGTGGATTAGGAAGTCTTTGTCCCCTAGCATGGGGATGACCGTTTAGTGACATTTTTGGCTCCAGATGTCGTGCATATTTATTTTTATTATACTGCTGAGTTCACGTTGCAGGTGAGATAGTCCGGTTAATTCTGTGAAGACTGGCGTCCGTATGATTACATACAAACCTACATTTCCTCCTTCGCAGAGAACACAGCCCATGTCCACCATAGAGCTCAATCGCTTATTGGTATTTAGGATAACAGATCGCTGTTTACGTTAAGAATCGTGAGTTCCTTAATGTTTCAGGAGTGGTACAAGTAGTGAAAGAATCATAATGTAACTTCAGGACAAGTCTTATGTTTAGGAGGTTGGTGACCCCGACATCACCTCGGAGATCCGGGTTTAATATCAGGCCAGTCTTTTTAGTATTTCCAGTGTACAAAGTACTGGGAGAGATGTTCCTTCCAGTACTTTGATCACCCCTATCAGTATCATTCCACCCTTGTCCTACATACTCATTTATCTATCAGCAACTTGACAGCGTAGTTAAATAAAACAATTAAAAAATTGACATTACTTAAAAGACTAAGCGACGATGAGATTTGTGGTTGCAGCCGGAGTAAGTTGCATGATACAGAGGAAAGACTGAATATGTAGAAAATGTTGTAAGATTGCTGAAGTGACAGGTATTATCAAGGGATATCAAAGAAATGGGGAATTCGAGTTCTTTTTATCCCAAGGGGCAGATTATGAAATGTACTTTATACGTACAGACGAGAGGAAGACAGGAACAGAACGAATGAGATGGAAATAACTTTTTTGTAGTGTTGAATGGGGTCAGGAGGAGGATGAAGCGAGATGGTGTTTTATAATACAATTGGTTATTTGAAGGTTTAATCGATTCACCATTCAGGGACTAAACATTTGATTCCCTCGTGCTGGCGAAGTTTCTGTCTCGTGTACAGCCACACGTTGACAGTACGGGCAGAATTGGTGTCAACGTACCTGCAGTGCGTACCTTGCAGTTCTGTTGCTATAGTAACGGCTGTATTTCGAAGTAATGAAATCCGGCAGAGTTTCACATCGTTCCCATTACAGGAATACATAAATGTCACCAGGTGGGGTGTAAGTACTGACTTCCACTTTCTCAGAAACAGAAAATCGAATGAACTAATGTGCACAGAACAAAGAAAAATCTGTTATTGTGACGTACGCAGTTTGTCCGAAAGCTTTACTTCTGTGTGTGGATATCGAAAAACATGTCTGTTTTTTTAATCAGTCGGTACTTTCACGATTACCAGTGAAACTCTGATAAGCCAGGATTATATAAAAAAAAACCATGATACTGGAGTTACATCTGCAAAATGCAGACTGATGGTACGGCATGAAAACTCGAAGCACTATACGGTGTATGTGCTCATCCTCAGCTGATTAAGCGCCTAAGACCAGCGGCGGTATCATGCATGACATAGCTTCCTGCCCTCCAGCAACCAGTTAGTGCTGTTTATTATGACAATTATACGAACCTCATAAATATCCACTGTAGGCTGAGTGCAGTTTCGAATTGTGTAGTGTATCGTTACTACTCCCCTCTATTTGATTAACAGTGCGCTAGATTGAGACAAAAGGAACAGAGGACCTAGCGTAGTTTGCTGGTATCAAAGTTGCTCCATATTGCTCGTTGTGCCGTCGTTGTTTTGAAACGAATGATGTGGTTTATAAGCGCTGTTAACTTAATGATATCGTTTAGGTAATGCGCCCTGGGTTCATTGCGCTGTGACGTTGCGTACTGCGGGCTACAGAAGTTTTTTTTTTAATTGGAATTGACAAAGCCAGCATTTATTCTCCTTCATTACCAAATGGAAGTCTTCTCTTATCATACACTCATTCCAAACCGCCGCCTCTTCAGATAGACTGAAGTAATATGCATAAAATAACACCAATAAACTGCTTATAGGGAGGCGTATCCAAACGTTTCCGGTCTGAGTGCATAATGAACGATATCCTTATCTTTGTTACCGGTCCTTGTTGTTCCCATCCGATTTTATGCAACGGGTCCAGCGTTGCTGCCACTGCTGGAAGCACCGCTGGAACTGGCTTCTTGGTATCGGGTGTAGGAGGGTCGATGGTTGGTCCTGAATGTCAGAGACATCGTCGAAACGACGCTATTGCAGCTACGACATTCGTGAAAAAAGGAAGATATCACAAGGTGCTAATGTGTATGAAGGGGGGAGGGGCCAGATCCCTGCTTTCAGCACTCAAAAATCACCATTGCTTCTGCTCGTCGATGAGCAATTGAGGCACAGACTTCGCAGAGTACGGCATATTCCAAACGAGAAGTCAAATCTTCAGGGACCTCCGAAATGACACTTCGTCAGACTTCGTTGAGTGACTTTGCGAAGTTACAACACGCTTTCATCTGTGCGCCCTGTGGAAATACGACCTGAACGGCCACAATATTCAGTCGAAGTTGCCTTGCAGCTTGTACTTAAAATACTAAAAAACCTGTCGAGAAGCCACGCAGAAGTTTTTGACTGCTAAATTCACTCGACTGACGCAGCAGGTAGTGATAATATGGTGCGTAGTGGTAGAATGCTGTACTAATTTTCGACCTCGGTCTTATCGGTGATTTCGAGAAGGTTTCTGCACTCATTCTCGTAACAAATCTCCGACATGCTTTTGTCAACAAATCATCAGCAGAGAGACATTTATGGGTCCAGTGTCACTGACAAGGCTACATGCTTCTGTAGTTTTATTAGTATGGGAAGTACTAGGTGATACATCAGTTTAAGATGTTGGAACAGTGTTACATCTGGTCCACGGAGTTAAAAACATATTTTGACACACAAATTATAGCTGAAGTATTATTTGGGTTATGTCGTAAAGTTTTACAGATCTTGCGGTAGATATGTTACTGAAATGAACGCGAGAAGCACTGTACAGTGATGTTCTGAGTCGCCCGATTGTTCGAAAAATAGTGTACAGAGATGTTCGGAGTCACCCAATTGGTCGAGAAGTAGTGTACAGACATGTCCCGAGTCCCCGATTTGTCGGGAAATTGTTCGACGTACCTTGAACCCCCAAGTTCCGTGACTGTGTTTATTGAAATGTCATTGCCTGCTTGTTTATTCAGTACATTCCAATGAACGAATGAATGAGTGAATCACCTCATTACGTATTCGTATCTGGATACCTACCATATTTTGTGTAACCTGTATGCGTTACAACAAACCTTGGTCATCTTCAGTACATCTGCGTATTTTAAACGGCAAGCGCTATATTTTACACAGAAATTTTTGCGTCATTTCACTTTTGTCTTTTGAACAAAGATTAGTCAAATGATGCTAAATGTTTATGTAAGCTTCAGCAGTTCCTTTTAAAAATATATGCAGTCCCTGATAATGATCAGGCTTGGTTCAAACATACCATATAATATTTTGACGATTGTTTAACACGTGAAATGTCCCCAGTATGTACCAAGACTCTTTCCACTGTCCCTCAACACGAACAACATGTTTTCACCTGAAGAAGAAAGCAGTTGTGAGTATTTGTGTTCAGTGACAACGCGAAGAGGCCTGGTAAATATTAGTGATGTTTCACATTTCTCGATACTTTTTGGAATAGTATCAATTGAATGTCTATTACCATAGATGAATGTATATTTAGATGGTTTAATATTGATTCAGTTCGTTATTTGCCACTGGTTCCTACCCTAAGCCACACCTTACACTTTACTCCTTTAGGAGACACTATAGTAGTATCCTCCCATCTATGTCCAGATCATCTCAATGATATTTTTATGAACATTACTTGTCTCTTGGAAGTCACTTCGTGTGCACGCAGTTCCGTAAATAGGTACCACCTGCTGCCTCCATCTTCTCCTCTTAAAGCTTGAAGGTGGAGGCGTTGTTGGTGCCTCTTTGTCACACTGCCTGACGTCAAGTCACGGAAAGCGGCAAGCTGCATAATTACTGTCACAAAGACCTCCAAACTTCCATCAGTGTTTTCCGACCAAAGTGCCGTTTTCACGTTGCCTGACTGGTAATACTTATACATGTCTGCAATGAAAACAGCCTGGTGGTGAATTTTACTGTTATGTGCTCCGAAAAAAAAGAGAGAGAGAGAGAGAAACTAATGCACAAGGAAACACACACCTAGTTATTAGTGTATGTATGTTATGAGCGGGGCATAGCAATTCAACAGAAAAGAGCTCACAGCCTGAAATGAACAGAGTTGTGGGATTTCATCTGTCGAACAATCCTTCATTTACTGTGCATGATGTTCCACATTTATCCATTTGGTTGAGTTCAGCGGGCTCGCGCAGCATTGCCTGAATTCAAACATGGACGTCTGTTGGTGCGGAACTGATTGTCCCGGAAGGAACCTTGTTCTAATGACCGCCGAAACTTCTTAAGTAATTGCACCATACAGGCGATCTACTACAGCTAGAATCTGCTGATTATGGTAAACAGACCGAGCAAGGGCTTATGTTCACATACCGCAAGCTGCTAGAAACTGGATTAAGTCAATAGCAACGGGTGCCGTATGTAATGGAATTGTTAAAGTTCCTTGCATTCGCAGAAGACGAAGGGAGGCCACGTCCGTTGTTCCATAATTTACCTTACGCTCTCTGTCGTCGCTTTCGGAACTTGATATAGCTTCTTAATGTGCACGAAGTGTGTCAGTTAGTGGTTTCGTTGAGTGATGTTTCACTCAGTGTTAAGCCAGACAGGCAATATACATACAAACGCAACACAGACGCACGTTCGCGTTACCATTGTTATTAATAAAAACAATAATTATTACACATTGTGAGTGCGTATCTGTAGCCTTAGTTATCCTGCATGGAACGCGCATGCGTCGTATCATATTTTCATCTGTGACCTGTCTGGCTCTACCATATTTTTCCACATTATCTAAAAAACGACACGGTTTTCGGAAAAAAAATATTAAACATAAAATGTGTGCTTTGATTTTCTCTACAACTTTTTCTAAAACAATTCTCATTCTAAGAAGAACTGAGCGAGATATTATCATAAATGTGCATAATTATTCTTGTAAAGTACCCGTTATTCTTGTCAGATTTGAATGAAACTTGAATTTCCTCGACAGATTTTCGAAAAATCACGAAATATCAAATTTCATGAAAATCCGACCAGCGGTAGCCGAGCTTCTCCATGCAGACGGACGAACAGGCAGACGGATAGACATGACAACGCTGATAGTCGCGTTTCACAATTGTGTGAACGCGCCAAAAAATGTAAGACCAACTGGAAGGTTCGGCGACATAGTGCCTCAAATACCGGTGAAGGCGGCCTCATTTGCACTGTACTGTACGACCCACTACGGTAAAAAAATTCTGCAACGGCCGATGTCTTGGGTCACAATCGTTAGGTCCTACTATGTGGGGCTGAAGAACTGTATATCGGTCTGTCCGTCCGTCACTGTGTTTAAACTAAGAACCTCTAGGCGAGATTCTTTGGAGACTTCCTACCTTGTTTTCTAATTTTCTACATTTGGACTCACGAACATGTAATAAGGGAGCGATATAGCGTCGCTGTCGAACTGCAGCAACCATAATGACCAATATTAATTATAATTCGACACTAATCGATATTAATTACAGTAGCCAAAGCTGTACTTCATATTTTTAATGTTGCTACAGAACTTACTCAGTAGTTAAGAGAATTCAGAATGCTAAAGTGCAAATAATGCACGCCCGGAAGCTTCGTACTCCTCTGCACGACCTGCACGTTTCCTACAGTGGGCAAGATTTAGTGCGATTTGTTTAGTGTGTTTGACAGTCGCGACTAATCAGTGCAGTCGAGTCGACTTTAATAAATAAAAGTTGGCTGGCCAGCCGATCAGTCAGCCGTGATTCTAGCTGCACTGGTGTAATGCCAGCTCAAATCATAATTTACTTCTTCCTGGGCAATTAATTATGAAACCCGTGTGTTGGCAGTATAAGGCGCAGTAATAAACAGCTGCTGTGTGCACACTAGACGGTGATTCCCTGATGTGAACTTGGGCACATTGTTACAGTCAGGTAATTAAAGGTTGACACAGCAAGAAAACCCTACATACTTGTATGCCTGCTGAAATGACCTTTGCCCCCTTCAGTAAAGTTACGAAATGACATAATGGTCTTCGCCCTCGTCGTAACTGCTCTGCTGGCAACCAGTATTGAGGGTTCTACCCAGCTATGTGTTTGGCTTAGGCCATTGTGAGAGGCGCTGTCAGAGGTCAAATGGGTTACGATGACGGAACGTGACCAGAATGCTGCAGTCAGTGACTTAACTGTACTACTGCACAGGAAGCGTGACCAGCTGTCTCGCGATCCAATGTCGAGTCCAAGCGTCAGAAACCATTAGCCTTAGACGGTGTAGCAGTAGCAGTGGATGGCGCTAATGTTCATATAGTTGGTCCGCCCACTCTGAACTCTTGATGCCGTCAGATGACGGAGTAACGGACTACAACCATCCTCCCTGGTCTGAAAATGTCATTAGTACAACTGTGGTGATTCTTCAATTGACGCTAAATTAAATTCTTTGGAGTACGGACAGGCGACTAGATAAGTGAATGATGTATGGGCCTTGAAGTCTTCTTGGGTGCTGCGCTGTGGCTTGGGGCGTTTCGAGGGATCGTAGTGCCTTTATCTTCATTGTCAAGCGGGTCTGCATTTTCAGGATCAGGACGGGTCATTGTGATTCGTCTTGACGCAGGACTCAGTACGGTGTTTCGAAATGTCGGAACTGCGATCCCAGTGACACAGCACAACATCCCAAAAACACGTTTGTGTTGAGCCCAGGTCTCGAACGAAACAGCATGTAACAGTGCAGCTGCTGTCTGTGTATTCGCGAGCAATCTGCTGGGCTGCATTGAATAATGATTCTGAAGACCGCGCTAAATGTTCATCGCCTTGATTACCTCAAGTCTCATACAGATGTTTATTTTTTCACATCTGCTCGCCATGAGGGACTTGTTTTGGGCATTTTTTTTTAATTTTGTTATTGTGCAGTTACTTCAGACACCCTGCTGAGTGGTCCTGTACATGAAATAAAGTGAAGTGCCAACTTGATGCAAGTAGGTAATTTTATTGATGTATTCTTAGTTCGACATGTTTCGGGTACATACGCCCATCATCAGGAGCATTAAATGTTGAGTTGCAGCATATGGTTTTCTGCACCGACGTTTTGGATGGGTGTTGGTCTTGAGAGCTAAGAATACATCAATAAAATTACCTTGTTGCATCAAGTTGGCGTTTCACATTATTTCATGAGGAAGATGCACGGTCAAACAACCCTCAAGTGGTCCTGTACCTTTGTATTATTTTGTTCCTACAGTCTTCCTTTCTATGACTCAATACAGCATGTTGTTGTAATCCTCTCTCAGCTTCTTTTCTTTCTTGCTTTATTACCAGCAGTTCCATAAAGTCACTGAAGTTAATTATACTTTATTAACGAAGCTCTGAATGACATCCTGGAGAGGAACGTTATTTTCCATCCTCCTCCTTCTCTGTCTATAAAAATACGCATGTTTAATGAGTGTTTCACCTACAGCTCTTTGTATTTTATTTGCTGAAAGATACTGCCTGCTCTCCTGGACAAACAAGAGGTCCTTTGAAGTCACAAACACGTGACAGAGGTTAGTCATTTGTTTTTACATAGTCTGTAAAATTCGGAAGTTGCCTGTAAGTACCATAACGTAGCTTACATATTCCAAATCAACAAGCCCAAACCGGAAATATGTTTCATTATTTAATTGTATTTTCTCAGTTGACATGTCGTTGATACGGCATCCAATGAGATGATAGAAATGTTTGAGATGTGGTCAATATTTAAGTTCCTGTTAACCCCGCATTCTATTTTTCGGTAAGAGTCAACAATTGCAGTTCGGATAACATACGAGGGGGTGCTGATAAGTCCTTAGCCCGTCCTATTTCCCGATGTCGTAGGACGGAAACGATAGTGTCGTTGGAAAGAGGTGTCTGTCCATGTGCCGAATTGCAAGTATTTTCTTGTTACAGAGGCTGAAAGGAAGCATGTCAGGCGACGCGCGCGATTTCAACAACATGGAGGCGCTGGCTGTCATCGAGGTTTTTTTTCTGCAAGGCAAGGCACCGAAAGAAATTCACGCCATTCTGACAGAAACTTTAGGGGTACATGCACCATCGTATGCCACCGTCAAAAACTGAGTGGCCCAGTCTAAACGTGGTGATTTTTCCACCTGTGATGAGCCTCGTCCTGGACGACCCAAAACAGTGACCACCCCAGAGATTATTGATCAAATTCACGAGCTAATCTTGGAAAACCGCCGGATTTCGGCTAAATCAATAGCTGAGCAACTGGGCATCTCGCGTGAGTGGGGTGGGTCCACCATTCATGAAGATTTGGACATGCGAAAGCTCTCCGC
>Ga0136643_10011851_pt1 | contig 12957 bp, 6 predicted proteins | sample TergutLab28metaG_FD_96883 | JGI IMG/M metagenome (GOLD analysis project Ga0136643, IMG submission 96883) | Labiotermes labralis P1 segment gut microbial communities from Petit-Saut dam, French Guiana - Lab288 P1 (version 3) (version 3) | ecosystem: Host-associated > Arthropoda: Insects >...
ATTATTTACTGCTCAACATGTTTCGGATGTTAATACATCCATCCTCAGGAGCTTGCGACTTATTTGATGAGTTATTTCATGGGTTGTATTGTTCTGGTTCGATGTGTGTTGGTGTTACGGTGTTGTTTGGCTGGGGTGGTGTGGTATCCGGATGCAGGTTGAAGCATCCGGATCGAACCAGAACAATACAACCCATGAAATAACGCAACCAACAAGTCGCAAGCTCCTGAGGATGGATGTATTAACATCCGAAACATGTTGAGCAGTAAATTATGAAATAATAAAGCAAGTGACATCAAGTTGGTCTCTCTTTATTCAACGTTTTGTTATATTTCTGAGGATCCTTCGCGGTAGCTCCATTAGCGAAATATATTCTGCAGATGGAATTTCCGAAGTTATATTGCTAAAGCTCTCATGGTCACTGTATATTGTCAAGAAGATATTGTGTTCGGTATGCAGCGGCTGTAGTAAATTTGTGTTTTGTTACTGGAAGAACTGTAAGATATTTCCGCTTCATGAGCGGAGTTATTCCTGCTCGTGATGGATGAGTTGTCTATACGGATAGAAACGAAGTGTGTTTTGGAGAGAACTGGCACTTCTGTTTGTACCATAAACACAGAGACTGTAGTTCCTCAGAAACTACAGAAATTCTGTCTATTACAACACAATAATATGACGTGGAAGGGTGAATTTAATGTTCTAAAATCACATTCAGAGTACTTCCGTAATTATTGGTAAAATATGAAGAAGTGACGTGGGGTCAATTTAATAGTGGAAGACATTAACGAAGGTATGAAGCAGTTTTATTTAGTATTTTCTTGGTAAACTATATTGGATAATCATGTTATTTTTAATATTGGATTCAACTATATGAATGTGTTTTTTAAATTTAACCTAAATTGTTTCTTTCCTTCAAAATCTAGTCTATATTTCATGAAATAGAATGGTTTATCACGCCAAACACAAGAGCGAATATGGAAAGCAGAGAATTTTATGAAGTGACTGTACTAAGCTTTGATTTTTGAAGCGTCCAGTCAAAAGTTCTTCGTACTATTTTGTCGCCAGTGAATGTGGAGGCAAGTTTTAATTTTCAAGCATTTCGCTGAAGCTGGATTTAACCTAGTACAAGCTGGCATTACCAGTTAATTAAAGATTTAAACTTGCATTAGTCTTGTGTGAGAAATGAAGGCATGTCCTAACATTTTATTTTAGAAGTTCTCCGATAGAAAAGTAGAAAAATATGAAATCTCTAATACCATTTCTTGGGGCACTGACTCCTTTCCGCCTATCGAAAATTTGTAATTTACGACTACCAACGGTCACTTAATAATATTTAAGCGATAGATTGGCAGCGCAGGTAGCACAAATGTAGAACAAAATAAATGCATAGAACATTTTCGTGGCGAAAACTGAAGTAAAGAAACAATTTGGGAGAACAAGATTTGGGGATGATATTAAAATAGATCATGAAGAGATGGGATAGATGGGTGCGGACTAGGTTGATCTGGATCAGGAAAGAGAAGTGACGAGCTCATGTGAACAAGATACTAAACTTTCCGGTTCCCTAAAATGCGGGGAATTCCTTGAGAACGTGAATATTGTTTTCTTAAGAAGAATTATTTTCTATGAAATTAATTAAACGGAGCTTAATTGGAATCTTAACCAGGCTTTGGGTTGGCAGACCAAACAAATTTGGTTCCTTTCCGCGGGGTGAAATCGACTGTTCTCCTAAGCATAAGAATTAACACTGGAACCCAAGAAGTGGGTACCGGGGCCCTTTTTCCGGGGTCAAAATCCACGGCTAGTGAGTGGAGCAATATCTACATGCCCTTTATTCTTTAAGGACGTGTGCAGGGACCAGTAAATCAGTAGCTATATATATATATATACACTCGTATATATATATATATAATTGGAATGTAAGGGTTGCAATGCTTAAACACATTCTGCACAGTAGTTCCTGCATTATAGGAATACAACTATGAAAGCTGAAAGGCAAGAGAGAGACAAGAAATTTTAAAGTGGAGTCTTATTAAGTCAAGCCATTATAGGAAAGGGGGCCTCATTTCACAAGCCAACACTGGTATAATTTCTAAAAGGGTGCTTTCCGTTTAGAAGAGAGGGCAGTAGTATGAGGGTGAGAAGTGTACATTCTCCCTCACAAGAAAAATATTCTTTACCCATTCAAGGGCGGAGTAGTAAAGAAACTTTTAATGTCTCAACACTTCAACAAGATTGGCGAAGGGTCTGTTTTATTTTGTCTTCGTAACACCCTTCTTGGGTAAAGGCAGTTAAAAATCAATGGTTCTAGAGCCTGAGAAGTGGTTAAAATGAACATGCATTCAGTGCAAGGAACTTCAATAATACTTTTTATGAATTACTTGTAAAAAACGACGTGTTTTGCTTCTATAAAGAAAAGACAGATCTTTGCCTGCAGGCCTTGTAATGCTAAAATCGATGGTTATAAAACACTAAGGCATTTCATTCACATAAGGCTGCAGTACTGCAGTCTTCGAATTTTTAAAAATATTTTCCAGCTATCAGACTTCAATAACGAAGAATTTTTAGGTTTCAAGTTTTTGTTACCAAGCTGTAGTAAGATATTCTGAAAGAAATGTGTGCGCTCCAAAGCACTTGTAAATGGTTTCTTACTATGTAACTAATATTACTGCCCACAATTCATATAAATTAATCTTTTACAGTCCAGTTGTGAATGTAGTTACTATTGCTAGATCACTAATAAATCCAGCACTTTGCCCCACACAACGTGTTTGCGTGTTCCTTCAACAGCCTTAATCTGCTGAGCTTTAGATAGCAGGAGTTCTCTGCAAGGTACGAGTTGCATCGCTGTTTAGTTAATTTGAATATCAGGCTTATAAGAATTAGTAATTATTTTAAATGTTTATCTAAGTATGAGGAAACTACAATCAACTGCAGCGAGATGAAGTTAGGCTGAAGGTCACGTGTGTTCATCATCGTGGGTCTATGAATATCTGTACTTTACAGAAATATATGACTTATATAGTTAGTTAAACTACTCACGTAATGTGTTCATTCTGTAGTAGAGCCTATATAAAAATTCTTTGACAGACTGATGTAGAATTCTTTTCATTCTGTGATTTAACTTTATGATATGGTAAATATTCGTGTCATGACCTTTGAATTATTATAATTCTGTTATGTGGTTATCCATAATTCGGAGGCATTTTCTGCCACAAATTTCAGGGTAGAATTGAAGATAGGGGCAGCACAGTACACGGCGTCATAACACAGAAAACCGAAGGGTAAACAGTTTTCTTTTATGGTACAGCGATATTCACCGATCAGTTTAAAAAAACCCTGTCCTGAGTTAGCACAGTGCAGTTCGTATCTTCACACTTCGTTCTTCTCAGACCCATTTTAATGAAAAGCAGCTCAGTTATTGTCCCATGTAAGCTTATAGCTCGCAAGCTGTCTCATCCCTTCAACTTTCAGGCAATATTCTGTACGCATTTCACTTTCCCCTCTTGGGGGCTGTAATCCCGCTTGCCTCATCCATTCTGATTTACTTTTCCTTGCAGTGTGAGGCGAAGACCATGTCTTTGACGGCAAATAATTTACTATTATGAAACCTATCTCAGTATGTAAGCAAAGAAACATAGCTCGATTCTAGCTATAGTAAAGCATTATTCACCACAATTAAATGTAGGCCAGAGAAGACAACTGCACTGTTATGGTTATTACGTAGCGTGTAGTGATAATTCCTTACAAACCCTTCGGGACAGCCTATCGGTCCCATATTCAAGAACCAAGAAGTTTGGACCGATATGTTGTCCCGAAACTTCTGTAAGGGATTACCACTATTCGGTGTGTAATAGCTCAGAAGAGCGCAGTTCTCTTCTACTTCGTGGCGGAAGCATGAAATCACGCAGGTGTAGGCCTATATTCGGAATTTTAAGGCTGTTACTATTTCTAGCAACATACTTGTTTACTCTTAAGAAAACGATCTTGACTAATCAACACGACGCGTTTATTGAGATTTTAATAACAATAGGCTACGCCCCACTCGTCGCATTTTTTTGTATCATACAACTCTCGTAATAATTAGGTATTATTTCGGTATAAAAGATCAAGATTTCCTGCTCCAATTGAAACTGATTGTGAATATTCAAGAGTTCTATAGTGTTACACCTTATTGACCTGTTTTAGTGGACTGATTGATCGTAAAGATAAAGGTAGCACCTCACGTGGGAATGACGGTAGATCTGCCATTGGACACTCCGCAACCTTCCGGAGGACTTGACTGGTCAGTAGCACCGTTGTCAGAACTTCATATGTCAAACGAGGGGCAATGTGCTTTCTGTGAGGTGGAACCTCAGTTTCAGTTGCGTTCGCAAACATGCGAAAAGCAACTATGAGATTCGACATGTCTGTCCGTCTGTCCGTCCGCAAGGAACAACTCGACTGTCAACGAACGGATTTTCATGAAATTTGATATTTGAGCATTTTTCGAAAATCTCTCAAAAAATTCAAATTTCTTTAAAGTCTGACGATAATAGCGGCACTGTACATGCAGGCCGACATACAGTTATGATCGTATCTCGCTCTGTTCTTCTTAGAATGACAAATATTTGAGACAAATTTGTAGAAGACATCAAGACACACATTTTATGCTCAGTATTTTTTTTCCGAAAACTTTACTGTTTATGAGATGCTGCAGAATAATGTGGTGGAGAGTTACGGGCCGCAGATGACATTATAATACGGCGCATGTGCAATTGCATACTGGTTAACTAAGGCTGCAGACACACTCTCACAGTAGGTAATACTTATTGCTTTTCCACTACAACAATGGTTGCACGAACTCGCCTCCGTTTTACATTAACTGCCTTGTTCAATGATTATATAGAGGAATTTCAGGCTTCGAATTGTTAGTGAAATTTGTTTTGTTAAGAATGAAAATTATTTGCAAAACAATAGCGTTGTTTTGAGTGATGTTTTTTATAGTTGTGAAACTCAGTCTAACAGTGGATTTGGAGTGTTTGAGATAAAGGAGCAGAAGAGAAATTTCGGATGGCAAAGAGAGGAAGGAGGAAACGGCATAAAGCAAATAAGCGCATTCGTTTGAAACTATTACTGTGCGTGACTGCAGGCAGTTGAAACTGTTACTGTGCGTGACTGCAGGCAGTTGAAACTGTTACTGTGCGTGACTGCAGGCAGTTGAAACTGTTACTGTGTGTGACTGCAGGCAGTTGAAACTGTTATTGTGCGTGACTGCAGGCAGTTGAAACTGTTACTGTGTGTGACTGCAGGCAGTTGAAACTGTTACTGTGCGTGACTGCAGGCTTCCGCGCTCTTCTGGGGTTTGACGTAACGTAGAGAGGTAATTCCATACCGACGTTGTGATAAGTGCAAGTAGAGAGGCTTTCTTCTTGAAATTCTTGACCCTTGAAGGTGAAAACGATACGTTGTCCCGAAACGTCTGTACGGAATTAGCACTCTACGCTGCGTTAAATGTCTTGTTTAAAATAACCTGCCAAGAGGGTGCATCTGGCCTAAAGATGTGCCAGATTTTTCCCTCATACCTTCTTAATCTGTTGTGATCGAGTGAGCATCACCTGTTCAAGGATTGTATCAAAATTTCTACTATAGTAGCCAATTCGGTAGCATCCAAACAATGGACTTAATGGGTCAAGACGGGCTCAGAAGGCAGTGGCAAAAAACAGGAGCTAACGTAATCGTCATAAAGCCGTCAAAATTCAGCCACGTACATAATGTATTTTAGTGCGTTCATAAAGTTTTATTATATCATGGTGTGGATGCACAACAGAAAATCTCAACGTCCCACTTTACTGTGTTACCCATTTGAATATTCACATACCCGCGGTAATACTGAGACGCACACAGCTGGAGTCATAACCTATTCCACACTCTCGGATTTTACAAACACGGAGGCTGGCTTATTGTCACTGCCTACAGGTTTGAAGGTTTAATATTTATAGTCTCATATCAACATAATGTGTGCAGTTACTCTATCATAGGCCTACGATTATGACTAAGGCTTTTTAGACACCAGATTTTTCACTACGTTTATAAGTACCAACTGTAACTAAGTTAGAGATATCAATCTTGAATGTTCTGCGTCCGCTGTTTTAAATTTGCACTTTTCATATTCTTATAGAGATTGATGATTGCTTGCTAAGAGTCGAAACATGTAACTTTTTGGTTGTGTGTCAAATATTCGTTACGTTTGACGGATTTATTGACTGGCTTATCGTAATGTGCGTTATCAGTTTCCGTTTTTAAGAGTCCTGCCTTTGAATTAACGGTAAGGAAAAGTTACTTTCTGATCCACTTTCGTAGTTAGTTCTATATGCTACGGATTGTTACACTCCATAAAAATGTGTATTGATGGAGCCACATGCGGCATTCCTCGGTGTTTTTAATTACATGTCACTGTTTTATTCTTCCTTCAAGCTTTGTAATTGTATAATTCATAGTTTCCATTTTACACGCTAAAAGTTCGTGCTTTATTAAACCATAAATAAAATAATTGACAATAAGCGTCTGTGGTCACAGAAAGGCTGAAAAGGCACCAGACGTGTAATGGAGGTTCTGGAAACTACAGTTTAGTGATCAATTACCGTTAATTTTTTTAATGAGACGCGTATATATTTCGATTTATTTTGTATTTGAACACAAGGAGAGAGCAGGCATTTTCTAAAACATCTCGTATGTAATTATTAGTTAATAAGACGGAATCCTGCCGGAAGGCCACACGTTTCACATTAGATAAGGATTTCAAGAACTTTTTTTTAAGAAAACTTAACGAAATGTGCCTTCCGAGAGTCCCGGTAGTACAAATGGAAATAAAATTAAAACCGATTTTACAGAAACCATTTTTTAAGATTTTGGGCGATTTAAGCTGATTGAGGCTAGAGACCAGCCGCGCGGGCTCGTTTGAACACGGTCGTGACGCTTTGGGTGCCCTAAATTCAGGAGAATTCCTTGACTTGTGTAATAATACGCTACTCGAAAAGGACTGTTTTCTGTTAACTAGAAAAAAAATTTTTTTACTGAATATTCCAAGTGGCCTTTAACTTTACGAATTCCCGAAGTTGCGTGCCTCAGTAAATAGGCAGTTTCCTACAAAGACTTGGTCTCCATAGCGGGTTCTATGAGTCTGAGCTTATGTAATTTTGCATATAGAAGAGCTCCGCTTATTTCGGCGTTTGCCTGAGGGAACATAAAGAACTTCGGATTCCGTCTGCATTAATGTCATTGACGTCTGTGAAGTCCACATCATTGAAGATCACTGCAATGCACAGTACAGAGCTGATCAGTATGAAATGTTTGTCTTTCATGTTCTTCTTTCAAAGTTTTAATGAGCTGTTTTGACAGGGCTAGAGAGAAAGTCATCGATGATGGTTGCAAGCGAATATAGAAACAATAATTAACAGTATTCTACAAATATTCTGCAGACTACAGGCCATATTTGAGATGTTTTATGACTCCGAATGTTGGATATTAAGAAAAGAACAGTTGAGCAGTTTTGTGACGGCGTCAGTTGGCTTCTCAAGACAGGAAGATTTATAAATACAATGAAGACATTACAAAAGGGAGAATAACAAACGCAGATTTAATAATAGTTTAATAATAATAATAACGGAACCCTGAAATTGCCCTTTCTGTGTAAACAGAAGAAGAGAAGGCGTGAAGGACATCAGACAGGAAAGACGGAAGGAACAATTTTTAATCTTTAGGATAATAAATTTTAAAGAAATTTTATTTAAAAATTAATTTTCTACGTCACAGATAGCGCACGGTGTCTGCACGACACAACCTGACAATTTAATGGTGTTTACGGAAATGACGTCGGCCTGTTCTGAGAATCATACCGAATGAGCTTCTACATAGCGTGGTCAAAATGGAGATTTTTTTTAGCGTCAAAGCAAGTGTCTCGCGGCCAACAGCCGCTGTGCTCAAAGTGTTTCAACTGTTGTAACCGAAAATATCAAACAGCTAAATTCGTAGTGTTGATTATTATTATTATTGACCATGTGATAAGGCTGTGACGTCAAGTCTTGTTACTTCAGATTGGAGGATTGACTGCGAGCCAAATACTCCACTACAGCGTCACATCGGATCGGGTGAAAGAAGGCCAGAATCATTAAACATTTTCCTGGTTTCAGAACCCTACAATCGCAATTCACGAATTGGATTCTTAAAGGGGAGGTGGGGGGGGGGGGGGTTAGCGGCGGTTTTAGAAGGTGGCTCGTTCTTGTCGGCGGCTGGTGATTCGACACGTCTGGAGCGTTCAATCCAGATCTCATCGGAAGCCAAGTGTGAGCTGATAGCAAGAGGGCCCTGTCTGCTTTGTGTGTCGTAATCCGATTGCCCCCCCCCCCACTCCTAGCGCCCCCCCCCTCTTTGCATATGCTCTCAAATCAGTCACATTTCTTCTGCGACGCGGAGGGTTAAGGTGGTTTAAATCCCTAGAGATGCTAACGAAAAGGACAGACGGCGTACTGCATCACTCTGCCTCGTTGCTTCGTTATTCCCAGATTCAGTTCTATTCCGTGGGATAAGATCATTTTTCAGAATCTCATAGTGGCTAATCTGGTCAAGAAATTTCCTTCCTTTTATTGAATCCAGATATCATTGCAGCCTTCACAGCAGCCCGCCATGTTAGCTACTGATATATATATACGGGGTGATCAAAAAGTCTCTGTGCACCTGATGATTACAATACAGAAACTTACAAGTAATGTTCAAAGTGTCCCCCGCCAGTCTGCAGACATTTATTGACACGCAGAACTGTGTTCTCGAAGACCGTGTTCAGTATAGCACGGTCCGCATGCCGAATGTATTCTGTGATGGCCGTCTTCAAATCATCAATTGTGTGGGGATTTTTCGAATATACTGAGTCAGGTGCACAGAGACCTTTTGATCACCCTGCATTTATAAATTTTTAATTCGAAATGAGGCGAATATTAATTAGTATATGGAAAAATTATTATACTTCGCTTTCCTCCACTAAATTAAAGTAATCCATTTAGTTTTAAGCTGTCACGGTTATTTCCACATCTATTTTCATGATATATTCTTGGGGCACGATAAAAGGAGTGAACAACGAGAGTCCTTTTATTTCGTAGTACGTGCATTTTGAAGACAAAAATCATGAGGCATAATTATGGGCTTAAAAGAATTTAATTTAATTTTATTACAAGAAATTAAATGCACAATGTCAATGTATAATTTTACAATTAAATCATACCATCTCCAATACAGTTTTGACTTTTCATATATAATTGTCAGTAAGACACAAATCAATCATCAAGTATAACTGCATGAAGTACGTACTGATCGATATATGTTTACACTGATGATTGTCTATGGAAATCGAAACATGTTGGAAATGTTATTTTTCAGTTGCACAGTTACACTTGGTATTGTGCTTTTTGTTGGTAATAACAAGACAGTGTGTCAGTAATGCACAGTGTGAATACTAATATTAAATTAATCTGAGATTGCCCGTATTACGTCTAAACTTCCTCAGACTGTTTTTATTATATAGGCTAACAGTCGGCTTTACACTTGCGCATAGTTCGCAGTGACATAAGTAGTACTGCGCACAGCAACTGCAGCTGGCTGGTGTTGTGTCGATTTTGTAGGACAGTGTTGTGTGACGACATGCATGCTATGAATTTCACGTAATTTTGTAACGTAAATTTGCTCTCAGTTTTTACAAGATATGTCTACAAATTTTTATCATCCGAGCCATGTAACAGAATAAGTTCCAGACCAACGGTTACCGGAAGTATTGAACGGAAAATCGTACAATGACTTCGTGACAATTCCTTTTACTCTCCAGTTTTTATTTCTTACTAACAGAAAACTCTAAATTTAGTTCAACATTCAGGAACTTCCTTCTCCTACTAGATAGGAATATTCAAAATATGAAACGGAAATTTCACTGTGTTGTTTAAGCGAAACCTCACGAGCTCGTAGCTTATCTCCGGACATTGTCCTACTGATGAATGTTATCTCTCGCACACGACACGTCATTTCTTTTCCAACTAGAGCAGCGCCATTAATTACGGAGATTGCCGCAGTTGAATGAATTACTAATCTCTGTGAATTACTTTATGTAACCTCCACCATCACACCACTGTCCATGTGCCAGGTCACTGGACGTTACAGTCAAACCTATCTGAAAAGTAATCGCTGTTGCATAGAAACGGTAGACAGGAACAGTTTATGTCAAATGTGGATTGACGGTCTTCCTTGAAATGGCAGCAACAGTTTATATTTGAAGAGGGATTATAATATTTATACCTCACTCAAATAAATGGGAAATGGAAATAAATGTGAAGGCAATTTTTGTTTACTTCAAAGGCGAAGCTGGTAGAAGGAAAAATATGGCTGTTCTATACAATATGAACCAGACTAACCAATATTCATTTACTATGTGCTCTTCGTTTTTATGAGTAGAGTGTTACTAATAATGGCCATTTTAGTGACGCAGTATGCCAAGGAATACAGCTATATGGTACTATTTTTACTGCCAGTGTGCGAGAGAACTAGTAGAGGATTTGAAAGTATGAGAGTTCAGTAAGTCAGAAAGTGTATAAAACAGTGGATATTTCACAAGACTTTATAAAACTGAAAGCGGTTTGGTCCACTGTTGATGATGAGAGTCCTTTACGGTGAAGATTAAAGTCTCCTGATCCATGTCATCTGGTAAATATATTTTCCGTTGTTTGGACGGGGCTTTGTACGCCATCGGTTGATCTACTCGACGCTGCAGAGGGAGGCGCCAAACACTTCCGGGATGTGATAACAGCCGATTTGTAAAGTCTCATCTCTTATAATGAAAGTACGTAAAACCTAAAGAGTTATATTTCCTTCTCGCTTAATTTGTAGACATGCCAAATCGTAATGTTACACGTTACGCGCGAAGATGCAGCAGACCGTTTGCACTCCAACGATCTAAACCTACGTAATCACGAAGGTAGACGTATGGCGCAGTGCGGAATGTTCATGTAATATCCGAATTCTTTATTTTTAGAGAGTGACTCATAACTACTTCGTCTGCTTCTTTCTCTCCATACTGAAAAGCCCTTCGTCCCTTTAACGATGCCAAAATGAGATTCATCTGTTGGTTCCCATAGCAGACAGCAGACAGCAGACAGCAGAGAAGCAAACGCAGTTTTTAATGTTCCCACAACATCTCTAAATTTTAAAAGTTTTTTTCCCAGTTTATCTTCCCTTTTTCTATGCTCGGTGAATTATTTCAATATATTCTAGTATACTTATTACCACAACAATTGTTGTAGGCATTTCGTTCTTTCTGTTTGCTCAAACAGGGATGATTAAAAAAGAACACTAATTTTCTCTTATACATACTTTAATAAAAATGTAACAAGCTTCTACAATTTCAGTTTTCAATTCTTAATTTTGACATAACGGTTTTTGAAAGTTGTATATTATTATATTTGTAAAATTAGCCACTATTATATGTTTAATTGGATATAATTTAATTTATCTCTAGCAAACAAAAATTTCTTGCGTGGAATTTTACACTACTGAGAGCACAGATAAATAATATCGTGAAAAATTCATATTCACATTATTTATATATATATATATATATATATATATATATATATATATTACAACCAGGCTCAAGGTTCGTGCGTGTCGGTGCAGAAGGAAGCGCCCAATAGTTCTGTGTATCACGTTTGTCTGATTGTATCACATCAACTGAACTCCGCAATATTTTGGGTACAAAACTGCCCCGTTTTTAGCAGTAATTCTTTAGCATTACGTTATGTTCGTCTAAATGTATTACTGTATGTCTCAGTCACATGCAACGATTACTAGCAAAATTTTTCTCCAATTCATACTCGATACGTTTCTTTTTGGTCGAACCATTTTCAGCTGAAATACTTACCGTCTTACCACAAAGCGCTGTACATACAATATATTGTGCCTGATATTATCATTTTATGTGGCTGACATGTTAAGAGTCAGCAACGATATCTTTCGACTTTTCAAGGTCTATCAGCGGTGCAAGTGAGATCTTCTTTCTTCTGGATTATGGCGTAGATGCACTGGGTTGGTAGAATTCAATTAATTGGAAATTTTCGACACTTGCAGACAGGAGTATCACGCTTTCTTGAAACGACGGGAACCAATCACCCAGCGACGCGGCGCCAGATGCCAGAAGAACGGAAACATCAATGTTTTTTTTAATTTGTGATTTATGTGGACTGAGATACCTCAGAGAAGGGAGTAATCATCTTCATATGCAGCATAAACTGACTGAATTTTATAACCAAGAGGGAGAGTGTTTACTGAGAGGTACGAATTGAATCTTTAAATATAATTCGGATTAATTTCGTCCTTAAATATTGTATGAAAAATTTTACGTTTTTTGCCGATAAGAATAATGAATAACCACCAAGCGCTGGACCATATTTGCTAAACATTCAAAGGAACGCGGCTTCATATTCCCTGCCAGTAGCAGCGAAATAGAGTGTAAAAGTTGATTTTTTTTTGCAAAGCCGCATACAAGGAAACAATAGGTCACGTCGTGTTCCTCCCATAATATTCACAAGTTATTGTGTCTGCTGTGAGACATTAGAAGTCTACATCTTCTCTAATTAACTCAGTTTTGCTGAGTAAACCATTCAGTGCTCTGTTCCATACATATGTAGACTTATATGCCAATGGATAAGACGGCCGAATCTTATAACTAAATTGTATATGTTTATAAAAATCCAACCAGATGCAACAGTATGCAGATATTTATTTACTGCATAGTCACTCTACATGTTTTGGGTGTCACAGCACCCATCATCAGGAGTACTAAAAACTGTAACCGCAGCCACCGGTACAGCTACTTCCCTCCAACGTGGCCTGATCAGGCCACGTTGGAGGGAAGTAGCTGTACCGGTATTATGACCTGTACCG
>Ga0136643_10011854_pt1 | contig 12955 bp, 8 predicted proteins | sample TergutLab28metaG_FD_96883 | JGI IMG/M metagenome (GOLD analysis project Ga0136643, IMG submission 96883) | Labiotermes labralis P1 segment gut microbial communities from Petit-Saut dam, French Guiana - Lab288 P1 (version 3) (version 3) | ecosystem: Host-associated > Arthropoda: Insects >...
ATACAATAAACTTATTGTTGTGCTCGAAACATGTAAAGGAATACAATAAACTTATTGTTGTGCTCGAAACATGTAGAGGAATACAATAAACTTATTGTTGTGCTCGAAACATGTAAAGGAATACAATAAACTTATTGTTGTGCTCGAAACATGTAAAGGAATAAGATAAACTTATTTTAAAAAACAATAATTTGCGCATTAATTTGATCAATTGCTAAGATTACGCGTGTGAAATTTGGGGTAGATATGTGGCTCAAATCGGGAAGGAGAGAAACGATTTTATATAGAAAATACTTTTATATAAGAGTAAACTTTGTAAGTCATATGGGATCCCATATCACGGGCTTAATTTGTATTGCATTGTACTTGATTTTGGAGTTTTTTTTAATGATGGCCGGATGGTGGTCTCTTAGACCGAAACGTATTGTCGTTTTTCTAAATGAAAGAACGTAATTGCGTTTTACGGAGATCTAACGATTTGGTTCAGTTCAAAAACACAACAGGATGTCCTATTTAAAATTAAAATTAAAAGGAAAGGAATGCTTGCTCAGTTTTCATCAGGAGACCTCTGGGAAAGCATACATATTCTAAACCAAGAACAAATTGGAGCCGTAACATTAATACCAATAGGTAAATTCGATTGGTACTGAAGAATAAAACTGGTTAGAAAAATTTCGGAGTCCTGTCAAGTGAAGAGCTGTTACTTTACATAACATGAGTATTCGGGCTCAACTTTACCACCTTCATGTGCTGTCTAATCTTTCTGGGAGCTTTAACATCTGGAACCTTAAGGTTCTGTCCTTTCCTGTAATGGAATAAATTTTAATTTTCGCATTATGTTACTAGGCAATTAGTTAGTTCGCTAGCTAGTTAGTTAATTAGTTGCAATAACAAGCGTTTGTAGCGCAACCTCAGTAGGGAAAATGTAACTAAATCTTTCGCAAATATACCGTAGTGTCAAATACGTAGTTTTTTTTTAAATAGACCATTACCTCCTCCATGAAAATTGAAACCGACTCGCCATTCTTGATGAACTTTCCATCTCACTCGGTACAATATTATCTCTACTGTTGAAGCAGCATCATTATGTAACATAACAGTTATAATTCAATAATACTGTTATACACCAATTCAGGCACTTCAGAGTTATTTTCGAATTTTCATTCGAGAAAAAATTTTACAAATCGTTTTTCGAATGAACATTCTAAAGGAAGTGACCTAAATTATTTTATGTTACTACCCCAAAAACATGACTGGAGACACTGACAAAAGCATTGGTTAAAATACACAAGCGGTTGTGAAAAGTGTGGTGCAGAGGGGAGTATAAAATACTGTCCAAATACACATTCGAATAAAAAAAGCCAATATCTCATTCATAAAGTAAATAAGTAATAAAATTATTTTTTACGTTGCCCCTGTTTTCTAAATAGGATTTAAGCTTTGTTTTAAAATATTTCGCTTTATTTTCAGGACTAAAAATTTTATGACTTACCACGCATTTTGCGTCTACCAGGAAACACTCATCAAGATTCGAACAGGCGACACCCACAAAGGCCCGCCATGTCGAAATTGTTACAACATTCTTAAACCTGGCAGATTTATTATTTCTGTGGTAAAACCAACAAGATGGACCAATGTGTCAAATTTATTTTATTTTAGAATGACTCTCTACATGTTTCGGACGGTCTTTCCGTCCATCATCAGGAGTTAGAGACTGTACATACAACCACAGGCATTTGTCAAACAGATACTGCTTTCTGTTTGTTAGCGGGTACCTGCGAGTACCCGCTAACAAGCAGACAGAAGTATTTTTTGACAAATGCCTGTTGCTGTATGTACAGTTTCGAACTCCTGATGATGAACGGAAAGACCTCTGAAACATGTAGAGTGTCATTTCAAAATAAAATAAATTTGATACATTGGTGCAGCTTGTTATTTTTACTATAGAAATGATATTACGATGCACGGCCCTAAGAACATCAAACTGGTAGCTTTATGTTTCAGAATTGTGTAATGCTTATGGTCTTCAAAATTATAAGCAAGGCAGTGCTTATGTTGTTGCTCGGTGTTTGTTTTTATGATGGCTTTAAGTAATGTAAGAAAAAGAACATTGAATCATTGAGAATGTCGCTGGTTGTCAATATGGCTAACTGCGCCGTTCAAGGTTAAGCATACTGGCTCGTACTGACACTGCTTAGTCCGAGAGACTTAATTTACTATTACTTATTCATCTTGCGTATGGTCAGTTATTAGGTTTGTTACGGGGATCCCTCTTTGCTCATGGTCCGCGTTACAATGGGATATTCAGTTGGCCTTACGGCCTTCAGCGTCGCTCCTCGCCACAACGGCCACCGCGCTAAGACCTCTGGCGTGGTAATGATAATGTGCTGGAAATGTGGAAGTGTTCGCCTAATACCAAGTTACATTTTCTTTCCCCCCTGTCGTCCCACAAAGTATATTGCCACTGTACAGGGGTAGTTAAAGTGTGTTCTTAAGTGCTGCGATTGGCTTAAACTGATAAAGTATTGTAATTCAGATTTTGATGTTAAAATTATCTTAATACGAAAATTAAAGTCCTTTGCCGTTTAAAATGCTGGATTATTTCTCTTATGAATAAAATTCCGATTCTGAGAAGGACGGATGTGACGTCACAGACCTGTGTTAATATTTACCGCTACGACACCACATAGTGCATTCAACGGTCGGCAGACGAAGTAACAGCGGTAAATTTTCGACATTTTAGCAGCGGGACTGTGGGGAAAACTTAAGTAGTTCCTTTGGCCTTCGCAATTTTAGATCTTGTAAGTAAAAATATAGTTCCCGTTATGATTGTTTAGACTAACGTTTGTTAATCAGCCTATGTCGGATTCTAATCAATTCTCACACGTATTTTACTCTGACAACAGCTCATCATTTTTCATTTCTGAGAACCTCCATGGAAGTGTTGATTTAGTGAATTGAAATTGAACGCGGATTCTTCGATGTCCATGTTTTTCATTCCATCACTGAATAATCTGTAATCCATGCCACGGATGCTATGTCACTCAAGAGATAAAGCACGTTTGGAATAGAAAAAATAAAATATCTAAATATCAAGTATTATATACGTATGTGAGTTTACCTTGCGTGTGTGAAGATCTAATAATAATATTATATTAATTTTATTACAAATTTTACATTACTCAGAAAGAAATTTACAAAAGTAATATACTTTATAATGAAATTAATATTGTATTATAACACCTTTTTATGCTAAATTCCGTATTAAGCACTGATGGTTTTTCGCGTACGACTAAATTATAATGAGCTCTTTGGTTTTCGTTAGAGATTATGTAAACGTTACCTGGGTAGAAAGTGTTACCTGCAGTGCTCTAGAAGTGTATTTGTCACCTACTTGATACTTCTTCGAATAATGCAGTTATTTGCCCCTCTTGTTGGTATTATTTTGACTCTCGTTTATCGTTTACTAGAAATTCTTGAGTTAATGCTGATTTAGCCCGTATTAATTTTATATGATGTACATAAGGTATGACTGAGGTTGGAGAACGGCCAAACACCTGACATTCATTTACCCATTTCGATGTATTACGAAACAGATACACGCTGCCATGTATTCATAAAACGAGCGGCTTTCTAACCCACAATACCTTTGTTCGGATATTCAAACATCTGCGCGCCTAAGAACGTGCGGCTTCTGTGACTGACATTACGGCTTCTCCGACTGACATTCTCTAATTCTTGTTCCTGCATGGCGTAATTTGTTGCTGGAAGAGCGACGTTTGAGATTCTCACATCGATGTTGATGAAGATTGAATTATTCTGGATGTGACACGATACTGCTGGTTAATAGTCCTACAAGTTTTTAAGGAGAACAGAGCCTTCTTCTTCGGGGCCTTGCATTCCGCCTGACATCACAGGCAGGCGGAATGCTTGACGCTGCAGATGAGAGCACCACTTTTCTTCGAAGCGTCTGCAAATTTAAAGAGACCACACGACTAACATCGCAGAAAGCTTGAAATTTCTTGTTGGAATATTGTTTAATTTTTTTATATTTTAACTGAATGCATTAAAATACCATTGCACATTAAAACTACCTTTCACAGGACATTAAATGACTGAAAGTTTTCCCTCATTTTTCTCTTCGTGTGTTTTATTCATAAAGTGTAATTTCCTGTCAATATAAAACAGGACTTTATGTTAGACAGGCGATGAAGTGACACACGGTCACAAAATTGACGAAATATCTTGTGCACGCACACACACACACGCACACACACACGGACACACATACACACACACACATACACACGCACGCACACACACACACACACACACACACACACACACATACACACAAGCACGAAGCGAGACTCAAACCGCTCAACTCCTGTGCAGGAGAAGTTGCCGATCATCCCAGGCGATCCGAAGAACTGGAGAACAAATAAGAGCTAAGATAGTGTACGTTGATATAGTCTATCATAGTGTTTCTCAACCTTTGTGAGACCGCGGCCCGGTAAATTCTTTTTTCATAAGACGAGGGCCCAGTCCCAACAAATTTACTCGTAAATACCTTTCCATTTTTTTTAAGTTCATACATTAAACTAACATAAGTATTAATAATTAAATATGGCATAATCATAAAGAGTGTTAGTACACTTATGTATACGGTGTGGGATGTTGACAAATATAAAATTACAATTAAATTAGTTATCAATCACTGGACTAACGAAATCTTGTAGCATATTGTAGTTTCCTCAGACCAACATCTGGGTCTGCGTTTTTCGACATATTCACGAATATTTTTTTTCCTCAGAATGTTCCCACTATAAAACATTTATTAATGAAAATTGCCTACAAAACTAAAATGAAAAAATTCCAGGAGAACCTCTCGCGGCCCGGTATAATTGATGCCAGAGCCCGGTACCGGGCCGCGGCCCGGCAGTTAAGAAACACTGATCTATCCTATACATGTACCTGTACTTGAGGTCCGGTTTAAATCGAACTGCGGCCTTTATCTTATTATCGAATATTGCGCATCCATTTGCACATCCTTGAATCGCCACATATCCCCCGTTTCTGTCATTGGAAAGGAATCCGAACATACGGAGGACGGCGTGCTACTTTGTAGGAAAAGAGAATAGGTTCTGGCTGTGAAAGGGGATTCCTGTGGCTGTCGGCAAGTTGGTAGCTATATCGCTATAGTAGGTATATCGACGTCAGCAACGGTTTAGCTTACTGCACGGGAGGACAAGTAACTGCTATTACATGGGGAAAACTTACATTCCCTAGACTTAGGGCTGACCACTATAACCAGTAGAAAATGTTGGGGGTTTTGTGGGTACACTAAGTCGGGGTGGATTAATTACGTAGTCCAAGGGAATTCCACCTCCCCCCCCCGACTACAGCCTAACAACAATGCTACCCACTGTCTAGAGGCGTAAGGGAGACGGTAAGTAATACCAAGCCCGCTTTCCATTTGTTATCAGCTAATAAACTGAGTTCCATAATCGCTAGCTGCTTCCCCTTGTAATATTATTACGACATTATAAACGTATTAAATGAAGGCGAATAGGTCATATAATATATTTTAGGATAAGCCTTAGTAGGCAGCCGTCCAATTTCTCTCCGTGCCTAACTTCGCGCTACAGCCCAGTAAATAATATTAAATACTTACGTGAAAATGTTAATGCTTATCCTGAAAGCTTAAAAGTGATAACAAGGAATATCTGTGTTGACATATTTTGCTAGGGTTATAAAATGAGGGAGGGGAAATTGGAGTGGATCGATGAAACCCGTTAGTAACAAAGAGGGTGTTTTGTTGTCAGTTTTGATCAGGAAAAATCATAGACGAAAATCAACTAGAGGGCAAAGGTTTGGGTTCGAGGATGACATTCGAGTTGGATCTTAGAAAGTAAAATAAACAGGTCTGTGTGTATTGACTGTAGGAAACCTCACATAAAATGTCGGATTCGAAATTCACAGTCGCAGTGGGAGGATAATGGGAGAATTTAATGCAGAGAATGGAACTGATGGAAAATTAAAATTATGTTTGTAACTCTGGACCGACTGTTGGGGTAATTACGAAATTTGGAGGGATGGGGCTGCCCGTGAGAACTAACCATTTATCTGAGGATAATATTCAAAGGGGGCTTGAAGAAATAGAGACTTAGAATGTGAAACGAATTCGTCTAGTTCAGGATGAGGGTTAGACAGTGGCTCGCGTGAACACGTTCTTGAAACTCGGGATTCCATAGAAGACAATTTTATGCAATTCTTCCAGCCTTCTGTTAATTTCTTCCTCTCAGATCTAGATATTCTTCTCAATGTCCCTCTTTTCAGATACCGTCAAATTTCTTTCATGTCTCAGTGAGAAACAGTCGTTCTTCACACTAACACAAACATCAGGTGACGGTGAGATTCTCACAGCTGCACACCTGAAGATTCAAGTCTTCTGGGACGTTAACGCCTTGTCGACTGGTAAATAGTTACCCACGTCAGACGTAACTGTTTACCAGTCTACACGGTCTAACATTCCGTAAGATTTGAATCTTCAGGTTACGTTACTTTTTAGTGGTCTAGATGTTAATCTGTAGGCTTGGTATAGGAGCAACAGACAGGACTGCGAACCGATCGGCGGTGTGTTTGAGTGGCGTAGCGCTATAGAAGGCTGACGACAAACAATGCTCAACTGCCACCGCGTTTTGAAGTGTCACTTTTATTGACGCTATGCTGTTCATCCCCATGACGGCTCCAAATGAGTGGCCATTTAAAAGTTAACTGTTTTAATAAAAGTCTGACTGGAACAGAGGTGGACGATGCGATATTTTTAGAACACGTATTTCACACTATGCTAAATACCATGAATATTGAATTCATATGTGGGTATAAAAACGCTTTAAATTCGACATGGATTATCAGAATCGACATTTTCATCTATTTAATCAAGACCTGCTTTCCGAATCCTGCACCACTGATTATTACAATGGACAGAATGGAAGTGGAATATTCGGTTTGTTTATTTAAAAGCATTTGGATACTCTCCAACACGAATATTTTGCATTTGAGCAATATTTTGACACTTATAGTTATTAAACATATCACACATTGAATCGTCATTTACAACTGACCTGAAATGGCGTTGATTGTAGCATGATACAGGATACTGTCGTAACATACTCTCGAGGTCCTGGTTTCAGATTTCCAAAAGAGACAGTATTTCGTGATTTTACTGTGCGCAAGAAAACTGCAGTATTATATAAATATATTGTGGACCTCAACAGCTTTATTTCATACTGTTACACAATTTTCATTCGCTTTCGCCCCAACAGTCCAAGTATTTGTTATAGTTTCCACGTGTGCTTCCCTCTTTCAAATATGTGTTCTTCCCCTCTCTCCCAAATTTTCGGCGTCTTGTACTGACAGCTCTCATTGGAATTGTGATAAATGACTTACTTTCGCATAGGGGCGCTTTTACACTGTAAGAACACGTCAGGAATCCCATAACTTTTATATTCCGCTAAACCATTAAATCAATTATTGGAGTCATAAAATCAGTGAGGTTGAGATTATCAGAATTACAGCAAGCAAGAAAGAGTTAACGAAAATATTTAAAAAATGTTGTTAGTTAATTCTAGAAGGAAGAGACTGCATGGAAGGGAAGGTGACGTTGAAAGAAGTGGGGGGGGGGATGAGGAGTAGATTCGCCTGGTTCAGAAGAGGGACAAGTGGTGGGCACTTGTTAGCCCAGTTAGCACACTGCCAGGTGGAATTTTTACTGCTTACGGCGCCATTGGTAGGAGTTTTGGGACCTCCTTTAATCTACGAAATTCGGTTTGTCTTGATAGTTGAATAAAGGTAGACCAACTTGATGTCGCTTGCTTTATTATTTCATTATTTAATGCTCAACATGTTTCCAATGTTAGTACATCAATCCTCAGGAGCTTGCGACTTATTTGTTGAGTTATTTCATGGGTTGTATTGCTCCGGTTCGATGTGTGTTGGTGTTACGGTGTGGTTCGGCTGAGGTGGTGTGGTATCCGTATGCAGGCTGAAGCACTGCATAAAGATACCACACCACCCCAACCAAACCACAACATAACACCAACACACATTGAACCAGAGCAATGCAACTCATGAAATAACTCAACAAATAAGTCGCAAACTCCTGAGGATTGATGTACTAACATTGGAAACATGTTGAGCATTAAATAATGAAATAATAAAGCAAGTGACATCAAGTTGGTCTGTCTTTATTCAACTATCAAAATTATGCACGGTCCAATAAACATAAGATTCGGTTTGTCTTGTTGATAAAATCCGTTGAATAGGATGGAAACGTCCCATTTGGTCTTGCCAACTCATGGACATTAGCAACACATGCGCACATACGGTGCGGAACAAGCAGTTTGCTTTTAATCACGAAAATGTAATAAATTTAACCGTCTTCCTATAATACATTGCTATGTTTCCACACTATTTTACGATTAATTGCCTATACTTAATCCAGCAATGTGTGATGGATTCCATCAAGTTGAATGTTACTGGACTGAGCAAGTTTCTGGCTCGAACCCCGCCTCCTTTTCCATTCCTGGCTGTTCATCTTGCAGCTTGACATTCCCATGACGTGGCTGACGCATGAGCCACCCCTAATACCAACACAACCTTCAGATTTTCACCACAATCATTCTCTCTCACTCCTCATGCCCTAGCATCGTTCTCTTGGCATTTTCACACCATAAAAAATACAACATCCTCCATTGCTACGACGGCTCCCAACTGCAGAGCAGAACCAGTGGCAGTAGCTGCAGCATCCACGACGGGGATTAAAGTTGTGTGTGGGATGAGATTGTATGGCATTTTACGATCTTCCACTGCCTCACCTACCAAACTCTCCTGCAGCTAACACTACCCAAGATTCTAAAAACATTCAGCTAACATCTACTAACCCCTTTTCCTTCTACCACCAACACCACATCCCTCCAGTCCACGTCATCCCGCACCTCTCACCCCACCCTTTTCCGCCAACTCCGATGATAAACGACGTACTCAACGTAATTGCCTCCTAAGTTATGGCTTATAGCGTATATGAAATATGGTATCGCTCCGCACGCAATTACTACAGGGTTATTTATCTTCTCACGGAGAGAGAATGAGGGAGTAAGATGGAGAGCAGCGTAGAAAAGGAGGCAAACGGGACAGGGGTTTGTGTGGGGAGGAGGGTTAAAACACCGCCCTGCCTTTTACCCATTCATAGGAAACTACATTCACTCTCTCATCCCTTCTTATTCTTCATCATCTTCTTCTTCTTCTGCTTGTTGTTCTTCTTCTTCTCTCTTCTGAGCAGGCAGGATGAAATATGGCTGGTGTCGGTACCCATTGTGAGCAATATGGCATTTTGTTTGGAGGAACTTTATGATGCATTCCGGGGCGGGCAACATGGCTAAGGGTGGCGGGAGGGTTGTTCTGTTATGATGAACAGCTTCTGCCATGAAACAATGCAGGGTCTAGTCATAGAAGAAGGCAAGTTAAGGGAGGTGAAAGGGAGATAGTGCATAAACGAGGAATGGAAAATAGGGAGAGATGAGAAATGGGTTATACCCGTAGTATTGTTGTGTGACGGTACGACATGGTAATATATAGGTCACCATACTGAATGGTGCCTCAAACCGTGTAGTTTCGGATACACTTTATGAGGGAGATCATTATATTGAGGTTGCAGAGCACAAAGAGGAGCATCTCATCAGTCCTGTAAACAACATTGCAAGTCACTTCAATGCTGTATCCACTGCACCAAACCAGAACACACGTCTGACCTTGTTTTGCACGAACCTTCTAACTAAAATAGTTGCCTCAACCGATATTCTTAATTTAAAATTCTATTTCAAAACATATATTATCTTATGTTTATTGGACCGTGCATCATTGTAATAATTGAAGAATAAAAGACCAACTTGATGTCACTTGCTATTTTACTTCACTTCTTATGTACTCAACATGTTTCGGACACCAATATATCCATCATCAGGAGCTTGCGACTGTGTTGTTGAATTACCACATCGGTCGTTTTGTTCACGGTTCGTTGTGTGTTGGAGATTTGGTGCGGCTGGATTTGAGTAGTGTCCAGCCGCACCAAATCTCCAACACACAACGAACCTAGAACAAAACAACCGATGTGGTAATTCAACAGCACGGTTACAAGCTCCTGATAATGGATATATTAATATCCGAAACATGTTGAGTACATAAGAAGTGAAATAAAATAGCAAGTGACATCAAGTTGGTTTTTTATTCTTCAACATATATTATACTTACTTTGAATGTGTCTTTTGTTTTGTCGGGCTGTAGGACCGAACCGGCGTTCTATTCAGTGGGTACCGAGTGCTCTTAGCTCGGAGTCAAGCAGACGTAGTTAGCACTGTGTAGAGACATCTCCCATACGTCTACATATTTTCATTATCCTCTTCTTTTACGTCAAGCAATGGGTTTGTATATTCTGACTTCAAGGTAATTTTTCTCGCCATTTTTTTAGCCGCTTCGTTTACTTTAACTTCGTCTGAAGCCGTGTTTCTTCCTCCGTCCTTAGTATACCATCTTGCTTTCTGATTGTAATACTCGTATTTCTCTTTTAGCATGTATCATATCCGTTGAATAATTACGGAGCTGGACGCTGACCATTCACCTCCATCCAGTTCCGAGGTTAAGAATGAGCGTTGCGGTACCTCCTTTCCCCTTATGATTCAATAGCGTTGTGTTCAATTAAGAACTGACACACCGATATATTTTCATTTTCATGTATTCGTTTTTTTTTAGACCCTAAGAGAGCCAGCCCATGCCTCTCATGAATCTGAACTCAGCTGATTTCTTGTTTTATCTGCTGGGATCGTAGTCTGACTATACTGCATTATTATTTTGTTATTATTTAATTTGATTCATGTGGACCTACACGTTTAACCGAAGAATTTATGAAAGTCACCATTAAATTATTATTAAAGACAGGCTTTTCAAATACTATGTCATATTCTAGGCCCAGTTGTTTTGCATGTTCAAAATACCTTATTTAGTTTCAGAAATTTCGAATCCCTGTGAGGTGTCTTCGTTTCAAAATAATTGCTGACAGGACCATTATTATTATTATTATTATTAAATAACACGTTTGATTTGAATTGTATTAATAAAATATCGACAGCTTATACATTTTGTCCGCGCCTGAACTAAACATTTTAAACTGTTTAACTCTTTGGTTTATCCTGTTCCCACCCAGAGATTTATTCTTTCCCTCTATAGTCTGTAACACCATAGCCATTCCTATAACTCAAATTTCTACGGTCTATCATTTCATGTAACGATTTTGAAGCAGTTATAAATTGTTCATAATAAGATTCGCTGTGCTCAAGTCTTTCTCTGTAAACCGATGTGAATAATTGATATCAAAACTATAGGTCAGCGTTTCTCAACTACTTTTTATTGAGGAACCCGCCAAATAGTTTTTTTCTTCTTTTTCTTAGGAACCCTTGCCTATGGAAGTTAAAACAAAACAAAGAGGCGGTTGGTAGGGCACTTCAGTATAGCCAATTGCCGGACTAAAATTCCCGCGATATTGCGAGGGATGTCAGAGCATTTTTTACGGTATTCCAATTTTTTATTATTTATTCCACGATATCTGGCAGAACCCGAAGGATGTTCTGCGGAACTGTGGTTGGAAAACAATCTAATGGAACAAAAATATTGCGATGTCTCAGTACTCAGCATTTTAAAAACGTTGTTAATTCATATAAAATAAATGCAATCATTGTTATGTGTCTGTAGTTACATATGATAACTGATGTATTATCATTTAGGGCCCACGAACTCTGAACTAATTGCCGGACTGGGTATTTTGTCTCGACCAAATGACGACTATTAATCTTGTGCCTGGCTGCACGGTTCTGGGGCTTCCGCTTTATCGTCACGGCAAACCCCACTCCACACTCCTAATTCGTTATAGATCGGATATTTCACTACACAATTTATGATTAACGAGTACGATGATCTCACTCAGACACGAGTCAGTGATATTTGACAGTAAACGATTCAGAGACGTGAGTGATGATGAAGTAACAAATGACGTCATTAAGTGCGATGGTCCTCCCGATAAATCAGCAGTCAGCCCCTAATATGACTACCACAGATTAAGGGGTGAACACAATCCATAGCCTGTCCTTGTTTATGTATGATTCACTTGCCGTTGCTTCGTCACCTGGGCAGCTCTTATAGAGTTAAGTTGATACTGAACCCAGGACCACACACAGCAAAGCAGAAATCGGGACCATCAACCACAATATCTCATTTAGTGTCTGTGCGACAGTCTTATTTAACACAAACAAGAGGGGTAATTTAAAGTACGTAGAGGTCAGTTGAAACCTGATGGCACACGATGACGCACGTTAGGGGAAGTGAAGGGGAAACATGCGAGTGGAGTGGGTAGCCAGTAGTCTTGCACTCTACCTCAGAACATGGTGTATCCAGCATTACTACCATTACCACCGCTGATGCGCACACCTCGGCTGCCAGTAGTCGACTGAACTGACCCCCTCCCCCGCCAATTTAAATGGACTCGTCCGTTTCGCTGAAAGACCAAGTCTGGTTTCTGCGCGTGTGTCATCACGTTTCAAACGTGCTCTACAACATAACATTGAGGCGCAATTTTGCAACCATTGTTGCAGTGGAAAAGCAGTAAGAATTACATATTCTGAGAGTGTGTTTGTAGCCTTAGGCCGGGTCCACACTAAACTAACAAAACAGAAAAGAAATAGAAAGTCAGTGTTTTGCGACAAATTTGAAACAATTCCGCACAATTTATGACAAATTTCTGCAACTTGTTGGTGTTTTTTTCAACTCTGCCCAGTCCTGTTGCCGATCGGTAGATCAAAAGGTTTCTGTTTTGTTGCCAGTTCCACTACCTGCAGACTGGTCTCAG
>Ga0136643_10011855_pt1 | contig 12955 bp, 10 predicted proteins | sample TergutLab28metaG_FD_96883 | JGI IMG/M metagenome (GOLD analysis project Ga0136643, IMG submission 96883) | Labiotermes labralis P1 segment gut microbial communities from Petit-Saut dam, French Guiana - Lab288 P1 (version 3) (version 3) | ecosystem: Host-associated > Arthropoda: Insects >...
GGAAAATGATCTCCTGATGATGAGCTTCCCGAAAGCTCGAAACATGTAGAGAGTGAATGACGACTACCCATGAAAATAAAGGATAGTCCACAAGTGACATCGTGTTGGTTATTTTTAAACAGTCTCTGACCAGTAGCTGCAACAACTATGTCCCATGGAATCTACCAATGGCAAGTATTTGAGGACCTTTCATGGTTCATATATTTTTTTTTATTTCAAGACGCAAACAAATCATTGTGGTTAGGACGCTCGACGTATTGTATCTGCTCACAGTCTGAAAGCAGTTCTGACCAGGTGCGTATTATCTTATGCTATTAACAGTAATACTGCAGTTATTTAGGAGGAACTTGTTGCAGCCATCATCTCAGTAGGCAATGAAGAAAGCACACTCTGAAACGTTAGCATATCTCTACCAGACCGCACAATATCATATTCCAGACGATAGCTAACTTCATACCTTAGAACATGTTACAGCTATTTTTCTTTCCCCACAACTTTCTGCATTCATGCCTTACTTCAAAATCCTGTATGCCTTACGGGTTCTTAAAATTTGCAATTTCCTAAGCCCTTGTAGGTAAATGTACCTTAAATCAGACTACAGTCACTTCTTTCCAAGTGTACACACCAAATTTTTCATTGGGGGCTGATCCTGCAGCTAAATATAATTTGATCGTAAAAATTACCTTACAAACATCATGTCATAAATGGAACTAATGTTAACACTGAAATTGCCCTGTACACATACAAATATAACTACATGTTCCGTGACACACTCACCTACTTTAAACCACAAGGTCTAATCTTCATGCTTTTTAGGCATGTTTGCAAAATTTCAAAGAGCAACTATTAGCTTCGTCATGTCTGTATACCTGTCCGCAATCCAGTGGACAGATTTTCATGACATTTGATATTTGAGTATCTTTGGAAATCTGTCAAGAAAATTCCAAGTTTCACTACAAGCTGACATTAACAACATACTTCGCATGAAAACTTAAGTACATCCATGGCATCTCACGCAATTCTTCTTAGAATGAGAAATGTAGCTGCACAGAATACCAAAAACATATTATATGTTCATAACTTTTTCCTTAAGTCGTGCTGTTTATAAAATGTGTTAAAATATGGTAGAGCCAGACAGGCCAAATGACCATGTAATATGACACACAAATGATGAAATTTGCATGCTGGATAACTAAGGCTATGGACATACACCTAGAATATTTAATACTTACTGCTTTTCCATGGCAACAACAGTTACACGAACATGCCTCAATGTTACAGTTCTGCGAACATTGCCTGCCTTGTTTATTTTTCAAAGTTCTACATACCCAATTTCAGTGGCTTATTTTGGCTGAAGGGTATATCACATACGTTTGACATCACTGTGTCTACAAAATCTGTCAATGGGCACACCCCAGCTTCCTTCTACACCCTTTCCAGTGTATCATTCACTAAACATCCCACTTGATATTCCAAACAGCACCGTTACATAAAACATCATACATGAATGACAATCCTCTAACATAAAGGCTCTTAAAACTGTCCTCAGTATTGAAGGCAGAATTTGTTGGTACTTAAATTTTGTCAGACAGCATTTAGGTACTATGGAATGATACATATTAAACACGCAGGACTTTTAGTCAGCTATGTACATCAATAAATAACAAAGACAACTACCTCAGTGTTCTGGACAATGAGCATCCTACATGCCTAATCACTTATTAACCACGTTCTGCACACTGAACATCCTCAATACCTCATCACTAATTTTCACAATATTCCACAGCAAAAGAAAAACATGGACATTCAAAGACACAGTAAGTAGAAAGAAAACAAAGTACAGATCTTTACCTTTCAAAAGTCACCAATAAACACTGCATTTACTCACATATCCAGTGAGGCCCTTGTTCCAATTTAATACCTGAAAACAGGATGTCCAACACTAGAACATGTTTTATATAGATACCTTCCTGGAAACTGAAGATTGTGAGAGGTGGCTTGTCTTACATTATTGTAAACATGGTACTACTATGTTAGTCTGCCTACACATCTGACTGGCAAGGAGACAGTAAGAGAACCTCAAAAGGCTAATTTCATTGTTTCAAGTCACAAAACCAGCAACCCTAATTCACACGAGCCTGTGGTTGCAGCCATATTTCTGGTACATCATGAATTAGTACCTTTCTTTTTGCCGAAATGTCTGAATCACAAAAGCAAGTTAGAAAATTCATTCACATTGTTACACTTCTGGTGCATTCAATTATTTCTAATTATCTCAAAAACTGAGATTTACAGACTGTATTGGATATTAATTGAATTATGCTTTTCTTTGAAACATTTTCTGCCAGTACATATTTAATGAGTTGAGTGCATTAAGTCTTCATACAAGTAGAAGCTGAAAGCTATCCCTATACAGACCTGGATTGGCCCTTAGGGCTCCTGAAGATTGAGGCTCCCATAATTTCTAAACAATTGGCATATGAAGGCACTAAGGATGTCATACCTACACAACGGCTGCCTTTACTCCTAGGATTTATTCCTGGCACTCATATCTGTCACAGCCTGAGTATACTCCAGGGCCATAGTGTGGCCAGAAGGTCAAAGTCTATGAAAAATTAAATGACCCCATCAGGAATCAACCCTGTGACCTTCCAGCTTGTAGCGAACTCTTCATATGAAGTTCCCACTTTTACTGATCGATTTTAATCCATATACCAAATGCGATTATGTTGCATTAAATCTCTGGACTTGCATCTGGGAGATACCTGGGACACTACCTATCTGGAGAGAGGTTTTATGGTTTTCCCCAGTCCCTCCTTTCAAAACTGGGGCAGTACCTAAATTAGGCCACAATACATTTTAAAACATCATTCCAAAACTGTGACAGCCCTGCAGTAATTGCAGCATAAGAAGAGATTTTTCTGCAATATTTGAGGTTCTGAGAGGTGCTGCTGCAAATCAGGTGTTCTGGGATGTAAGGCTTCGTCACTCTATAGGGAGTTCCCAACATTTCAAAGGACTGTGTTGCCTTCATCTTCAGTGTCAAGCAGCCCAAAATTCTTCTTGAGCTGTCTAATGTTGGTAGCCACTCACCAACCACAATGTCACATCCCATAAGATCTGAATCTTCCAGGGTATTTCCCTCCTCTTAAACTTCGGGGCCAAATCTGGGCTTTGCCCAGCCTACCGTCCTATGGGTAACAGCAATTCTTTCCCCAGGAGTAAAACAGCAGATGCATGAACTCACCTCCATGTAGCATAGGGGTTAACAATGCATGCGATGACACCTATGCACATTCATACGTCTTGACGATATCGTGCTTAATTAAGCGCACAGACCTCTTCATGAAAATAGACGAATCACCTTGAAGCGGGCACTGCTTCATAGCCTGATGACAATTACGAGTCTCCTACCCAGGATTACTTGTGTCCATCGGCATCCAAACAACCAATTAGCAAAGAATGGTGAACCTTGGTGCGTGGAGTAAAGGAGGGGTGGATCAGGGGGTGCACAAGTCAAGAAGCAAACCAGAGTTCACCACACCCTACAATGTATTACTTAACATTAAATATCACATATTATTTAGTACTTCTTATGTACATTTATTTCTGATTTTTCAGTATTCAGACATATATAAAGCATTTGCACAAGTAAATACCAAATATGAAATGAGGACCAAGGGCAACCTAGGGGGGAGGCTGAATAGGGAGAAAGGGATACGTAGCTTGGGAGGGTGGGCCCCGACAACTCCAGTGAAGAAAATTAGCAGGTAGGAAGGGCTATACATTTGTTTCTTAAGAGAAATTCCATAATCCACCCACCCATCAGACCTGTTGCACTTCGTCTTGTTCACACGTGTCCGAACTCTTTGCATGAAAACTAATTCATGGTCGAGTTAAGAATCAAAATAATAAATACAGTGATCATTCAAATCGGTATTACAAGTAACACAGAAGTTCTTTTTTTTTTTATACTTTTTTTGACGTGGTGGCATCTCGCTGCACTTTACAAAATGGTACAATTCAGTAACTATGATTGTGTTCATATACTATGGAGAATCTAATCCTTTTATATTGTGTATCTGTAATATTTCATGGAGGCCTCATCTTTAAAAACCATACCCTCAGTTTGTTCTGCCAGAACTCACCATTTTGGATCTGAACAGGTACTGATCCAAAACCATGATGTTCACTTTTCTGTACCTAGGTGGTCCAGAGGAGAAACCCTATAATCAGACAGTTACCCGCAGCATCTCTTACCTCCAGACTTGTCACAACGATTTCCCACAAGGTAAAAATAAATCTCCTGTCCTTCTACGAAGCTAATTACTATGTAAAGTTTCAGCGCGTTTGCTGCAAGTGGCATCTTCAGTCTCATAATATCAACCTCGCATCTCCTCACTTCCCTGACCATCTTCAGTTTGAATTGTTTGTACATGGTTAAGGTAGCAGTAAACACTATCACACACCCTCACAATTACACAAGAGAACATAACTCACAAGGCAAGGCAGTAAGTTTTCTTACTTGCACTAAGACTGAAAAACTGGAAACTCAGCTCTTGGAAAGATCACAAATTCATATGTGATAATTCTTTATACAGACTGCAAAAGTCCTAACGATTCAAGGTGCTACCGTAGAGTTTTCATTCCCCCCTATCTATACAATATCAAGACCTGCTTAGCGAATGCAGGGAATTCTTTCTTTGTATCCTCATTGAGACCAGTCAATCTTATTATTATAATCATCAACAGTATCTCAGCTGCAATCCAACACTTTTATTTGCTCCAATATCGTGGAACCATTTAAAGACTTGCGTCAGACAATTTCTCCATTCTGTTACACTGCACAGTACATAACATGTCAATGCAATAAACAGTTTGCACTTGAGTCTGAGACCCCTTTGGACAGTAAAACCAAAGTATCTGGAACTCCTACGTTGGTTACCTTCCAATTTGTTCACTACGAGGAGAAACAGGAGTGCAGAGAACTGAAGTGGATGTGATCAGGATGTGGCCGCGAACACTGGAAGAGTACGCGTGAGATAATGGAAGCCACCTGCTGATCAAGAATCTGACTCATAACTAGAGCCAGCAGGCGCTGCTCTTGCTGCAGAAAGAGGGGGCGGTTGTCAGGATGGCGTGCAAGGTGCAACAACGTGCCTGCTGCACGGCGCAGCATGTCAAGACTGGTGCCCATTGAGTCTGGGTTCTCTCGTAGGGCTGAGATGCCGTGCTGGTTGGCCACGCCCAGTGCACTTGCTTCTGCCTGCTCAATGAACGCCACCAGCAGAGAAACGCAGGGACTCTGCAGTGCCACAGTACGTGCCATGCCGCTGTCAGCTGCAGCCAGGTAATGCAGCAGGTTCACTGCAAACTCCCGTAGTACCTGCTCTTCACTGCGACACAGAAGTTTAGTGAGAACTGCACAAAGACGCTCCAACCTTGAGTATGGGGGGGTGGCAATGACCAGGTCCACATTGCTGTCAGTCACACAGAGCTTGCACAGTGCCTCAAGGGCCAGCCGCTGGGGGGAGAGGGGAGATAATGGGCCTACAGTGGGAAAAGGGTCTTGTCCGTGGGCAGCGGGGCAAACTGCCCAATGAAGTAGCCCGTCCAGTACGGGACGTGAGATCTCTTCTGGGTACTGGCCCAGATCCATGTGTCCAGCAATGTTGGCAGCAGTGACCAGTACATTCTCTCGTATGTGGTGCAGGAAGTCCCACCACCACTCTGACTCACCCTGTAGGCTGCTGCATGAATCTGCAAAATCTGCATCCTCCTCACGATCATAGTTGCGCTGCTTTTGTGTGCGGGCTGGATGCTCGTGATGCAACAGCAGCAGTTTGCCCAGCAGTCCCAGAAAAGTTGCATTCTTGGCAAATTCCACCTCATTGCCAGGAACAAATGTCAAGTTACGAAGTATGTTGGAGAGACAGACACATCGTCGAGCTAGAGCATCTTGGGTCTCGGTGACGAGGTACAGGCTGGCCTCATCTCGGGTGTAGCACTCATCTTCATAATCAGACATACGACGTCTCTTCATGGTGCCTGCCGGATCCCGAATCCTGAGCCCTGGGCCACCGTCTTCCTGATCATCATGACTCTTGGAAGTAGTCTCCATGTTCACAGTCACCTTGTCATCACCAGATGACTGAGTTTTACTGCTGTCATCATCCAGCTCCTTTTTCACCTTGCCAACATCACTGCTACTGCTACTGCAGTTGCTGTTCTCCAGTGACAAGCTGTTACTATTCGTCTCCATTGTTTCTTCAGATGTGGTTTCTGCTACTGTTTTATCCTTCTTGTCCTTATCTTCTAACATTTTATCAGTTTCCCCATCATTGTTGTTAGCCTTTTCTTCATTTGCATCTTCCTTCTTTACCACTTCGTTCTTTTCTACTTTCTCACGAATCTCTCTAGTCAACACATCATTCACTTCCATTGGTTCCTTTTGTATCCGAGAAAGCACACCAATTAACGTCTTAGTCCGTTTCTTTTTGTCACAATTTTTCCTCTCACCTGCTGCTACAACCATGCACTCTTTGCTCACACTGTCCTCTTTACTTATCACATTAGGTTTTTCACTACTGCCATCAGAAGTCTCTGGATCCTGCTCAGTTTTTACACTCTCAACAACTGCTGCTGGTTCTGGTACCTGGGGGTTAGATACAACAACTTCTTCCTCTTGTTGCTCCTTGTCAGGAACTTCTGGTGCCTGCTCCACAACCTTCTTCTTCTGTAGCAACCTCACAAAGGGCACATTGCCGAACTCACCCTGGAAACATGTAACGATGTACTTCGTGGAGCTGCTGTCCGTTGCCACCACCTGCCACTGATCCTGTTCCATTTCCGCTGTCACATTTTCCTCTGCTACGTCACCATCCACATCCCAGCTCTTACGGCTGTCTAGCACAAATATATCACTGTCTCTGTTCATCACCCTGATGGGATCACCCTTCCGTGACAACAAGGTGTAATTGGTGGTTGTTTCAAGTAGAAGCACCCGGTCCAAGGGATCAATTGGTTGACTAACTGAACCCAAATCAACTTCACTGTAATCCGGCTTAGGGAGCTGGTACCACTTCCGTTCGGTGTCTGTATTGGAAGGGGCATCAAACATATCTGCAAGGCTGCGCCTGAAGTGTTCCAGCAGGACATCAAGCAGACCGGGCAAATGTGCCAGACCAAAATATGCTACTGTTGTATCATCAAACAGCAAGATGTTCAGCACATCAAGTGCCCAACAGCTCTCTGCCAGAAGGCCTGACCGCAAGCTCATCATCAACCTCCAGGCCTCCACAGGTGCCACGTCACTGCGAGACATCCGCTTGCGTTTGTACAAGACTGGAACTGTGGCCTCAACACTGTCAGGAGGAAACACAAGCTCGCGCTTTGGTGGTGCTTGGGCAGGATATGCAGCAGCACTGCCTGCCACGTTGGAAGATTGGCCCTGAAAAAATTTACACAGAACCTGCATGACATACTCTTTCAATGGGGCCCCATAAAAGCCAACTTAAGATGTGAAACACCAAGCCAAGCTGGAGGGTGTATGTGTCTGTGTGTGTAAAGGTTTTATAGTAAGGATTTGCATCTGTTAAAACATATTTTGCCACATCACAGTATTATCAGCCACCAAACAAACAGAATGGTGAAAACATTATATATCTCACCTATAAAAACTCTGTTATGCCATTACAGATAAAACTGATGAGGACCAACTAGAAGTACAATCAATGAAAAATCAAAGTTTTTGGCATCTTGTACTGAACTAATAAACCATGGCAGATGTGCATACCTTTGCCCCCGGAGGAGCTGGCATTGGGAACGGTTTCCCTTCTGGCCTGAACTGTGTTCGTGGGCCCACAGGCGGTCGTAGGGGGGAACTTGGTCCAACTCCAGATGATGGCATGTTTGGCACCCACTGCTGAGGCTAAAGAAATAGATACATACACACATGTATCAGGCAGAATTCACTCAAAACACTACTGCGAAGTCTACCGTTATTGACATACAGACTCTGGACTAAGACATGGTTGCAACCTAATGCCACTGTAAACAGACACCTAACAACCATTCATTAAAATATATACAATTGAACAAGGCTGTTAAATGGTTCTGGGTCCAAGAACAGTTACTCCTGACACGACTGTCACACAAAAATTCTACGTTCCATGGCAACTTGGCACCCAACACATGTCGAGTCTTGGATTACTGAATTGTATACGATGGAGGAAAACGACAAAGAACTCCAGTCAAAACAGATGGTGTCCTGGCCACAATCTGAACTGCACACACACACCAATATGACAACGAAGTGCTACTATGTGAGCCAACTTGCTTTGTTTAGCAACCACCACTAACCACACAGAATTATACAACACATCATTACAGTAAGGTGGCTCCACAAAATTAACAATACTGAAAAGTAGTTTCCTCAAAAACCACTACTCAGGAAATGTTTCTTTAGCGACGGCAAACATGAAACAATAATATGTCAAAGTACAAAATTAGGTTTACCAAACAATATCATTCTACAGGTCTGCCGGTTAGGTTCATTCCTGCACCTCAATACAGAAACAAAGAGATTCCAAAATGTTTTACTTTCAAAGGTTCAAAAAGAAATATATATACACATACATACATATATACATACATACACATATATACCTATATATACACAAGGAGAGAGAAGCCTGTTTTGGAATACAGTAGACCATCATTGGAGCCCTAAAGAATTGAATTATACAGTCTCAGTACAACACAGTTGTCAAATACATTTGCACGAGCTGAACATCCAATACATCAGAATGCATCAAACAAAAGGAAGAAAAGTGACTCGAAACACACCCTTGTAGGACTGACAGCACATCATCACAACTGCATATTTGTGAGATCCGAGGTATCCACCGTGTGTTCCTTTTGTTCATTCTGTTTGTATGGGATGTTACACCATGTAGCGAGGTTAACAGAATCCAATGCAGTACCATTATGGTACTAAATTTCCGCAAAACATCCCGATCTGTTAACTCCTCTACGTGGCGTAACATCCCAATCATCTGAATCCTCTAACATAGACTTCTTCACCCCAACATAAAGTGTAATGTATGTAAGTGAAGGAGACAGACACAAACAGAAAAATACTACCTCTTCAATTTAACCAGATTTTACCATTATTCAGTGTTAGAACTCTCTTCAGTGAAAATATTCAAACACTGCTATAATGCTTTTTAATTTTCACATATAAAACCTTATTGCCTCATGATGGCATTTTAAGCTGAAACTGGCAGCCACGTGTGTAAACAATAACTGATTATATTTGACAAAAACAGAGAGCAAATCAAACTGCACCAAGAAGTTTCTACTGTCCACTTACATTTACAGTTGTCATGATAGTAGTTTTAACAGAGCCAGTAACACAAGAATGTGTCTTTATGCATTCAGGACTCCATGACCTTTGGTAATTATGTCGAACAGTGGATATTCTTTTGCAATAGTTATTGTTTTGTGTAGGTGCTACTCAGCAATGAAGCCTGTGATGATACACTTCACAATTTACCATCAATAATGCTGTGACAAACCTGCTGAGGTGGCTGGTAAGAGGGTTGTGCACCAGAAGGATAGCGGTGTTGGTCCCATTGGTTGTTGGCCTGTTGACTGTTGGGAGGTCCAGTGGGCCGGGGAGGACCCTGGTTCCATGGCTGAGATCCCTGTGACACAGGACCCTGACCAGGGAATGGTCCACGAAATGAATTGTTGCTTGTCCACCCTGAAAGGAATGAATCATATTAATCAGATCACTCTATGTTTCAAGTTTTTCAAATACCGCAGCCATCATATACTTCTAGAGTCTGGTGGTACATTAGCTTTGTAACAAAGCTGTAAAACAGCAGCACTTTGACTGGTGCCCACCTATCGGCACCAGCCTGCCACTTGGCAGCAGTACAAAGTGTATTCTTTAATCATGCAGAACTCGATGGTTACACATACTGTCACGCATAACATTCAAACTCTCTGCACTCATCCCATGGAGTGTATTTGTGTGTTTCATTCAATTCTCAAAACAAACAGCAATTCCTTACCCGAACACCATTAACCAATCGATCTTTTTAACTGAGAAACATCACATGAGATTTGAAATGTTGCTGAAATTTCATCAAGTCTTCTGGACTGTGATTCTGTGTCACTTCGTATTTCCCAGCAGCTGAAGGCATTTAATTCTTGAAATGTCACAAAATAACAAACAACACAGTGCCGCACTTCTCTCCTTCCATCCAAATACGTGGACATACAAAACAGCTTCAGCATCTTATGAAACTGCCTTTCTGTATGTTTATTTTAAACTTACAGATATCCTACACACATAAATTCTGTTTGTTAGTTTTCAACAAATGCACCATCCACCAATATCTAATGGGAATAAACTACATACAACTTTTCCCAGTAAAGTGACTCTAACAATAATTACCTCTGTTCCTATGCTCGCAACTGTAAGAAAAACAGAGGCATAAAAATGAACTCTGGCTTCATACCTGGAAGGTCCTGGTTTAAAATCTCAGCCTGACGAGTGACAATCTTTACTAACTTTCCAAACGCATTCAAGACCATGATGACGTCCACCTGCGTAACTTCCAGTCCACCACTCACTATCATCCTATCATTCAACACTATAAAAACTTCACAAATGACAGCACCATTACATTAACCACGAGTAAATAAATGAAATAAAGAAGCAGGAGACCAGCTACCTGCCATTAGTATTAATATGGTGGCATGAAACAGGCTGCAGGACTTACCATAAAGCGCAGGCCTCTGCTGGTAAGGCGGATACGGCTGCTGTTCTTTCGCAAAGTCTGGATGCCTCCGAGGTTGTTGCGGTGGCGGCGGCATGGTCTTGCTGGGTGGACTTCCAGGATACATCTGTGTGGCAGGACCTCCTGCAGCTGGGGGCTGCTGTCCAGGGTAAACCTGCTGTTTCACAAATCAATTCACCTTCAGTACAGTTTAACTCTTTGGTGTCGGAATTAAATCCCCCCCCCCCATTCACTTTAATGGCCGTTCGGCCATTTAAAGGGCTCACTGCACGACATATATATATATATGTCGTTCGGCGCCGAAGGGTTAAATGTTTGTGTTTATAAAGCTGGTCAAACCTGACAGTGAAAGGAAAAATTGAGGTCGTTGGGAAGAAATACGAGACGAGGGCACAACCGGACCACAAAAGCACATTTGTACAGTGACAGACTGACAGAAATTTACATTCTGTGCCCAAGAAGACAAAGTAAGAGGTAAAATCACAGTGAAATCCTATCACTATTAATAACAGCATATCTGTCAATTAATTCACAAAATTTCCCACACTTATACAATTCTCTTTTCGGATGAAGCAATGGACAAGTGTATATTTTGGTACTTCACTATCAAGTGGGCCAGCTGAACTAGAGTTCATGGTGAAAAGGTAAGTGTGGATTACTGTTGGAATGATACTGACAGACCAAAACTGAAGTATGTGGTTTAAAACTACCACTTTGTCTGCTAAGAATACCACACAGACTGGCTTCACCTGAATTTGGTCCTCCAAGGTGACAGGACCGCAACTGACTGCCTGAGCCATGCATGGCACAGCCCACAGGATTACACTTAACATCTTAAAATTACTGGCTGCATCACTGTTTACCGCCTCAATCACACCTTAGGACAATGAGGCAATGGAAACAAATTCCACTGATGGTGGGAATAATGGCTCCCAAAGTTTCTCCCTTACTGCATGCTGTTGTATTCCCCCTAGTCCCTGGGGACTTGTAACTTTCCATGCAGCTCTTCATTACCAAAGTTTACAACTACCAACATTCTTGTGACTACCATGGCTAGATAGCTTGAGTGTCATATAGGGAAATATGCTGGGGGGGGACATAGCAATTCAGGGATGCAGACAGGGCCAACCTATGGGACTTTCTTCCCGTGGCCACAGCATACCCTCTGATGTCAAATACAGATGTAATTCTTCATGAAGGGAGGAGACAGAGAACATATGCCTACTTTATACAGTTCACTACTGTGACTTTGCATAAACACACCTATGCAAAGAATATTATTTTTTAGTACAACATGAAAAATGACACACCACAGACACAATAAAGTGCTCTGAATCTGCACTACCATCCACTTATCTGCTGTGTTGTAGGTATGCTGATGTACCAGCACTCATCTTCAGTAAACGTAATCCTGAAAATGCAGGATCTTGTAACAAAAGCAAAAAGAATGAACTTACTTCCTACAATAAACCAGTGAGGCACATAAACATGTGTCAACAGTGCTTCATGTTCGTAACCCTTTCACCAGTATCACGATCATCTCATCATGCACCATCGATCAACACACACAATCTCCATAATGAAACCTTCATGCTTGCAGTAAAATAGGCCAAAACTGAAACATACACGCTTCTAGTACATGCAACAAAATCAAGGACACAAACTTACGCCTCATCATGCCAGCAAACTTCATGTTTCATTCTATTTGACACCAGCATGGAACAAGCAAAGTGATGTGACTTCCCATCCCCTCCCAAGTGACATTGTTGTGTTCAGAGGAGGTTGTGCCATAATGCCGAGAAAAAAGGATGCAAACCAAATGCAGCCATACAAGGTGCAAAACTGTGACAACTGTCTTGCTGAACATGCATGTCCTGTGGATGTGAAAATGTGCCACAGAGCACTAGGTCCTCCCCACACGACTTAGGACCATAGTGACTTTAACACTCACCCCATGATTCACCATCACATACCTTAATGACCTGAACCTCTCAAAAGGGTGAATATTCTATTATTCACACTAATTTGCACAATGCAACATCTCTGATCAAAGTTCAAAAAAAAAAAAAAAAAAAAAAAAAAAAAAAAAATAATAAAAAAAAAAAAAAAAAAAAAAAAAAAAAAAAACAACACCACAAAAAAAA
>Ga0136643_10011857_pt1 | contig 12954 bp, 5 predicted proteins | sample TergutLab28metaG_FD_96883 | JGI IMG/M metagenome (GOLD analysis project Ga0136643, IMG submission 96883) | Labiotermes labralis P1 segment gut microbial communities from Petit-Saut dam, French Guiana - Lab288 P1 (version 3) (version 3) | ecosystem: Host-associated > Arthropoda: Insects >...
AAGCATTTCTAATCAGCTCCAAATGCAACATTTCACAAGTTTCTTCTTTAAATTTAAGTCCAAATTGCTGATGAAAAGAGTGTTCCTCTCGTTGAATGCAACTTGTGCCATGGCAGTCCTGGTTTAAATTTCACGTGTTCATCTTACGTTATTTGTTAGCAGGCTATACAGATAGTTAAAATATTCCACATTTTCCAGTTGTTTGCCTGTCTTGGTGAATATAAAATTTATCTCAATTATAAAACCTCTTTCTTTGACTTCAGATCTTATCTCACAGACAGCGATGTCTCAATAATGAAAACCAACAACGTCCTGACTTTCAGACACACCTAACCTTCCTACAAATCTTATATTTTGAAAGATCTGTATCTAATTTAATCTTGGCCGACAGATTTGGTAAACTTCCCCAGCACAAAACTTCATGAAAATTTGCCCAATAGTGGTCAACGTGTTACACATGGACAGAGAGAGACAGGCAGACAGGTAGATATTTAAGAGGTAGTAATTGCTTTCACAATTCTTTTGTGAGAGCGCCGAACACTGGCAATTGTGCCCACGCAGTCTAATGTTCAGCAAAAAGAGCTGTTGTCTTCCAATCAACTTAAACAAATTTGTTTTTGTAATTGAGGCACAGTATTTTCTGTAAGGTATGAATTAAATTCCTAAGTATGATCCAGATGCGAGAACTCACGGTAATGAATCACAGCTTCATAAAGAACTTTGATTTTTGAGGTACCAGTTACTTACTTACTTAGTTACACACTGACTTGCCTACTTACATAATCCATGCTGCAGAGTCGTTCTTGAGAAGAAAACCGGTTTTCAGCTAGTCAAGAAATTCCCCACATTTTATGGAACCCGAAGGTTCATTATCGTATTCACAAGTGCCCGCCACCTGTCCCTATCCCGAGTCAGCTCGATCCAGCCCATGCCTCTTCATCCCACTTCCTAAAGATCCTTAATGTTTTCCTCCTATCTTCGCTCTGAGGTACCAGTATTCGGCATTAATGTGTAATTTAGTTTTGCGCTGAGAATGTGTGGCATACATGTCGAGACGCAAAACGTACAAACAATTTCAGTCGGCAAACGTGAAATAAAAGACTACTTGGAGAACCTGAGTTTATAACCCTATCTACAAGAAAAGTGTTAGGAGAATATGCACTGAAATAATGTGCCTTTTTGTAGCCTAATGACCAGTGCTGTGAGAGCGTCAGTGAACGTGTTGCACTGAAGGCGTTAGGAGCATTTAATAGCTATGCGATTACTAGTTTCTTAAATAGCACGTTGCTCCATGGTCTTTGATAATTACATTCACTTAACTGTTATACAAAGTGAGAATGTTTTCTTGTAAATAAAGCCAACTTGGTGCACAATTTTTCTTAGTATGTTTATTTCTTTTCTCTACATGTTTCGGGCTACTGTTTGCCTATCATCAGAAGAAACAATCATATTTATGCGACACTTAGTACTTGTTATTCTGTATGCTGATATGCAGGGTGGAATGAAAAAAATTAGAATGTTTTATTTAAACTTTCCTGAATCAGGTTAGGCTATCAGGGATTTATCACAGAAATTTGACGTCACAAGGGTGTGCATAAACACATTTTAAAAGTGTCTTAATATCCGCCAATATTTTCAATTGGAACCAACAAAAACATTGCGAACAATTTTATTAGGTGGCAACTGGTTTCGACCCTAGACTCGGGTCATCATCAGACCATGATAGAAAAATATGAACATACTCAGAAACTAATAACCGTAAGTTGGGGATCTCCCCGTTTTACATTAAAAATGCTTTAAATTTGGCGTTAGGACCTAAATCCACCGCGAACGCCGTGCGTTTACATTCGCCTTGCAACATAACTAGCGCATAGCTTTGAAGTAGTTTTAATCTAAAACGCGGAGATCGCCAATTTATGGTTTTTAATTTCTTTACACATTCATATTTTGTATGACGGCTTGATGATGACCCGAGTCTAGGGGCGAACCTAGTTGCCATCTAATGATTGAAGCCTCACATTCCTATATATTTTACAGAAAAACTCAGTTCCTACTTTACAGGAAGCGTACTGTGTTTCTTTTTCAAAGAGCAATCGGTCAATTCTCTATAGGGAAATAAAAGGTAATTACAAAAACCATAGGAAACTGCAATACATTGTGGACAAAACGCAAAGCTGTTTCAATGTTCAAAGGATCATATGCACAGTACAGGCTGTGACTTGAAAGTTAATATGAAATGTATACACCTTCCACCCCCCCCAAAAAAGTATTTGATATTTCGATTTTACAAAGTACGGGCTTGGATAGGCTCCCCTCACGCGAGCGAGGGACGCCAGAGGAAACCAGTCCTCCTGTGGCCGCCGAAGAGAAGGGGAGATAATGCACAGGTAATGGAAAGGCAAGGCGGAAGCGGTGGATGATGGATTAGTCAGGACTTGGGTCCTACAGGAAGTCGATACATCACAAGGAGATAATTAACTTGAAGGCACTCGACCTCTGACCCATCTCTCAGTTTCCATCTTCATTCCTCTCAATTTCACAAAGTAGACGTTCCTTATATGCAGCCGTAACAGGGAGTTTTTTTTTCAATCGTTTATGCCAGATTTGGGGTTATTTCGGCGGTGACTATAAAGTTTCTTGTATTTTTTGTTTTAACGCGTTTGAAGTGTAACAGAAAGTTACCGATATTTCCAAAGAACCTGCTGGATCCATCTTCAGGGCGGAAGTAATATCTACAACAACACAATGCAGGGGGACATGACTGGAAACCGCTGTATCTCTACAGCTTAACGACTCTCAAAATTGTTAGCTTGGAAGGAGCAGGAAGTTCGACCTCCCATCTTGTTTCGAAAGATTCTTTGGGCGTTTGATCCAAAATCACCAGACTACGAAACTGATCAGCCATCTTCATTGGCGTCGAGAGTAAGAATAATTGGAATGTCAGTTAGAGAACTTCGTGGCTTGTCAAACCTTACTTCGCCGACGAGTGGATAGAACTCCTAATTCGTTTTAGACAGTTGTTATTTTTAAATCTGGTCACGGTCACCGGGCATCCTGACGATATCCTAATGTTTGTCAGACAAAACAACGCAAAATGTCGGAACAGGACTTCAGTTCTTTCCATATTATTTACGAATAATTCTACACACTTTGATATCGTCATTCTTGTGTGTTTATTTATAGATATCTATGCTTATTATCAGAACGAACACAACACTATGCATTCACTTATCCTCTACGACATGTTTCGGCAGTTTTCTTACCATTATCAGGTGTAATCGCACTAATATAAATGGAAAGTATACTGAAGTGGAAACCTCCAATTCAGTGTTCTTTTCCACCCATGTTACTGTGATTATACATAATGATGCCCGAAAAAACCAAAACATGTTGTAGAATATGAATGAACGCATAATGTTCAAAGTATTAAGTTCTCTCTGATAATAAAATGGGATTTGGAATAATTATAAAATTTGGAGTTATATAGAGTGAGTTATTAAAGCCTTCGATCAACAAAAGGCATTCCACTTCTAAAGTACGCATCTCACAGTAAAATATTTGCAGACGCATGAAGCATGGAAGTATAACCAGAAGTCAACAGAACATTTTCTGATATTCTTTTCACACAAAGATATCTTATGACACGCAAACCAGACTTCTCCGCCTTTTGTTGTTGTTTAAAACATCAAAGTTTTTGAAAGCTGGCTCTTTTGCTGTAGCCAGACAAAGCAACAATATTTACAAAATACACATTCTACGGCGAAGAGTGTGGAGATTGGCATTATCTCCAGTCAAAGGACGCAGTAGAATAAGTTCTATCATTTACAAATTGCTACTGATGGCGGAGGTAGAGATGGCTTCCGAAATTTTGTGTCATTTGTAACCCTTCAGTAACACAATCGTCACAATTCTGTGGACTTCACAAATCTGGTGTTCACCATTTAGTTATGGATCTATTGTACATAGCCAAGCTCGCCCTGTTTTCCACCATTTTCTCATCCCTACAACCCACCCCTCTCCCTTTGAGATATTCGAATCGACCGAGTCTTGAGATCGATACAGAGGTAACGTCTGTGAGGTTACGAGAGGCGCAGCAGTAACCTATGGCTTCCAGAATCTCCGTCAATTGCAGATTTAGCGCCCATCAGACGACGACGCAGGCGCGCCTATTCGCCAGCATCCACGTCGCTATGGCCGGCCACCGCCGTGTCAATCGAAAGACGGAACGGAGAGGTGGGTCTCTTAGTTCCATATATTAATAACGCCATGTGGTGTGTGTTGATTGTGCAGTTCTATAGCGAGCAACGTGTGACATGTCTAAACGTCTCTCCAGTTTTCACAAGCAGCTGCAACCGCTAGGTTTTTTTTGGATACAGTAGGCTCATGATGGCGATCGCAAACGAACTTTTCAGGCCGTACTGCATCTCCATGTTCCCAAAACACTACTATTAATATGAAAATTAGGACTGAGCGCCATAGAGTTAGTTAATTTCAAATCAACTGAGTTTCATCCTTCAATAACCCCTAAGACCTGCAGATATTTCACACATTCAGCATCATTTGTCTCAGTTCATTCTGCTGGGTGGGACGTAGCATGGTTCACTACAAAAGGGGTGACCGACATTAAAGTGTAATATACACTAGCGGTACCTAGCGCACGGTTCGTTGACTCATCCGTCAGTTAGTTCTCAACTAATATAATGAATTCTCTCTCCATCCGTGTGTCTGTCTGATTCGCCCCGATGATTGCGATATTTCCACCTGGGGACACAAACAGCTGTTCTCTATGTCTGCAGTCAGTGTAGCAGGGGTGATTGTGGGTTCTGTATATCACCGGCACATACAGGCGTGTTTCATTGGATCATAATTCTTCCCTTCTCTACAACAACGGGAGTAAATGTTATATCTATTTCTGCATCCATAACTCTTTTTACTCACTTCTCTTTCCTTTTTCCATGTCTTTCTTTCCCCTGCTGCTATTTATCATTGTTCTGCCTCTGCTGGTGGTAGCGCAGTGAGCGGAATTATGATATGTTGAAGACAACTGTGATTAAATGCTATGATTTGACATTAGTTTCCTGTATACCACGATTGCAGTTAAAACTTGAGTCGTTGCTAGGAATTTTGGTTCCAAACATATGTAATCAAATTGTTAAAGCCATAGAGTGGACACCCTAAGAGAAAGAGTCATGAATATTTTAACTGAAATTCAATGCATTAATAAAACCGTCTTTACACAACAATTTAATAACGGTTGCAGATTATTGTTACAACTATTTAGCTAAGCAACATGTTTCGGCCTTACTCGGTCATCATCAGGCTTACAAAACAGTGCCGTTAGTCAAGGTACATTCAGTGGTTTTTACCTATGGGATCCCATGGTTTACAATATTACTAACAACCTTTCTCGAATTACAGGTACTGTTTAAAAACATTATAATACAATAAAATCTGGTATTAAAATTCGTTCATCACTGTAAAACTTTACAAATACAAATCGCGTAGGTTCAGATGAAATTGATGGCATCACACGAATTTTGGATAATTTGGTTTGTGTCACAAAAACATAATAAGGAATTACTAGAATTTTTATAAGTTAAGTTTAATGACACTGCACGAAACTGTATGCTTACAAATACTATAAATCTGTTGATTTTCTCAATAAACATTCTTTATACTTTTGCAGTTTCATTAAGAGGCAAAAGAATTCGCGACCTTAAGCATTTCTATAGACATGTACCGCGTAAAACGGAAAAATGTGAAGAAAAATCCTTCAATTTTTGTTTTCCACTAATAAAATTATTACTTTAATGATAGCAAAATATTCGTGTAGAAAAGTTGTAACTACCACTTGATAAAAAAAATACTTTTTTTTTTGGTTTTGAGAATGGGCAATATTAAAATACATGTTAAGTTCTAGTAAATTTCTCTGAGAGCTATATTGCTTGTCAATGGAGAATATAGAAGAGAATTTAAGGCAGGTTGCTTAAGAAGCTTGCCATATCACTTATATAATTCTGCAATTTTCCGTTGAAGGAGAATCTAGTAAAAATTGCCATACATACTAAAAAAAAAGGAAACAAACATAACTTTCTTAAGAAGGGTTGCCTGACGGACACTATACTGGTGTCTGATGACAGAACCGTAAAGAAAATATTCCTGGGGAAAACAAACAGAATAGGACAAGCAGGAAGACCAAACGTACGGTGGTTAGGCTCTATTGCGAATTGTATGCAATAGATTGGTGTCACAAGGTGGAGCAAAGAAGCAGAAGACAGTACCGTGAGGGCTACCATTCTGAAGCAAACACTGGTTAAAATATAAGGACCGTGTGCCAATGAAGAAGAAGAAGGAGAAGAAGAGGAGGAGGGGGAAGAAGAAGAAGAAGAAAGAAAGAATGAACTATGTCGCTATTACTGAATATGGACTTGTTCTGTAATGAAAGGTGGCAATCGGGAATAATTCTTTCCACCGCACTATCATATACAGGGTTGAAATAACGTAATGTGGTGTTCGTACGCATTATTATGAATATATTAAGTTCCCTGCTAACCCCCCGCTTCTTTTTCATTATGGGGCGAGTACCGCTGGTGTTATTATGCGCATGTAAATTTGTTTTGTCCCACAAGGCAGCCAACCTTTCCCTACGAAAGACTGCTAATTATTTTGCGTGCAGGCTGCTCTAAATATACGCATAGTAAATCACTAGATAGTAATCAGCCACAATGATCCCGACCCTTTTCACATGACCATACGTTTACAAGAGATAAAAGAATTTGAATTTAGGTTCGCATATAAGGTCCATAATTTTGTGTACGTTACAGTCCGCTTGTGTTACGCCTGTTCGGCATCACTTAATAACGAGACGTCCCATTTGTTTCATAAAGCATATTTGTGGTAATGACGCAACAATTCATGAAATGTAAACCACCAGTTATCACGCTAATTGGCATTGTTAGGCAATACGTAGACACAACAATACTCTGTAATAAGAATATAACTGAATATTAAGATCTTCTACAATACGGCACTGTGTGGAGGTGTAACACGAATTTCGGAGCGGCTTTCTGCTTCCATCTTCACAGTAGCCTCTTACTCTTTTTGGACTAGCCTGAAGATAAGAGCAGTAAGCTTTTCCCCAACCGTTTGTTGATGCGGTGATACAATTAGAAGATAGTTGTTAATCACCAACGCTCTACATTCCTTCGAACATGTCAGACAGGAACGTCAAATTGGATGTCGCGTCGAAAGCTGTGCGGTTCAGTTACTTATGGAATGTGGTTTTGCAGTTGGGTGCTAACCTTCCTGAGATACATTGGCATCCATCTACAAATGAACAAGACGTCACCCCACAAATTTCGTAAAGTTTAAGGTATAATTATATAAGATTTATTTAAAAATCTGTGTGTAATTCAGAACCTATAGCATCAAATAATACGATTCTTCGGACTGATAAATAAACGGTGACGTGTAAGAAACGTTTGTGGTGCAAAATGAGGTACTACGGAGTGTTCCGCAATGCATTGGTCAGGAGAAATATTTATGTCTTGTCGGAGCAAGGATCTAAATCTTTACGCCAGGAATACGAGTCAGAATATGTACCGCTTCGGCCAACTAGCACCCTAAATTTATGTCTGAAGAATCCGACAGCACGCACAGAAGTTCTCGCGGCCCACAGGGAATGTACTGCAGCAAAAAAATAAAGTAATTAGATACTGATTTGTCAAAATAGACTGCTGTTCTGCCGCGGAAAGTCTGCAGTAACTTAATACATTTGATGTTATCAGTGGCTAGGATCTGAACAAGTTATTTGTTGTCAAATTGAAGGGGGTGGACATGTCACTACGGATGTTCTGGATCGAAGGAAACTTGCAATTCAAATTGAAGAGCAACTCAGACACTGAGCTTGTTTTACTGTTAAGACGTATTAATAGTCAACATTTTAATTCTGACTTGGCATTCAATATCTTGAGGCAATCTTATGTTTGTTGGACCGTGCATCATTGTGATAGTTGAAAAAAGACCAGTATCCGTGTTGCAGGCTGAAGCAGCCTGCAACACGGATACCACTCCAACCTAACCACACTGAATCTCCAACACACATATAACCAAGAACACAACGACCAATGTGGTAATTCAGCAGCACAGTCGCAAGCTCCTGATGATGGATATATTAATATCAGAAACATGTTGAGCACACAAGAAGTGAAATAAAATAGCAAGTGACAACAAGATAGTCTTTTATTCTTCAACTATCTTCAGGCAAGTTCTTCATTTCTAATCGTTGTAGCAAAGACGCTGTGCTTACCTGCAATATGTAGTGGTGGCGGCACAGGAATGAATGTAAATGAGGTGCTCTGAGGAAATTATTAATAGTAAAAAGTTTCCGTCGAACACAACTAGTTTATTATGATTAGAGTGGCTAGTTTATTATGATTAGAGTGGCCAGTTTATTATGATTAGAGTGGCTAGTTTATTATGATTAGAGTGGCTAGTTTATAATGATTAGAGTGACTCCGAGGAAGTGGAAACTGACAAGGCAGACTAGTTCCTCGACCTGAAACCTATTCTTGTACACATTTTTTTGCCGTGAAATACAAGTGGACTGACCGGAGGAAGAAGCGGAACATAGCGGCGAATAATCTGCATTGACCTTCAGAAAACAAGGAGAATTTTGGGAGCCCAGCAACTTTTATATAAAATTTTGTAATCAAAACACAGTCAGAGTCACGTGCAGTGCCTAATGCATTTTGCCAATTATTCCGGCCTTCATGCAGCGAATGTTAGAACAAAAAATGCAGGCTTTGGAAGCCTTTGAGATAGCAGTCCGTTGTTGCAGATAACACCGCGCAACTGAGCAAAGGGCACAGCACTACGGGTAGCGCAACTGCGGCCTTTGGATCCAGAGGTACACTACTACATTCAGGACAACACCATTCTGGTGGAGTGGTACGTTCCTCTGGATAGGATAAGACTGCAATGTTGAGTTAGTGGTAAGGTACTACAAGCAAGGAAATAGCTCACTGTTGAGGTAGCTGTACGAAACTAAAATTAGGGCAAGTTCACGATGCTGAACTAAGGGTAAGATACTACAGACAGGACAACAGCGCGGTCAATTGTTTGACAAATTGAAATGGGGACACACACGGGCACACATACAGGCACGTGGAGTGGTGATTTGCTAAGCCTAAGAAAGGAAAATAGACTAAGAAATAAGAAGATAAATACGGTACTTTCTTCATATATTTCTTCTTTTCTTTTCTTTTTTTTTTCATATTTTGTTACATTGTCTCCAAATTAATTAGACTGACTACAATATATGAATACTTTAGCTACGTAATATCACCCCTTCATGAATACCAACTATATTCGTGAGATTAGAAATAAAAACTCAGAATCTGAAGGCAGGGGCAGGGACAAAAATCATATAGTCATTTAATCGTATTTAGCAACTTTAGGAACTATTAAAAATGTTTCGTACCTCTCTGGAATACGGAGAAGAAAATAAGATAAAAACTCCGGCAAAACAAGGCGATCAAAGCTGTAATTAACGGAAAAAGGAAGAGTGGCAATAGCGAAAAGAGTAAAGCGCACACATACAGGAGCACAACTGATATTCGGAAGGTGCCCCTTTCAAATTTCAACCAGGACTATGATTACAATCATACAATTTCTTCTTTAAAATATATTTTTGTGGATTTTATGTTTATGGTTCCGTGCATCGTTGATCTGTATTAATAATTGTCAAACGAGATGCAACATAAAGCAGCCTATTTATTCATATTTTTTGTGTAGCTACCTCTCTCCAACATGGCCAAGCCAACTTGGTCGCGTTGGAGGGAGGTAGCTGCATAGCACAACATGACAAGTACCGGAGGTTGTAGTAACAGTCTTGTGTACTCCTGATGATTGTTGTGGTTGACACCCGAAACATGTAGAGTGAACTCCCAGAATAATAAATAGACTGCTTTGTGTTGCATCCCGTTCGACTATTATTAATATATATTTTGTGGATTTTCTCAACACCCCTGGGGAAGACCTGTGTTGTACCTAAAACTAAGGATGGATACTACACACAAAATTCTCAATTAATTATCCACTAATCATCTATTATGTAAGGCTATGTGCTCTGTAAGGCTATGTACTCTGTAAGAACCTGCAAATGTCACAAATAAAATAGAACTGAAATACTGCAAAATCAAATTTGTACGTATTTATCTCCAATATCATATTTGCTATGCTTTTTTTTAAATGATTAGCCTTAAACAAAAGCAATCAAAAGCAATCTGTGAATTAATATATGCTAATTTTGTAGGACCCTGGACACATCTCTGAGTTTGGGGAAGACTGCCGTCGGAAGGCTAACCCTTTTAACACAAAGTCACCGCAAACTGCCTTCACTTCGAAGATGACGGTGCAGTGTACTGGGTGAACTTTTATTTGTTATTAATTGTGGTGCAGAATTGGTCCACAAGCATGCAGGGCGATACGTTAGGATACGGAAGATAGTAAGAAGTGAAGCATGTGCCGTTAATGCTTATTGCTTAAAACAAGGGAGTTTTTAGAAGTGAATTACAAATCAAAATTATGCAGAAAAATGTTTTATTTCACTGTATGAAGGGTGAACGGGTAAGAAATAGTACAGATCACAAATTCACGTATTCACCATCCGTATTGCAGTATTTGTCCCCCACGGGAAACCAACGATTGTATCTCAGGGTATAAGATATCTGTATCAAGTACCGGTAGCTGAGAGATGGTAGCTTGCTTCACATCGGCTACTGCTGCAAGGCCCTTGCTAATCAGGTGCTTTAGAAGGAATCCAAAGGGATGAACATTAGTGGACCCATAATCGGTACTTTAGTGAGAGCGGTTCTTAACCTACCAGCCGTAGCGCCATACACACTCAAATGTCCGGTCGGCACTGCTGGGTCAAGTATTTTACACATTCTTGGATTCCTTAAGAAGCAACTGACTGGTAAACGATTTATAAAAGATGCCGACGTTGAATCAAGCTGTTACCGCCTGGCTGCAGACATTTGACATCAATTTCTTCAACTCAAGGATACAAGCCTTATTGCTACATTGAGACAGATACTTGATATAACAGTGATTAGATGGAGGACGGATATGTAGCATCTGCTACACATGAGCCATGTGTACTTTGAAGTCAGAATAAATATCTTGGTATCAGAGTCACCTGAAGGGAAGAAGGAGAAAGAAGAGCGGATAGATACATAATTTCAGTTGGAACACCTGAAGGGAGGACAGAGATGAGTTGAGAGACTTAAAGTTTCGATTGGAGTGCCTGAAGAGAAGAGTTGTGAGTTGAGAGAAATACAAATTTTTGAAAGAGGGAGATTGGTTGAAAACATAAACTGTCGGTTGGAGCATCTGAAAGGAAGAGACAGAGCAGTTGAGAGACATAAGCAATTGCGGTGTGTAGCGCGTGAAAGGATGATAGAGTTGAGTTGAGAGATCAAGACTTAGGGTAATACTTACAAGGATAGTAAAAATTCAGAATGAGTTGGAGTTGACAGGACTCATGTGTCTCAGAACAGAGAGCACAGTTGAGTTCTTGTAAGCACCGAATTGAAGCTTCCATATATGATAAATTTTAGCCAAATAATAGATTATTAGCTTCTTAAAGAAGATGGATTTCTTTGCTTAAAGCTCGTGGATATGAATTTAACGTTTATCGAATTCAATGGATATCCACGGTGCAATATTTACACGCAGCTTGTACCGTTGACTTGGCAAACAGAGGGCATGCAATAATACAACACGGTGAAGCTCTGCACACACAGACACCTCATTGGGTGTGTATTAATATACTGACCTGGAGGTTTGCTATTTAAGTGCCTATGAGGGTGAGAATTCACATATGGAACTATTAGCACGTGTAATCAAGGTGACTTTTCGAGCGGGGCGCATGGTGTTCCCATAATGCATCATGTTTCTTGCAGTATTCTAGTTTCAAGTTGCATGTATTTTGAAATAATTAGAGGCAATTTTTTGTAAATAAAAGTTTAATAATTTGCAGAATATTTGTAAGCCGATGCTTCTTCAGCCGAGTGTATGAACAAACTCTCTTTAGTAACAGATGAAGGTAACACTTATAAAGTTAAGGATATCCTAAGGTATAGCACCGAGAATTTTGGTAGCGGGGTAAAGTCTTCGGATAAAATTTCTTCCTGAAAATTCACTAACTTGGCGATGGGCAGCAGATGCCTTCATATTAAAATGCAAGGGGCAGAATATAATCAATTGAAAAAATAATATGTTGACACCAGATATAATAGAGACACACGTACACGTCACACGTCTGTCACAATTGTGGACATTTATGGACTTATGAAAATCTAAAAAAATGAGGTCTGATATTGTAAAAGTAAAGGCAAAACTGTACCAGTGCAAGGCATAAGAGCGTACGGCGAAAGAAATGTAAAGATTCAGACATTCTTAACGTCAAAACTACATGACGGTGAGTGGTCAGACTCACACTGCCAGCCTTCTGACTGTCGGAGGAAGGACTCCGGTTTAAATCGCGTGGGAGGCTTCATCGGTTCCAATGCCAGTCTGAACGCTTCTCTTGAATCTGTCGGGAATCGAAAGACGATTCCTCGACTGTCCAACCTGAGGTCTTGTCACTATACCGAAAGATATTCCGAATTACATGTCCAATATTTTACAAATAAGAGTACAAATGTACATGTTTCTTTTCCCTTGGAGTGCGAATTATGAACAGACGGCACAAAGTTGGGGTCGTTGGCGGGCAGCGGGGAGAAGCATAATGAGGGACAGTACTTTTCGAAAGGGATAAAAATTTTATGGTTATGCAGGTTTTCAAGCAGTGTCCGGTAACATTTCAAGCAGTGTCCGGTAACATTTCAAGCAGTGTCCGGTAACATTTCAAGCAGTGTCCGGTAACATTTCAAGCAGTGTCCGGTAACA
>Ga0136643_10011860_pt1 | contig 12950 bp, 10 predicted proteins | sample TergutLab28metaG_FD_96883 | JGI IMG/M metagenome (GOLD analysis project Ga0136643, IMG submission 96883) | Labiotermes labralis P1 segment gut microbial communities from Petit-Saut dam, French Guiana - Lab288 P1 (version 3) (version 3) | ecosystem: Host-associated > Arthropoda: Insects >...
CCCGGTAATGCGGCAGAACTTTTTGCCATGCCAAACATCGACGGCGGCCTGGTAGGCGGCGCAAGTTTGGAGCCATCATTTGCCGAGGTGATTCATTTTGGATAAAGAAACCCTGGTATTAATGATTTTAGACGGCTACGGCTTGGCAGATTCAAGCGGACATAATGCCATAAGCCTGGCGGAAACACCACACTTAGACTGGCTTATGCAGCAGTTTCCATGCCAACCGGGTGCGGCATCTGGTTTAGATGTTGGTTTGCCAGATGGGCAAATGGGTAACTCCGAGGTTGGCCATACCAATATTGGTGCAGGCCGCGTAGTGTACCAAGAACTTACGCGCATTACAAAATCTATTGCAGATGGGGACTTTTACAATAATGAAGTTCTTCTTGGTGCGGTGTCAAACGCAAAAAATGATAACTCGGCGCTACACTTATATGGGCTATTGTCTGATGGCGGTGTTCACAGTCATAATTCCCATTTATACGGCTTGCTGGAACTTGCAAAACGTAATGGCCTGGAAAATGTATATGTACATGCTTTCTTAGATGGACGAGACACGCCTCCGGCTTCGGCTATTGATTTTATTAAAGCGCTTGAAGCAAAAATGGCTGAAATTGGTGTGGGCAAAATTGCAACCATTTCCGGCCGCTATTACGCGATGGATCGGGATAACCGATGGGAGCGCGTACAATTAGCATATGACGTGCTAACAAAAGGTGTAGGCCAAAGGGCAAATTCTGCTGTAGAATGCATAGAAAATTCCTACGCGGCAGGGGTTAACGACGAATTTGTTGTACCCACTGTAATTCTGCCAAATGGCACAATTAAGGCAAATGACTCTGTCATCTTTTTCAATTTCCGTCCAGACCGCGCGCGTGAAATAACCCGGGCTTTTTGCGATCCTGGCTTTGACGGCTTTCCACGTACAGAATTGTTGCCACTATATTATGCCTGTTTTACGGAATACGATGTGAGCATTCTTAATAAGCATGTAGCATTTACAGCCCAGTCTATGAACAATGTGCTTGGGCAATACTTGGCAGATAAGGGCTTAACACAATTACGCCTTGCCGAAACGGAAAAATACGCCCATGTTACATTTTTCTTTAATGGCGGCAATGAGGCGCCATATGCGGGAGAAGACCGTATTTTAGTAGACTCTCCAAAAGTGGCGACATACGACCTTCAGCCAGAAATGAGCGCGCCACAAGTTACGGATAAACTAATAGAAGCAATCGAATCAAGAAGGTACGATTTAATTGTTGTAAATTACGCAAACTGCGACATGGTTGGCCACACAGGGGATATAAAAGCCGCAATTAAAGCGGTAGAAGCCATAGACACCTGCGTTGCCCGGGCAATGGATGTTATGCTAAAAACAGGAACACCAATGTTCCTATGTGCAGATCATGGCAATGCAGATAAAATGATTGACCCGGAAACGGGAGGCGTATTTACCGCCCATTCTACAAACCCTGTGCCCTTTTCACTATTTAATTCTCCGGGACATACGTTAGCCCCCGGCGGACGGTTGGCAGACATCGCCCCTACCCTGCTTGACCTTTTAAAATTGCCAATACCACCAGAAATGACCGGAAAGTCTTTATTAATTAAAAGATAAGCCATCTTAATTTTTGCGGGCTTGAGCCGCAATCCCATCCCTCCCTCAGGGGTTGCGGCTCAAGCTCGTAAGTATGTGAGTGGCAAAAATATAAGGAGTGAATCAAATGTTAAAATCCTTCATGGAAATTGTTGAAGTACACGGCCGCGAGATAATGGACTCCCGCGGAAACCCTACCGTAGAGGTAGAAGTAGTGGTAGAAGACGAAGACGGCGCGCTACACACTGCTATCGCAGCAGTACCATCTGGTGCATCTACAGGTGCCTTTGAAGCAGTAGAGCTACGTGATGGCGGTGACCGTTACATGGGTCTTGGCGTAGAAAAAGCTGTTGACAATGTAAATGACATTATTTCTGACGAAATTTGCGGCATGAACGCCCTTGACCAAGTTGCAATCGATAACAAAATGATCGAACTTGACGGCACACCAAACAAAGCGCGCCTTGGCGCAAACGCCATTCTTGGTGTATCTATGGCTGTTGCAAAAGCTGCTGCAGCATCATTGCGTATGCCTTTGTATCAATATTTGGGCGGCTTTAACGCAAAAGAATTGCCAGTGCCAATGATGAACATTTTAAACGGTGGCAAACATGCGGACAACACTGTAGACTTCCAAGAATTTATGATTATGCCTGTTGGTGCATGCTGCTTTAAAGAAGCACTGCGCTGGTGTGCAGAAATTTATCACAACCTGAAAAAACTGCTTAAAGCCCGCGGCCTTGCAACCGCAATCGGCGACGAGGGCGGCTTTGCACCAGACCTTGCTACTCCAGATGAGGTTATTGAACTGATTTTAGAAGCTGTAAAAGCAGCAGGTTACGAGCCAGGTGCGGACATTCGTATTGCCCTAGACGTTGCCGCAACAGAACTTTACGGCGATGCTAAGAAAAACGGCAAAGAAGGCATGTACTACTTTGAAGGCGAAAGCAAAATGACAGGCAAAGAAGTATACCGCACCGCAGAAGAAATGGTAGATATGTATGAAGCGTTGGCTAATAAATACCCGATCATCTCCATCGAAGACGGCCTTGACGAAGACGACTGGGATGGCTGGAAATTAATGACCGACCGCTTGGGCAATAAACTGCAAATTGTGGGGGATGACTTATTTGTAACCAATCCAGAGCGTTTACAAAGAGGCGTTGATACAAACACAGGTAATTCTATTTTGGTAAAAGTAAACCAAATTGGTACACTTACAGAAACCTTTGAAGCAATCAAACTTGCACACCGCCACAATATGACGACAGTAATCAGCCACCGTTCTGGTGAAACAGAAGATGCAACCATTGCAGATATTTGCGTAGCTGTAAATGCTGGGCAAATTAAAACTGGTGCGCCTGCCCGTAGTGATAGGGTAGCGAAGTACAATCAGCTGCTTCGTATAGAAGAAGAGCTTGATGATGTAGCGGAATATCCGGGCCTTGATGCATGGTTTAATTTGAAAAATAAGTAGTATCTTTATAATAAAGAGGCAGCTTCGCTTAATTTGCGAAACTGCCTTTTTTTGCATTTTAGAATTTTTTGATAAACGTGTGCTGATGTAGGTACTTCTCTTTCGTAGCCAACCCACCGCGTATATGCCTTTCAGACTTGTTTACTTCTAAAACTCGCCGTGCTTCGCCTGCAAGGTTGGGGTTGATTTTTATTAATCTCTCGGTTACATCTTTATGTACGGTAGATTTACTTATGCCAAACTTTTTGGCGGTTTCTCTCACTGTTGCATTGGAATTAATAATAAAATTGGCTACTTCAACGGCCCTCTCTTCGATATATGTCTTCATGAAATGGCCCTCTCTTAGATATCGTTAGGAAATTATATGAGGAGTTGTTTGAGGTTAGAACAGAATTGATATGTAATGTTGAAAATGAGCGGAATAAAAACTGCCATCTATCGCGGGGAAGTTAGCGATAGATGGCAGTTTTGTTGGGAGGGGGTTACGGACGGTCAATTACTTCTGGGACATGTGCCACATACGACCAGTCGGTTATACTGTTGTCATATAACCATAGCACTGCCAAATTCGCCAAGCCGGCAAGTGGGCTTATGTCGCTTATGCTGTTTCCACTTAGACCCAGCCCCACCAAATGCGTTAACCCGGCAAGCGGGCTTATATCGCTTATGTTGTTACGACCTAATTCTAGCCCTGTCAAATTCGTTAACCCGGCAAGCGGGCTTATGTCGCTTATGTTATTGTCATGCAGGGACAGTCGTTCCAAATTCGTCAACTCCGCAAGTGGGGTTATATCGCTTATATTGTCACCTAGCCACAGCCCTGTTAAATTCGTCAAGCCGGCAAGCGGGCTTATATCGGTTATATTATTGTCATGTAACCACAGCCCTGTCAAATTCGTCAACTCCGCAAATGACGCTATATCGCTTATGGTATTCCAACTTAGACCTAGATTTGCTAAATTCGTCAACTCCGCGAATGGGCTTATGTCGGTTATATTGTTGCCATGTAGCCACAGCCCTGTCAAATTCGTTAATCCGGCAAGCGGGCTTATGTCGATTATATTGTTGTTGAGCAACTGTAGTTCTGCCAAATTCGTCAATCCGGCAAGCGGGCTTATATCGCTTATGTTGTTATCATTTAGTTCTAGTTCTCTCAAATTCATCAACCCGGCAAGCGGACTTATATCGCTTATGTTGTTATCGCCTAGATTTAACCAGTCCAAATTAGTTAACCCGGCAAGCGGGTTTATATCGTTTATGTTGTTGCTAGTTAGCGCCAAGACACTCAAATTCGTCAAACCTACAAGTGGGGTTATGTCACCTATGTTGTTGTCAGCTAATCCTAGGCTTCTCAAATTCGTTAACCCAGTAAGCGGGGTTATGTCACGGATATTGTTTACGCCTGCCCCTATGAATGTCAGATTCGTCAGTCCAGCAAGTGAGGTTATGTCGCTTATGTTGTTGCCCTGTAGCTGCAGTTCTGTCAAATTTGTTAATCCAACAAGTGGACTTATATCGCTTGTGTTGTTGTCACCTAGCAACAATCTTGTCAAATTCGCCAGGTCGGCAAGTGGGGTTATGTCGGTTATACTGTTGTCATGTAACCGCAGTTCTATCAAATTTGTCAATCCGGCAAGCGGGCTTATGTCGGTTACATTGTTGTCCATCAGACATAGTTCTGTCAAATTTGCCAAGCGGGTAAGGGAACTTATGTCGGTTATATTATTTTCACATAGCCACAGTTCTGTCAAATTCGTCAATCCAGCAAGAGGGCTTATATCGCCTATGTTATTTCTGCTTAGAATCAAGAGTTCCAGATTCATCAAGCCCGCAAGCGAGTTTATCGCACTTATGTTATTGTCACCTAGCCACAGTCTTGTCAGATTCGGCAAGCCGGCAAGCGGATTTATATTGCTAATGTTGTTCTGACTTAGACCTAGACTTGTCAAATTTGTCAATTCCGCAAGTGGGGTTATATCGCCTATATTGTTAACATGTAACCACAATTCTGTCAGATTCGTTAATCCGGCAAGCGAACTTATATCGCTTATGTTGTTACGGCCTAGATATAGGAATGTCAAATTCGTCATGTACCTAAGCGGCTCAATATCTTCATTTGTTAATTCCATCCCATTTAACTGAAGTTTTGTTGACGACGTACAAAACCGCACCCCTTGGATTGTTATATAAGCAAGGGCTCCTGCCGGTGGTTCAGGCGGAGCATTAACAAACACCATCCTTGTGCTACCATCCCAGTCTACACAATAGCCTACACTTTCGAGTATCGCCTTAATTGGCACCATTGTACTGCTACCAATAATTTGTGCAGGTACATCCAGCAAGTGGTTCATACCATTTGTGGTGAACGTATCGCTGCCAATGGTAATAACCACAATATGATTGTCGCTGGTTAGGGTTGCGGTTCCTGTCTCGCTATCCCAATCCACGTAGAAGTCTAATGCTTCAAATACCGTACATACAGGTGCCAGCGTAGTGTCGCCTACAAGCACTGGACCTTGAGCTGGGAAAGTTACTTGTCTGCCTTTAATGGTTATACTTACATCACTCGCATATGCGACTGATGGTGCACATGCACTCAATGCCAAGACAAGTGTCAGTGCTATGACCGCTAGTATTTTTGCAGTTCTCATGGCTAATTCTCCTCTGTTTTTGTTTTTAACGCAACATCAGAATGTGGTGGCACGTTTTTGTAGGGCTTTTGTAAACCTCCAGCGCAGATGCAATATACTACACATATCCAAATATATCAGGAAGGATTTCCCACGTCAAGAAACGGCACGACATTCTAATTTGCAACATGAAATTGGCATAACTACTGGAAACTCAGTATCTACTATTGTTTTGTGTGTTATTTAATTATCACGATTGACCGTTTGTTTGTTCTATTGCAATATGTACAGTAGATTTACTCATGCCAGACTTATTGACTATCTCTTTTATTACGGCATTGGAACTAGTGATAAAAGTTAATTAATATAATCAAAAACAAGCCACCAGCATTTTCACTTATGGAGTTAGCTGATGGCTTGTTTTTATACTTTGCTACCTACGTGCATTACGCCCCAACGCAGCCTTATGAACCTCTTTATTCTGGTCAGGGTTTTGTACTTTTGTACCATCAGATTCTTGCATAAAATCATTGGCGGCCTCTAATGAACCTACATTACCAGTGGCACTTGCATCTTTTTTATTTTTTGACATAATCTTACCTCCGAATTTTTTCATAGTATCTGCATTTTGCTTAGAGTTTATTCGGTGTAGTAAATTCTGTCATATTCTTTCTAAAATATAGTGGCAGCAACTGCCTTTGTACTTTAGGATTTTTTCGCGCCTCAATTGCAAGGGCTTTGAAGAAGGTGCGCCATAGTTCTTGTGTTTCTAGTTCATTTTCGGCATAGCTCACGTCCACATTGTGTGGGACGTGAGAAATTACATAGGTTTTTCCGTCATATATCGCTGCTTGGTGGCGGCGTTTATCGTGTATTACCCAGGATTGGTTCATAAATCTTTCGCTAAAATGGTTAGCCAGCAGGGGTAAAACGTCATTTTTTGGTGTGACGGCACAGTACAAAACCCCAGATGCATAGGCAAGCAGTTTAAAATCTTCTTCTTCCGATTGGGAAGGGCTAACCTTGTTGCTGGTTTCGGCAAAACGGCAAAAGCCAAATAGCAAATGGGCTTCTCTGCCAACGTGACCTGCCAGTTTATGAACCCTTCGCACACAGTCTTCTTGCAAATGGCTGTCTATCATATGGCCTAAAACAAATCCGAGCTGTATATACCGAAAAATTTCCATGTATTTATTGTCTTCCCCTGATAAAAAGGCGTAATATACACGTGTGGCGGCGTCTTCGGATATTTTATCTCTAATGCCTTTGAATACGCGGGTGGCTTGGGTGCTGCAAGTGTTTATCCGGTGTTCCTCACCACCTAGTATAAGCTGGACCTGGTCTTCACTTTGTATTATTATCGGCGTTATTTTTTCATAATAAAAGGCGTAAACTATGCACAGAAAGCCATCAAAACTGCCGTCAAATACCGCGACAACTTCCCGATTGTCTTTCTTTACGGTTACCATGCTTTTTGCAGCGCATGCTCACCCTGGTCTACAATGCCTGTATGACCGAGAGGGGACAAGGAGCCGCCGAGGCGTGCCGGAGGCATGCTAGAAGGTGATGAAAAAGCAAGCAAAGATTTCAACCCGGGATGGGTATCTGTACCGGAATTTCCCAGTAGAGCCGGTGCTGCTTTAAAAACTTCCGGGTTGGTATCCAGTAGACTCATTTGATCGTGGATAAGTGTATTTTCTGTTAATCTTCTTGACAGAACCTCTTGGGTGAAATTAACTTTTTCGTACATTTTTCCACTGCAAAGCAAGAAATATTTTGCGCGTTTTAAAACTACGCGCATTTTTTTTAGATCTTCAAAACTCAAAACCCCTACCCGCCTGGCTGCTACAATTTTTTTTGCGGAACGTTCGCCTATCCCTGGCACTCTTAGTAATGTCAAATAATCAGCCTTGTTTACTTCTATCGGAAATTGCGCTAGGTTTTGCAGTGCCCAATGACATTTGGGATCCATGTCAAGAGACAGATTTTCTTCCGGATTGCTGAATAATTCTCCCGCGGTAAAGCCGTAAAAACGCAGCAGCCAATCGGCCTGATACAGCCGGTGTTCTCGTAGTAATGGGGGGCCGGTATTAGGCAGCAAAGCACTGCCGCCCATAGGAATGTAGGCAGAAAAAAACACGCGTTTTAATTTATAATGTTTGTATAATCCTTCTGCTAGGGAGATAATTTTATTGTCGCTTTCCGGCGTTGCACCAACAATAAGCTGAGTGCTTTGCCCTGCCGGGGCAAATTTAGGTGCATGACGATAAAGGGATAACTCGTTTTTAGATTGAATGATGCCTTCTCTTACAGATTTCATTGGGGCTAATATGTTCTTTTTTGTTTTCTCTGGGGCAAGTTTTGCCAAACTGTCTTGAGATGGCAGTTCTATGTTTACGCTTATGCGGTCGGCAAGCATTCCGGCTTGGCGAATCAGTGCTTCATCTGCGCCGGGGATTGCCTTAACGTGTATATAGCCGTTAAACTTATAGGTTTCACGCACCAGCTGCAATGTGGCAATAAGGAGTTCCATTGTATAATCAGGGCTTTTAATTACTGCGGAACTTAGAAATAACCCTTCGATATAATTGCGCTGGTAGAAGCGGATTGTGAGTTCTGCCACTTCCCAAGGGGTGAAAGCAGCACGAGGCACGTCGTTTGAGCGGCGGTTAGTACAGTACTGGCAGTCGTATATACATGCATTGGTAAGCAGTATCTTTAACAGAGAAACGCAGCGCCCATCTGCAGTAAAGCTATGGCAAATGCCGCAAGCAACCGCATTACCTAATGCACCTTTTTTTGCTGATCTGTTATTGCCACTGGATGTACACGCTACGTCGTACTTCGCCGCGTCGGCCAAAATTTCTAGTTTTTGCATGATTTCCATAATAAACCTCTCCGCTAGACCGTTTATTTGTTCTGTGGGCATTATACAATACTAAAAAGAAAAAAGCAAACATATGTTTGCTTTTGACAAAAATCCAAGTTAATGCTAGGCTGGTTGTAATAGCGTTTTTCTGAAGTTGCAAAAAACGTAATTTTAGTTAGGAGACATTTATGATAGACAAATCAGTAGCGTATAAAGACATTATTATGGTAATGCCTGGCAATAAAGCGACAGATACACCCGAACCGACGTTGCCCCAAGGGTTTAGTTTTCGATTTTTTAATGACGAAAATGATATTTCCCATTGGTGCAGAATCGAGACATCTGTACAGGAATTTGACTCGGAAGCTGAGGCATTAGACCATTTTAAAGAAGAATTTTATCCCCACATGGAGGAATTAAAAAAGCGCTGTATTTTTGTTTTAAACAAAGAGGGCTTGCCCATTGCAACTGCTATGGGGTGGTTTAGCCATGGGGAAATTGCAAACCGGCTGCACTGGATAGCAGTATGTCCGGGCTATCAAGGCCTTGGTCTTGGCAAGTCTGTTAGCCAGAAAGCTGTGACTGTATGTGCAAAAATTGCGCCGGGTGAAGATATTTGGCTAAGTACGCAAACTTGGAGCCACCGTGCAGTTCTTATGTATCATAAGCTGGGTTTTGATATGCTAAAAAGCGAAATGCAACTTGGCGAGAAAAACGCATATGTAAAAGATTTCGATGATGGGATGGAGATTTTAGCAAGCATTCTTAAACCGGCAGATGTGGCTGCTTTGCAAGAATCAACGAGATAAAGGTGGTTAAGTATATTTTCAGTTGGTAACGATTTGTTACCAACTGATTTTTTTGTTTTAGGCTACATCATCTCTATTTTATAAATCATGGGTAAAATTGTCCTGGCATCGCTAGGGTGACTTTTTATTGTTCAGAAATAGCGAAAACCAAATCCTAACCAAACCGGAAGCAAACTATAAGCAAATGGAACCACCAATACCAATACCAATACCAATATCAATACCAATACCAACATTATCACATTAAAGAGCAATGTAATATATAATTTTATTTTCATTTTCATTTTCATTTTCATTTTCGATCTAACGCACAAAAGAAGCCAAGTGAACATAACCACGGTGATATCAATTGCAATTAAATACTTTCATGCAAGGGATAAAATAAATTCAAGTGCCTAGTGTCACTAGCCGCTTGAATTTATCGTTTCATATTTGGATAATGACGGACATGTAACAACTTTAAACACTTTGGAATAAAATATAGCAAACATACTACTAGGGCGTGCTTTCTGCGAAAGCACCCATCTTTGCAACTTATCGTTGAAAACACGTCCTATTCTCCAGGAGTAAAATTATGCCACTTACATTTCAACGCCCGCCTCATTCGGTATTTTCGCAACAGCGCAGACAAATCCATGAACATAAAAACAACAAATTACCAAATATCGAAGAAGAAAATGATTCTTTAAATTTTTACCCGCTATTATCCGAACAGCAAAATCAAAAGACGGCCCAGTCAGCACCGCCACAACCTGCACAAAATCCCTATCAACGGCCACCAAACCCATTGTCGCAGCAACTTGTGCATCCGCAACCACAGGCTAAGCAACCGCCGCAACAACAATTACACCCTCAACAATCGGCAAACCCACTTCAACAGCAACGTTTACAACCCCAACAACCGACAAGACCACTGCCCCAGCAACGATTACACCCTCACCAACCGACACACCCGCTGCCACAACAACGCCTACAACCCCCACCCCCTATGCATCAACCGCAACCAACTCCGTCCCCAGCAAATGCCCTGCAAGCATCTACACCAGAAGCCGCTGCCGAACAATTTCGCCGTATAAATAAAACATTACCCGATGGCGTTATGTACGAGCCTCTTGATGAAGACACTATGCGGTTATTAAAAACAGCAGCCCAAAAGCAGCCGCCACAAAGTCCGCCTACGCCAGCGCAATCTCCGGAAAACACCGCAGAACAATTCCGCCGGATTAATAAAACATTACCTGACGGCGTGATGTACGAGCCCTTGGACGAAGGTACGATGCACGCACTTAAACCCAGCACAGCCCCATCCTCTTCAGCAACAACGGAGATATCAAAAACCCTGCAAAGATTAGCCCAGGACGAACACAATGCCCACATATTTTACTCCCGCATCGCTCAAAACGCCCCCAGCAACGAAGCAAAACAATCTCTCATGGATCTAGCAAATGGATGCGAGTCACGTTGTTCAAAATATATTCAAATACTCAGCGCGCAATTTAACCTAAACTTTGTTCCTGCCCAAAAGGAAATAAACACACGAATCCCCTACTCCAACGCCATTCACCTTGCAATAAACGAAGAAAACAAGGCCTTAACCACCCTTACAAATCTCATTGACCAAATTGAAGGCACACCGCTTGAAATGCAGATCCAGCGCATGATAAGCAAAAAAATACTCGCCCATCAAATCCTACTATCCACCACAACCACGCCCATTCCACACTCACGATAATGGCCACCGCCATCACCGGATGCAATTCTATAAATATCACCGGCCGTCAGTTCCTGCATTAACATTTTTGCGGCCAGGCCGCCCTCACTGATAAGCCTATCCATTGCTGCACCACTTGTGACAACCGGTAGGCTTGCTTTGCGCGTTATTTCCCCAACCAGACAAGCTGCATCTTTGCGAAAGCCTAAAAGGCGGATGTACTGTAAGCCGCCGTTTTTTTCATATATTTCCATGTTGTCTATTCCAAGCAAAATGCACAGTACGGCTCTTTGCAATCTTGTATATGTGTATCTTTTCGTTTTTACCGCATCCAACAGGTCTGAAATCTTTGAAAATTCCCCACATAATCGCCGAAATCTGTTCTCAAGACCCTCTCCAAGCTCAAATGTACTAGTGTACAGTAAATATTTAAAAATATCGCTAAAATCATCCAGTTTTACAAACTTGCATATATCTTGCAATATTTGATGCACTTCTTTTGGCACAAGGCCAGTCATATCATTACCAGCCAACAACCCATGTCTTATTTTTGTGGCCGAAGGGCCGCCTTGCTGCCTATGGGTGGTATAAACATTCATGGTACTGCCCAAAAGCTTAAGTGCTTTACAGTACTCCATTGCCAAACCATTATTTGGCATAGTTAATAGCCCTTTAGTAAAATTATTTAAGCAATATTCAAGTGCCTTTCCTTTTGCTGCAGCAAAGGACATACCTTTATCAAGCCCTGCCCTCAATGCTTCCTTATATTTTGCGGGTTCTTCAGCTAAAATATTTCCGGCTTCCACTATTTCATCCAAATTGCCGGACTCACTGCCAAAAGAAAGGGCGTCAACAACACCTGTTGCATGAAGCAGCCCAACGCTTCCCCTTGCGAAATAATCTGCGCCGGAAATTACATACTGTACCGGGATTTCTATAACCACGTCCACGCCGTTTAAAAGTGCCATTTTTGTACGCTGCCATTTGTCGCAAATGGCAGGCTCGCCTCTTTGAACAAAATTACCGCTCATTACAGCAATTACATATTTGCACTGGGTTATCTCCCGGGTTTCTGCTATGTGAACATGATGGCCCATATGAAATGGATTAAATTCGACAATAATTCCTGCAGCGTACATTTTTGACACCACCCTTCACTTAATATGGCATTATACCAATAAAACCTTACGAATGAATAGCATGAAAAGAATAACAAACATAGAATTTCATAAAAAATACTTGTTTTTCGTGTAATTATATAGTTTAATATAGGGAGGGGAGAAAAGGAGGGATTGTGGATGACGGATTTTGACAGAAAATCTATGCTTGAGATGTTTATTCTTGAAATGTCGCAGCTTATTGCTAAATTAGAATCCACAATATTGCAAAGCAGCGCTGAATATACTTCCGAGCAAATTAAAGAAATTTTCCGAATCTCCCATTCAGTAAAAGGGGCATCTGAAATGATGCTGTACAATAACATTGCAGACGCAGCACATGCTGTGGAGAATTTGTTTTATTTTTTACGTGAGTGTAAGCCTCAAAATATTGACTACAGCAGAGTGTCCAGCCATGTATTAAGCAGTGCCAGTTTCTTAAAGTCAGAACTGGCCAAACTTAAAGATAAAGCACCTGCTGATGGGGATAGCAAGCCATTTGTAGATACCATTTCGCAATTTTTATATGAGCTTAAAGGAGAAACAAGCCCGGTAGCAGCCACATCTGAGCCGGTAACGCCCATTGCTGCTGCAGCAATCACGCCGCAAGCAACTGCAGTTGCATCAACAAATGATGGGCTTCACAAATATAAAGCAATGATTTTTTTCCAAAATGGCTGCGAAATGGAAAATA
>Ga0136643_10011862_pt1 | contig 12948 bp, 8 predicted proteins | sample TergutLab28metaG_FD_96883 | JGI IMG/M metagenome (GOLD analysis project Ga0136643, IMG submission 96883) | Labiotermes labralis P1 segment gut microbial communities from Petit-Saut dam, French Guiana - Lab288 P1 (version 3) (version 3) | ecosystem: Host-associated > Arthropoda: Insects >...
GTGGGTAGAGGTGAAGAGGTGGGGGGGGTGGGGGGGGGGGGGGGGGGGGGGGGGGGGGGGGGGGCGAAGTGCTGCATTAGCACAAAAGAGTTTTGCTATGCCAGTCATTAAATTTACGTGCGTTCGAATGTATAAAACATTTTGTTCCTCGCAAAACAACAGGCTAATGATAGAAAGTGTGATAAATATGTAATACCAATTACACTTCCAGTTCCAACATCTCTTATACTCGTTTCGAAGAGTTGAAACGTAACTCAGCATGTTGTTTCAGTAACGAACTAACTCCTTATAACAGAGACCTTCTTGAGAAGCCATTTCTTTCTCAGCAGGTCAATAAATTCCCCACAAATCATGAAACTCGAAGTTTCCAGGTCTGAGATTTACCATTCCGTTTCGTGACAAGTTACGTATTCAAAGAAGGAGTTGTTAGCCCCTCGCCCATCATCCATTCTGGAGGACCACTCTTTGTCGGCTGTCTGCCACTGTTTGTTCAATATATTGGCAGCAACACTCCATACCTGAAGGCCGTCTCCTCCAACCGCAACCTGAGAACACGCCATCTCGTGACGAAAATCCACTTATCATTGTAGTAAAGTACTGTGTTTTTAACAAACAAAAGCTTTGAAATGGATAATAGACTTGCACGCACTAACAATGAACTTATAATAACTGCATTTTCGAGGTATTTCAATAAATGCTATTAAAAATGAATACCAAATTTTTACCTACGTTTATATTATTTTACACAATCGCAAGCCTAACCTGATCAATCAGACTACCACACGTTTGTATGGAACCACACCTTATATGGCGCAGATTGTTCTCCCTTTTGATGGTCTGAAAGTAATCCGTGGCGAGAAATAAACACGACTTTCTCATCCGAACGGGGGGATAGTTATTCTGAATTCGCCCATTCTTAAGATATCGTCAGCATCTTGGCGCCTGAGGAAAACTTCGTCACTAATTTCATGTGGTAAAGAAGACGTAAGGGGTTAATCATTTTAACATACAAAGTTTAACGCAAAGATGCCCTCTGACCTTCCCCTTTAATAACTGTCCTCTACGTTGGCTTGTATTAGACTGAGTTGCCATATTTTAATTTTTTTTTTACTTAGCTGTAACTTTAGATATTCTTTTTTTTCGTCTTGAGTGTCTCGTGTTTTAAAGATTCAAGTCTTCTGTTATGTGAAGCTACATCCTTGTGTTAATAATTCCCAGAGTTTCTAGTGCCTTCGAAACGCCGGCAGATATCCTCCCAATGACACAGCGCATCATCCCAATCATCCCAGAAGACATTAACAGTGTTGCTGTGAGCTCCCTGAATCTTGCTTTTTCTTACGTAATTTCGCCACCCTGATTGAGTTACACTTTAGGCCTAGTGTGTGAAACTTTACGTTTTTTTACCGTGCGTCTCTTTATAATCTTGTAAATAAAACCAACTTGGTGCACAGTTTATTCTTAATATGTTTATCAATCTCTACATGTTTCGGGCGACTATAGGCCCGTCATCAGGAGAGAAAACTGTGTTTTAGCTACACTTGGCACTTGTTATTCTGTGTGGATGACTGTCTGGTATGCAGGAGCATATCCCCTCTCCCCCCCCCCTCAGGTGAGGGCCTCCTCATTCACGACGTTTCTAGATTACACACACGAAACACCACAGTCGGTAGGACTCCTCTGGACGAGTTATCAGGTCCTCGCAGAGACCTCTACTTGACAAAACACAACACTCACAACAGACAAACATCCATGCCTCCGGTGGGATTCGAACCCAACAATCTCAGCAGGCAGCAGACCTATGCCTTAGAAAACGCGGCCACTGGGACCGGCTTTATCCTTCTTTAGCGGACCTATTTTCTTGTTTGTAATGCAGGGTCTCTAGACGATCCCTGCTCTATCTGCCCTTCAGCATCGACACTCACACCTTCCGTAAGTACTGAATTTCATTGTTGAGGAACAAATTCACAATGTGAACATGTGAATTTGTCGGGGAATATTTCTGTCACCCTAAAATCAATCACAGCAATATTCCTGTCTTGATCAAGAGCTGCACCCTAACAAAGGTCGATAAAATCAAAGGCTCATGACATGTGAAATTGTTATAAAAACAAAATTCTCACTTTGTCGATTAACAGGCCGTGACAGGACCAATGAAATTTCCGTACAAAGGTTGCATCTTCCGTGTCAAACGGGGTGGGAGTGAAAACATTGTGACATGGTTATATTTGGTAGAGTTTACGAGTCCCGTGTGGCTGTAATGTACATTCAGTTGCAACGAAGCAATAAACACCTATCGGCTTGACTTTCTCGGTGACGTGTATTGCCCTGTGTGTATAAATTAGATTTTGCTACTCCTGACGCTTGGTTCAAATGATTTCCATCCTCCAGAAGCATTTCAGAACTTCGAGGGTACTTATGATTTACTTTCCGAAGTGTCCAAGTTTCAGCACGATACAAAGCTATGCTCCAAAGTCAGCGCTTTGTTGGTTTCTGTTTTACACTAAAATTCAATTTGCTAGTTAAAAGCGCTTTGTTCTTGTTAGGTTCTGTTTGTGCCATGGCAATTCTGGATTGAATTTCATGCGTACACCCTGCATCCTTTTTTTTAATTTGACGCTCAGGTGACCGTGCACCATGATAAATTCTTACAATAAAACCAACTAGATGCACTAATTTCTCAAATTTATTTTTGGAATAAAACTCTACATGTTTCGGACAGTTCCTCTGTCCATCATCAGGAGTTTAGCACTGTACACACAGCATTAGGTATATGTCATACAGGTTTGTTGACGGCTTGCGGCAGGATCAGGATGGAACTCCGTCCTGATGATGGACAGAGGAACTGTCCGAAACATGTACAGTTTTATTCCAAATTAAATTTGAGAAATTAGTGCATCTAGTTGGTTTTATTATAAGAACCTGCATCCTTTGTCACAGAGCTACCCAAATAGTTGAAATATTCTCCAGTTGTTTTTTTTCTTCTCTATCATGATCAGTACTGGCGTTGGTTGTTTGAGACTCTCATAAATCTAGTTTCATTTTGAAATTGTTAATCTTTTTTACACGCATTTGCATAAGTCGCAAAGGAAACCTACTGCTTTCGTCATGTCCGTCCTTCCGTACGTCTGTCCGCACGTATCAAATTCGGCTCCCAATGAAAGACTTTTCCTGAAATTTGTTATTGAAGACTGTTAACTAAATCTCTAGAGAAAAATTCAGATTTGATTAAAAAAAAAATGTAAAGCAGTCCCATTACAGGCCTGGACAGGCCCAGAGGGTTCCAGGAAGTTAAGGTTCCCAGATTGCGTGACAACTGCACAGGATGGTGGTAGGGCTGTCAGCCTTACGCACCGGCCGCCTTTACCCCCAGGAAATATTCCTGATACTCATTTCTGTTAGAGGCTGATTCGACCCCGGGCCATAGTGCGATCGGAAGGATTTTATGTCAATGAAAAATCCACTGACACCAGCTGGGATCGAAACAGCGACCTTCCGATTTGTAGCACAGCACCTTCACCACTGTGCTACCGCGGTCCCCCGATTTGATTAAATCCAGTCAGAAATATCTGGCACTTCCCACGAACAGATGGGAAGTTTATAATTTGTAGCACAGCACCTTCACCACTGTGCTACCGCGGTCCCCCGATTTGATTAAATCCAGTCAAAAATATCTGGCACTTCCCACGAACAGTAAGTTTATAATTTTGACACCAACGCGAAATAATTTGTAGCTGGACAGCATTTCAAAGGGTAACCGCTGTTGCTTTTCCATGGCAAGTCTCAGCAGGTTTGTATTGTTGACAGCAACATACAGGCCTGTTAGCACAAAAATGCGAAGGGAAAAACTTATTGCGCTGTCACGTCAACGTTCTTAATATTCACATTTCTAACATCAGCGATGCAGAAAGCGAAAGCGCCGAAAGTTACATTTTACCCGCGTATACTTGGGTAACTTGGTGAGGCACCGTTGAATGGGGTATCGGCTCTACGTAAAGCGTCTGCCTACACGGAGCACCAAAATTACGGAAAGAAAACGTGGGTACAATTGTCCCACGTTAGATTCGAATCAAGATCCCGGAGTTTCAGCTTTAAGACAGCATGCGCCTTAGTTATATAGTGCATAATGTGGATTACATTCCGTACGGTATTCATCCTTTGGGATACCTGCCAAAACAGTCTTTTGTTTTCCACGTCGCGACGAATTAGTGGGGAGACTGACATGCGGAAGGGAGGCCATACATCTGTGTCACCGCTTGTACAGAATGAAGCTGTTACGTGCCGACTAATATAAAGTTACACCTTGCAAAACAAGGAAGAGTGGAATCTGGACTGATCAGTTTGTTTAACGGACGGGCGGGTTTCTACGAGGTACATACTATCTATTTCACTTCCCAATCCAGTGATTTTAACGTACTGTCTTCACACGAAACACATATCAAAGCGTGGTAACCATTTCGAATTTTTTCCTTTTTAAATGACAGAACAAAAATTTCACCACAAAAGTAAATGGGTAGATTGTTCAGTTCACTAACTGACGGAATGATTCCAGACTAATTATCTGAATGAATGATTCTAACCTTTCAAATTAATTACTAACTGAATGAATCATAAAACAAAAAGCAGAAAAGCTTAGTAACCCAACATTCAAAGTATTCCTTTAATAACCGATAAGGGATCTTTCAATGTCCATGTTGCCCGAAATTTCTTCTTATTAAAGGCAAAAACCCGCAGCTGGTCCCCATACCAATCAACGTATATGACTTAGTATATTCACAAATTTTGAAGACCAGACCTTCTACGATATTATTCAGTGTAGACTGATACAGTATTACAGCCGTTTGTATTGCTCCCATCTTCGTGTCGTTGCAGTCAAATAACTTTTTCTCCCTGAAGAAGTAAAAAAACTTTCTTATAACAAAATCAACTAAATGCACTATTTTCTCAAATTTATTTTAGGAATAGAACTTTACATGTTTCGGACACTTCCTCTGTCCATCATCAGAAGTCCATTACAAGCGCAAGCAGTCAGCATAACCTGTATGACATATACCTATTGCTGTGTGTACAGTACTGGACTCCTGATGATGGACAGAGGGACTGTCCGAAACATGTAAAGTTCTATTCCTAAAATAAATTTGAGAAAATAGTGCATCTCGTTGATTTTATTATAAGATCCTCTGAATGGTAAATACGTCGAAAAAACGTTTCCTCCAAAAATTCGATAATTATTTGCCAGTCGACATGATTTAACGTCACATAACGCTTGGAAGTTCATAAGCACTTCTGTGTGAAGTGCAAATTTATATTTTCCAACTGTTCTTAGAACACGATGTGCCAATTTTTTTTTTTCTGTATGCATGTCTTCAGTTTGAACAGATTTGGTGTTTATATTATAAATATTTGGTAAATTTGTTAGAAATCGTATAAATGGAGACCTGTCCGTTGCCGAGCCTATATCAGCAACAATAAAAACACAGAACAAATGCGTGCATCCATATTCCGAAGAATATTCTAATAGCTGAGATGTGAAAGAGAGAGCACGCCTAGATTGTCCGGTTCCTGTCAGAGCCACCGACAGCAGTTTCGGACCCCAGTAATTTTTTTTTCAGGCTTTCCAGCAAGTGCGGACCGGCTAAAATTCTTTGCACTAAATCGGAAAGACTGACATTCAGCTCCAGAGTGACTAGGGAGTGGCTGGAGAGAGTTAGTTTGTACAAGCGACAAATAACAATACAAACAAGATAGACAAAAACGAAGCCCCGAGGCCCTTCCGGAACGCCGGGCCCCTGTAATATATAGTGGCTCCCCCCCCCCCAGCCCATCATCACGAGTTTATGTTATCGCCTTTTGCGAACCCTATGAAGGAGTATGTGTTGATAGAGGTACACTGGTTGTTAAACTACAAACTGTGACAGAACCACGATATTTAGACATCACATTTTTCTCACTGTTCCTAACATAATTTCCTCTCGCTCAACCAGCGGTTGCAATTTAAAAAAAAATTGGACAAAATTTCGTAATATAACTTTCATGCATGCAATCTCTTTTGGCTTATTTTGTGTCACTTTGTGTCGTATCCCATCTGAAGCCGCAATGTTCGTCATCTTTACGCAGTGGTAAGGTTCAAGTGCAAAGGCACTATTACGACACCGCTAAACAAGAATTTTTTCTGAGTAATTACACATACCAACAAAAACCCATAATAACTTCAGATTGCACAAAAACAGGTCATCGTGACAGGTTATTCGTGGTCTAACTCGGTTATGTCATGTAAACGACAAAAACATTTAAGAATAAACCACAAACCGAAAACCCTGCCTTCTCTTATGTTCACAAAATCCATGAACAACTTTAACAAATTGACACGTAAGACTTGCAGAATATATTTTGCAGAAACCTATACAGAAAAGCGGAAACAGAATTGACGTAAAGATGTGACCTCCCTTCTCGCTTCGATGACCGTTAACACAGCAACGAGCGTTATTAACCTCAATACGAACCGACGCAAACAAATAGCGAAAAATGAGGGCGGTATTCGGTAAACAAGTTGTACTGCACACGATATGAGACCGGGTCATAGCTTCGGGGAAGATGCAGTCTCATTCCATTCGTCTTTTAATGTTGCCAATTAAGATTTGATATTTTCGCAGCTGAGTGTTGAGAACTGACTTCTTTTGAAGTGTGACGATGCGTCATTGGATAATCGAATCCTCACGTTTCGAGGCAACATGAGGTTAGATATTTCTACACCACTGAATACGAAGATATAACAGTGCCTCATAACGTCCGGTGAGATTGCATAGGGTCATATATAAGAGGAATGTGATTATTTGTCTTTACCAATAAACAGATACTCAAGCTATGTACGGTAATGGAAACTGCACAAGGGATAAGCAACTAGGTTCTCACCGTGGCGGGTTTCCATTTTCCACATAAAACTTCAGGTAAAATTAAAGGTAAAGTGATCCCGTTGCAGACCCTGTGTGGCCAAGAGAGTGGGTAGAGGTGTAGATCTACTCTTCTATGATCGCTGCACTAGAAGGAGGTGAGTGGTCAGCAGCACGCCCCGGCCGCACTTTGCCACTGAGGAAGACCCGGTACCCATTTTAAAGGAGGCAGGGTAGGCCCCAGGGCAGGTTTGGACGGGAGAAAATCTCATCCCCACCGGGATTCAATCGCAGACCGTCCAGCCCGTTGTCAGTCGCTATACCGACTTAGCTACCCGGCCCATATAAAACTTCAGGTATTTTTTTCAATGTAAAACACGAGTGCCCTCGTACATAGTTGGTTAGTTGATCAATGGTTCCTCAGCACTTCAAGAAAAATGGGGTAAACACATGTAGCACGCAAGAGGAAAAAGGAAATGACGTTCAAGTTGCGTGACATTTACATTTAGGAGACACAAGAGGGATAGTTCACCAAAGGAGGATAATATTAAAACTGTTTTTAGGTATATGGACTTTCAGGAGCGTTTGCAAAATTGCGAAAAGCAAATATTAACTTTGTAATATCTGTCCGTCCGCATGGAACAACTCGGCTCCCACTGGACGGATTTTCGTGAAATTTAATATTTGAGTATTTTTTGAAAATCTCTCGAGAAAATTCAAATTCGAGTAAAATCCGACAAGAATAACGGGTACTTTATATGGATAATTTTGTACATTTACAATATTCTTAAAATGATAAGTTTTTTCAGGCAAAAGTGCAGTTAGGCTGAAGGAGTGTCCGGACTGCAGCCCGGACACTCCTCCAGCCTAACCGCAAATAACCTCCAACCTACAGCAAACCAAGAACGAAACGACCAATGTGGTAATCAACATCATAGTCGCGAGCTCCTGTTGATGGGCATAATAATGCCCGAAACATGTTGAGCCTATAAGAAGTACAAAAAAATAATAAGTGGCATCTAGTTGGTTTTTTATTCTTCAGAAAACCCTGACGTTTATGCGAAACCTGTTAGAGCTAGACAGGGCACAGATGACAATACAGCGCGGCAAAGAAAAGATAAGCGTTGCATGCCAGATAACTAAGCCTAGATTAGAGTCACACACACACATATATAGTATTTTTTACTGAATACTGAATAGTTGATTAAATCCTGATCTCGTAAAAGGTTTCACTGCAACACTTACAAAAAATGAGAAACAGCGCAACGACTTATCTGTCATTACGATCTGTTTAGCCAAATTGTAGTTCTGAAGAAGGTCATAAGCAAACATTTCTTTGTTTCATCGCGGCATCGGGCACTTTACAAGAAGACGTACTTAAGTTTCACTGTTGCCTGCGACATAAATTTGCCATAAAAGCATTGTTCTGCAACATTCAGTATGTTTATGTGTCTGACATTGACGTGTAGCTCAGCGAAACACACAGAAGGCAGTGTTACTTTTCCACTGCAACAATGGTTGCAGGAACGCGCCTCGATATTACTTTATACGAACAGTGCCTGTCTTGTGTACAATCTACTATACAACTTTGGTATAACCTAGTCGGTTTCTGCAAACACATATGTCAAAACTTCACGACTGATGCAGCGATGTTCGTAGTTTTCATCACACCTCTCTAGTCTAAGGTCATATGCAATATACCTCACTCCATCTTAATTTATCGACTAGGAAAAAGTATGTAGTCAAACACAACTTAATTGCATTGTTTCTTGGATGGGGCCAAATGGGTGTGAGTGTTCTAGAGCATGTTTGGCGTAGCTGGAGGTGTTTCTACCGGACTTGAATGCATTTCTATGTTCTTTAAATCTCTGTGTGAAGCATCGTCCCGTCTGCCCTACATACGCCTTGTTGCAATTTCGGGCATGTTAGTTTTTATGCGCCGGATCTGCTGTATTTGTCTCGGGTTTGGGGTTTTGCCATTAGCAGTTTTGGGGGTGTGTTTTTGGTGCGCAGAGTGATTCTTATGTCTGCCTTCTTGAAAATGTTCGTAATGACACATTTCCTAGATTAATTCATCGACATTGTGCAGGAGGAAAGGAAGTGGAAATTTATTCATCTAGTCCAAACAGTTTCCCTGACACATTTTTTTTAAAGCTTTTCAGTCTAAACGCAAATGTGCCCAATATATTCCACGCAATAAGCCAGAAGTCAGTATTCGGAAGTTCCTGCGACCGGCCATCTCGACACAGGTTTTTCTTGGTTTCCCTGTGTCTATAAGCAAATGCTAAGATGGTTCCCAAGATTCCAAGTTGCCACTACATGTTTCTCATGTAACCCTCCAGACTTAAATCTAGTAGTAAGCAATTTCATGTTTTGTTTACATGTAAAATAACCACTGCCATCGGGTAACAACCCGATTGCAGTAAATATATTATTATTATTATTATTATTATAAAATGCAAAGGAAAGACGTCTGTCTGCAGCATGCACATTTATGAAGATTTTCCTATTCAGAGGTCTGTAGCTTTGCCGATTTGTCTACGTTACGGGTTAAATTAACGCTTTGAGGACTAAGACTATCTTAAATTGTATACCAAAAGTTTCAGTTTGCACCGCCCAGAAAACACACATCGTCTCCGTTGTAAAGCTCAACCAACATATGCTCTATAATGAAACAGTCGGTTTTGTAGAAAACACTTGCGTGCTGTGAGGGTAGGCTGTAGAATTTCTTAACGTTAAACCCAGCAATATATAAAAAAGAAAAAAAACAGTATGATTGAGGTTGTAGGCTCCTCCAAAATAATAGTACATAGATACCAGTATACACGGCATCATACCCCAGAAGACAGGAATCATTCTGTCAGTGGGCTGCTGCCTGGGGAAATCCCTGCAGGCACTCTCGTTCAAAATACACGAGTGTAAAGAAGAAAAAGATTGTCAGAAAAATTGGAGAATTACTGACGCTGAAACAAAAAGAAAAAGAAAAAAATTACTTTACTGTGTGTTTTGGTGTCATCGCGTCTACAGTTTCTTTGGGTGTTTGTATGATCAAGGGAAACGTCAAATTTTGGAGTAAACTGTGATCTATAATCATAATTGTTTGGCTCCAACACTGCAGATGTGTTACACAGCAAACTGTAAGAGTGTGACCCAAATGGAGGTCGATCAACTCACACTGCAATGGGTGAACGTGACACAAATGTGAAACCGCGTGTTCGTGAGCTCACATGCAATAATTGTATTTCTGTCTACAAATACGGCACACACAGATGTACATTGTCCCTCCCATTGTGTCAGTATGTTAAGAACCATAATAAATAATATTACAGCCTCTCTTATTCTATGGGCCTGCCGTTTAAACCCACGAGACTGCTTTTGAAAGTGCGACTTAAAGTGTAACCAGGGCCTATTGGAGACATTTTAAGGTCTGATACAAAAGTAAATTTGCAAAACCCTACATGCGCGTAGTCTTTAATTAGCAAAGCAGAGAGAGCAATACAAGTAATTATGTACAAAATATGTTTTAGACAAATTCTTAAATACGATTAATCTCTTTGGTCCCTCCCCCAACCCCACCCGAACCCCATGCGGTCGCATGAGCCGCAATACCCTTAAATCGGGCCCAGGAATAATATAAGGAAGTATGATTTCATTTCTGTACTTCAGTGTGACGATTATATCAGATTTTCAGTCCGTTGAGTAATGCGGATAAACAATATATTTAGTGTATTTTGCACCACAGACATTTCTTGCGGATCTCTCTGGCTCGCGGTCTCTCCGAAACTGAGATATCCGTCCGCCACGGAAAATAAATTGCACAAATTTTTGTAAATAAAACCAACTTGTTACACGATTTATTCTTAGTATGATGACTGTGGATGACTGTCTGGTATGCAGGAGCATATGCTCCTGCATACCAGACAGTCATCCACACAGAATAACAAGTGCCAAGTGTCGCAAAAACACAGTTTTCTCTCCTGATGACGGACCTATAGTCGCCCGAAACATGTAGAGATTGATAAACATATTAAGAATAAACTGTGCACCAAGTTGGTTTTATTTACAAGATTATAGAGAGACGCACGGTAAAAAAAACGTAAAGTTTCACACACTAGGCCTAAAGTGTAACTCAATCAGGGTGGCAAAATTACGTAAGAAAAAGCAAGATTCAGGGAGCTCACAGCAACACTGTTAATGTCTTCTGGGATGATTGGGATGATGCGCTGTGTCATTAGGAGGATATTTGCCGACGTTTCGAAGGCACTAGAAACTCTGGGAATTATTAACACAAGGATGTAGCTTCACATAACAGAAGACTTGAATCTTTAAAACACGAGACAGTCAAGACGAAAAAAAGAATATCTAAGGTTACAGATGGTATGGCGCAAATAGATATAAGTTAAAATTTTCAGTCGTAACCTCAAAAGTTCGCACCGTCGGTTAGCTCAGATTAAAAACAAGTCAAATTTGTCAGGCATAACCCCACAGTTATTCACCATAGTCATCTAAATAAACAAAGTTTCATACTACAATTTTAGATACTTTTATTATTTCCTTATCAAATTTTAGTTACTTTTATTATTTCCTTACCAAATTTTAGTTACTTTTATTATTTCCGTACCAAATTTTAGTTACGTTTATTATTTTCTTATCAAATTTTAGTTACGTTTATTATTTCCGTACCAAATTTTAGTTACTTTATTCTTTCCGTACCAAATTTTAGTTACTTTTATTATTTCCGTACCAAAATTTTAGTTACTTTTATTATTTCCGTGCCAAATTTTAGTTACTTTATTATTTCCGTGCAAAATTTTAGTTACTTTATTATTTCCGTATCAAATTTTAGTTACTTTTATTATTTCCGTATCAAATTTTAGATACTTTTATTATTTCCGTATCAAATTTTAGTTACTTTTATTATTTCCGTGCCAAATTGTAGTTACTTTATTATTTACGTACCAAATTGTAGTTACTTTTATTATTTTCGTGCCAAATTTTAGTTACGTTATTATTTCCGTACCAAATTTTAGTTACATTTATTATTTCCTTACCAAATTTTAGTTACTTTTATTATTTCCGTACCAAATTTTAGTTACTTTATTCTTTCCGTACCGAATTTTAGTTACTTTTATTATTTCCGTACCAAAATTTTAGTTACTTTTATTATTTCCGTGCCAAAGTTTAGTTACTTTATTATTTCCGTATCAAATTTTAGTTACTTTTATTATTTCCGTATCAAATTTTAGTTACTTTTATTATTTCCGTATCAAATTTTAGGTACTTTTATTATTCCGTGCCAAATTGTAGTTACTTTATTATTTACGTACCAAATTGTAGTTACTTTTAATATTTCCGTACCAAATTTTAGTTGCTTTTATTATTTTCGTGCCAAATTTTAGTTACGTTATTATTTCCGTACCAAATTTTAGTTACTTTTATTATTTCCGTACCAAATTCCTCATACCCGGCCCTAACGAAATTTTAGATAAAGAAAAAACCAACCCTAAATGTAGCACAGTTCCATTTTCTTGACAAAACTTTGCAAAAACATTAGACACACAGTAACAAAAGCCGCACACTTTTTAAAGATTTATTATCACACTAAATTTCAGAAACGTGCGTTAAGTGGCGTTTGTGTCACTTCCACTTCAGAATTTCGCGTGACCGTCATGTCGGCATTACAGACGATAAAATTAAATTTTGTATAGACTCTAGTAGCATAAATTTCATCTAAATATTATTACAATGAGTCTAGTGTTTTAAAACTCAGGTGGAAGAAGCCTACTCTCACACAGACACTCGGCTTGACATATAAAAGATAAAGCCGTAGCTTCAACAGGTTAAAACCATACAGTGTTGCCGCCAATTAGCGGAAGAACTGGAGGGCCAATAACTACTAAGAACACGTACGAACACTTTTGAACTACACAGTAGTCTTCCAGTACTCAAGATCCCCCCCCCCCCCCCCCCCCCCCCCCCCCCACAAAAAATATATCTACTTCCCCCCGGCTGGTGGGTGGAGGAGTCTAACACAAAAAAAAAAAAAAAATAAAAAAAAAAA
>Ga0136643_10011866_pt1 | contig 12946 bp, 5 predicted proteins | sample TergutLab28metaG_FD_96883 | JGI IMG/M metagenome (GOLD analysis project Ga0136643, IMG submission 96883) | Labiotermes labralis P1 segment gut microbial communities from Petit-Saut dam, French Guiana - Lab288 P1 (version 3) (version 3) | ecosystem: Host-associated > Arthropoda: Insects >...
ACATACATACATACATACATACATACATACATACATACATACATACATACATACATACATACATACATACATACATACATACATACATACATACATACATACATACATACATACATACATTTTATGATCAATAACCTTGTTCCGAAAATCGTGTGTGTGGAAAAATAAGACAGCCACAGACAGGCCACAAATGACAACATAATACGGCACATGCGTTTTGTATGTTGGGTAAGTAAGATTACAGACACACAGTTATTATATGTAATAATTATTGTTTTTCCACGGCAACAATGGTTACGTGAACGCGCCTCAACCTTACCTTTACATGTGCATTGTCCGTCTTGTTACGCCATTTTTTGAAGAACAATACTTATGTAGAGATTCTCTGTGTATTAACTTCGTGAGGTGTGACATCAGTGGTTCGCATCACTGCCATATTTGTAATTGTTAACTTGAAGGTATCTCCATTTTACATTTGAGATGAGGTTTTAACGTTTCGTTACGCATCAACCTAAAACCGCAAGCCCAATATTAATTGTGTTGTATTTAACAGCATTTACGACAAAATTTTGATGTTCGACATAAATCTTTTACTTTTCATGAGATTAATTTCAGAAACTTACAACTTTCGCTTCAGGTGCTTCCACCTCATATTCATTCGCTCGCCATGTTATTCTTAACGTTTGAAGGAAACTATAAATTAAATAAAAGAGTGACCTTTATGGTCATAACGTCCATATTACACTTTTTGAAATTTGTTCCACACATTGCAAAGTTAAAATAGTGAATGCATAACCAGTGTGGTGATCTCAAAGTATTCTTTTTTCTGTAGACTAAATACACGTATTTATACCTGAGATGAAAATTAAAATCAAGATTCTTCTACACAAAAAATTTTGCACTAGTAAAGGAATTGGCGTGCATTCTGAGTTTCTTAATTTGGATCCCGGTCATGACTGTATGTTTTTAGAGACAATATTGTACTCTTCTCAGAAATTAGGTTGCTGAATTCCAGCACGGAAATTTAATATAAACACACTCAGATCTCTGTACCTGCAGCCCACGCATTTATCAACCGACGTAGGAGATTCTGCATTGCGCCTGGCCCGGGACTGTCAATATCGTAGCAGTGCAGAGTTCGATTACGCCAGTTAGAAAGTGACAGACAGTCCACAAAGAATTTCGGCAAACAGCAACCTCAGTTCACGATGTCTTCGCTTAAGAAAAGAACTTGACACAGTGGACTATTGTGTCAATTTTCGTTAAGGACGTAATCCGCTTCGGAGATACTGTGTATCAGGATCCAGTTCACTTAAACAAGGTAAATCAGTCCCATTACAGGCCAAAGGTGAGCAGAAGATTCCAGGAAGTTAAGGTTCCCAGATTATGTGACAACGGCACAGCATGGTGCCAAGGTTGTCAGCGTTACGCACCGGCCACTTTTACCCCCAGGAAATACTTCTGACACTCATTTCTGTTAGAGGCTGAGTCGACACCAGGGCCATAGTGCGATCGGAAGGATTATGTCAATAAAAAATTGCAATGACACCATCTGGAATCGAACCAGCGACCTTCCAATTTGTAGCACAGCACCTTAAACACTGTGTTACCGCGGTCCCCCCAGTTCACTTAAGTTTACAACTATTCTACAATGAAACCTCTGCATTCTACTACATGACCTTTTTACACCTCGCATAAGACGCCATTACACCATGCATAAGACGCTATTACACCATGCATAAGATGCCATTACACCATGCGTGAGACGTCAATTATGTGTAAAAACAGCAAATAAGTTATATTCAACATTATTTGATATTACGTCCTTGATGGTGATTCCTTGTCAACTGAAACATGTAGGAATGTTCTGTGTGTTAATATAATGTAAATATCCAAGTATCAACAATGTGCCTTGTTTTGGTTGAGAGTTGTGAGCTGTCCCATGCAGATGCTTACCCCTGTTCGCCCTGGATCTAAAATACTGATACTGAAATAGCCCACAGGAAGGATAGAGCAAGAGTATGCCTGAAGATTTTATTTGATAGGAAATACTGAGAATTATCAATTGTTAGTGCCCTGTATAAATGGAGGAGCAGCCTTTTAGTAATGCGTTGCATGTTACAACAGTTACCTGTTCATAGAATGATGGTTCGCCGTAAAACTACGACCGTGAAAGTTCGAAAAAAATACAAAAAAGGACAGCCAAAGGCGAGGTAAGGTAATATGAAAAAGATTACACTAAAGCTGGATATTCATTGATAGTGGCAAACGATAGGAACGAGCATTTTATTCCATTATCTTGGCTAACATTGCTATGAAGCCAAACAAGTACATGCACCAAATCATAAAGTGCTGCGTGAGGCAAGTCCAAATGAAATGAATATAGAGCTTCATTAAAGACTAGAAAAAAGTTTTTTGAAGTGTCTTGCTTGTTTTAAAAAGAGATGAAGCTATAAATTACTGACGAACCTGTGTACCCAGGATAAATGTCCTGGCTGCAGAACATTAAGCTAATTCATTCCATTAAAATTTAAGGTATCTAAGGACGTGTTTTTGCTGTCATATTTGTTAAGAAGTACTTCTTGACGTGAAAGTCGTAAGGCTTTAATCATATCAAGCAAATACCGGAGGTCTTATTAATTACAGGAATGGAAAAGCGTGGGGTAATTTGTTTGTGCACCCGTGTTTTAGGGAACAGATGATACCGTGACTAGAGTAAACGCACTGCATTCGAGACAGAGAGATGCTGCAATTGGAAGGCGCTCTAAATACTGCGGTTCCTGTTGAAGCTTTACCGCACATCATTCCACTCGCTTTCATATTCACAGCGAATCATTATCCCACACAACAAAGTTACTGCCTGTGTTCTGTGCAATTCTCATAATAAGCAGTGATTATTTTCCTGCACAGTTTTAACCGAATAATTATTACAGTGCAGTCGGTGTGATCATACTCTAAATAAAGCAGAGAACGTATGCATGTCATTTATATCCGAAATATTTTCCAAATTAAATTAATCAGTTTTGTGTATAGTATCTTCTTGTATCTTACGACTCAAAACATCTACTTGAACAAGCAATACTTTAGACATTTGTAGGTTGCAGTGGACGATAAGTAGGCCAATGGTGGAGCTTCTGCTTCCGCAAACAGGAAGCGATCAAAAAAACTCCCTTATTTCCATGTCGCAACTCGGATTCCAGTCCTTGATTTAATGCAGTTTCTTATAAGTTTCAGATTTGAACATATACCTCATACCACTTTACAATAAATTACACAAATATTATCTTGAGGGATCTTATTGCCCATTTTTATTTTGAGCGTTCTCTGAATTTTAATCGCTACTGATGTCTGAAATCTTGTTGAAAGAAGATGAGTTTCACTTATAGAATTAAAGAAGGCAGAGCTTTGTCTCAGTAATTAACCAACTTGAAGCTCGTGCACCAGACCGCCACCTATAGGTGTGATGATACCAGAGGCTGTGTAATGCAATTTTGACCTCCTGATGATGAGCACATGTGCTCGAAACATGTAGAGACATGAAATAAAATTTATTTTGAACAAATTTTGTGCATCAAGTTGGTTAAATACTGAGATAAAAACAAGATAGAGATGTTTTAATCTCCAGACCTAACGTCGTTAGATTTTTGTTTGTGGGGTTGGATAAAGGGCGAAGTTTACAAAAGAAAGTTGGTTACGCAAGACTTTTGGATGCTTCTGCCTGCAAAAAGAAACGTGAAGATCAACTCAGAAGAGAAACACACCATCTTCGCACACGTGTTGCAAAGTGAACTGAGGGTAACACTGGCGTGGTATCATCACACCTATAGGTGTGATGACAAAAGAGGCAATTTTGACCTCCTGATGATGAGCACATGGTGCTCGAAGCATGTAGAGGCATGAAAATAACAACAAAATACCATACAAGGAGATAAACAAAACTATCTGTACAGGGTGATTCAGGAGAAAAGATCAGTATTTTGTGGAGATGATGGTATCGTTCACTATGAGGAAGAAATTTCATTTTGAACATGTGCCTAATTTTGGATGGTTACTGAAATTGAGCTGTTTGAATGTACCAACAGAAAAGCACTGTGAATGGTAAAAATGGAAGGAAAGTAATTTGCTGTTATGTTTATTTTAATTTCGAATCAGCTTTCAAACGACAAATGCGTTTGGTTCACATTAAGGTTTTAAAAATAACACCATCAGCTTCAGTGCAATTTGCAACTCATGTGCGAAGATCGCGTGTTGTTGTATGAGTTGATCTTCACGTTTATTTTTACGGGCAGCAGCATCCAAAGATGCAAGCGAGCGGTTCGTCTCATGTATCAACCTTCCTTTTGTAAACGTCGCTCTTCATCCATCCCACAAACAAGAATCAACGGACTTCGGTCTGGAATTTCAAATAACTCTAATTCGTTAATCTCGAAATTCTTTTTCTCACTATGACTAATACTAGCACCTCCCAAGATACTGACCTTTCCTTCTGAATCACCCTGTATATATATTACACGCCGTCTCATTTTCCTAGGCTTTGGTTTTCACTGGCACATTTTTTTTACGTTTTGTATTTTTCTCCTATATATATATATATATATATATATATATATATATATATATATATATATATATTTGTGTGTGTGTGTGTTAATTGTTTCTTTGCATGAAAATCTGAATGTCTCCATTATCATACATAAAAGCTTTGTGGGCAAATAATGTATGTCATTCGGAAACACTGCCTTTCCAATTTACTCTGAGGAAAAAGAAACAAATTATTGCGTCCATTCTTTTGAAACTCACTAACTCTGCAACTGTGTTTCCTTTTTGAATTTGTGTAAAAAAGCAGAAAGTAGGCAATATGGACATGTAAATTAAAACTGACGGACAAGATAAACAGAGTGTTAACTTCAGTCCCATTTCTATTAAGCATCGTATTTGCAATATAAAATTATATTTAATAAAGAAAGAAATATTAAACAACTTAAATATTACCCATACACAAGGCGCTCAATCATATTTTTAAACTCTCTTGGCTGCTGTATATCTTTTGGACTCCAGGCTGTTTTATTCCCAACAATTTGTACTCAGGTGTCCGCTTCGGCATTTTATATATGTTCATTCTGTACATAAGCTGCAGTCATTTGTTAGGCAGTAGCTTCGGTTATTTTAGACATAATATTTCAACCATTGTAACATTCTCCAAATGTCTGTGTCGTGTTTTAAATATCAACTCATAGTATCCAGAAAATATTGTATAAACGGAACTAAACCCGACGTTTAAGATTGTTACGGCTGTGGTTCAAATAGTTGCGCCTCATTGGAGTATGACACCGTATAGACTGATAGACAGGCAGGTGTGCCGATGTTTTAGAGGAGAATTTGTACCCAAAAGTGTGTTTCCTTTTTAAAAGTCTTGAATAACAAAATATCCAGTTTTTAGGCGCGTTCGCAAAATTGCGAAAGGCCACTATCAGCTTTGTCATGTCATGTCCGTCTGTCCGCATGGAACAACTCGGCTCCCACTGGACGGATTTACATGAAATTTGACATTAGATTATTTTTCGAAATTCGGTGAAGAAAATTCATGTTTAATTAAAATCGGACAAGAATAAAGGGAACTGGACATGAATACAAACATACATGTTCGATCTATCTCGCTCAATTCTTCATAGAATGTAAAAAATTTACACAAAAATTTGTAGAGAAACTCGAATCACAATTTTATTTTCAATAATTTTTTTTTCGAAAATCTTGCCGTTTATGAGATAACGTGAAAAAAATATTGCAGAGTGAGGCAAGCCACAGATGATAATATAGCGCATGCGCATTGCATGCTGGATACCTAAGGCTACAAAGACACACAGGTTGTGTAATACTCATTGCTTGTCCAATGTAATAATTGTTGCATGAACGCGCTTCATTGTTACGTTGTACGTGCAATGCTCATCTTGTTCGTGTCTGTTTGCGTGCACGACCAGCTGTCATTTAAAAGTTGACATTTATCTGAATTTTCTGTCATCATACCTGCTAATGATGTATCCCAAAAATTATTATAAGGTGTTCAGTAAACAGAGGCCCGTACAGTAACTAACTTATAGGGAATATTCGCAGGTATCAGCGACATGACGTCTAATGCCTGGTTGGCTGCAATGACCGAAAGTTTCCATAGCTTAAACTTAGGATTTGTAATAATTGTGTTTAAGATAAAGCACTGGACATACAGTTAGAAGTTTGGTATCCAAATAAAGTTTGACTGCTATTTCACTGATACACCTCAGGATTGAAATTCATCAATTCAGATATCCTGTAATTAACACCAATTAACAAAACCGTGCTGAAGAAGAATTATTGTTCAGAACTTCCTTACGTTTTACAGCAAACGACGCTCCACGAGGGAGTCCAGGCAGTCCCACGTTTCCTTCATTGGACTGTACCTTGAGTCGTGTGAATTTATTCCACAACCTCAAACACTGATTTTTAAATATTCGTTTCAACACTTTAAAAGTTCAGTGATTACTATATATACCACCTCTTCCAGTATTAGGGACGTCTTCATTATGCCAGCACTGTGTATCTGTGTATTCCACATGATTCTCACAACTAAGCCCGATTTATCATTTAACAGTATTAACCAACTTATCTTTGTAATGAATCGAGTGTTGCCTATGTGGTAGGAAATTAAGTTTTATATACTATTAAGCCAAGGTTTCCGGGCGGTCTGTTTACTTCCAACGTTTCTTATATAATACTGGACTAATCCTTGCAGTGCCCATATTGTCTCCTCCAATTGATGTGGGATACTAAAATTCTGCTGCTTTGAAATTACGGCTTCATGGCCGACTGTAATAGTATTCAGTGTGTACTGTGCACAACAACAGTCGGATTTTAGTTATTGCAGCTTATTTGTAAAAATGATAGAGCAGTTTTTAGGATGGCATCTTCTTTATTAGGGCGCAAAAAGCAGATTGCAGGCAGGTACAGCTTGTAGCGTTATTTATAACGAAGTTTCCATACAGGAAGACAGTATATTCATAAACTATATTTCAGTAAAATTGTGTTTTTTTTACTCTCGCAACTTTCTACATGTATAAAAATGTAGGATTCCAAAAACCGGAGCTGCAGAAAACGTATGTTGATTCTCAGACCTACTGTACAGGGAGCATATAATGCATAATAACGATTTCACTGACGCTACAAGAAATATGTTCAGTGACGCCAAAGAAGGTAAAAACGTCAATAAAGCGTTGATAGCAGGCGGCCACGATCGCAGCAGCCGTAGTTTGTAAAAAACAGAAGAGGCAAGTAAAATACATTAATTCAGACAGTTCGCGTCTACTCACAAAATGTGCAATAGATTTCACAAGATTACATGTACATAAATAAATAATTCAGAGGCAGACTTATTTCCGTTGCAAGGCACTAAGTTTCAAAATGCTAAAAGAATGGAAAATTCTCTTGTGAAATATGCATGAAGACCGGTAGACTATGGTTTGGCTCGACTGGTTTTCTGTTGTTATTTGCCCACCGTCTTGCCATGCTACTGAGACGTCTGGGTTTCTAAACGGACTGCGAGTACAGTAACATCTCAAGATTTTTTTCAGGGAAAAAGAGATGAATTCAATTATTTGAGAATAGTGAGCATGATAAAGATTGCTAATAGGAGGTAATCGTTGCAGTACAGCAGACAGTTTCTGAAAAATGTATGTGCTGGTGGCGTACAGCGTCTGAGGAGGAAGGGTTCAGCGGAGGGAGACAAATGTTACTCCACTGAATTTCAAGAGCGGGGTACTTGGAGGGAAGGAGACGAAAATGAAGCAAGTAGTTCGGAAATTCCAAGAACTCTAAGAGAAAAATGAAGCAGATAAAATAAATGTGGGGCAGTTATTGTGCTATTATTTCGCAATTTATATTAAATAACGAAGAATAAATATAAACAATAAATAAACAAGCCTAGTTAATTTGATTAGGACACCGACTTTTATGGTGGATCCAAGGACAACTCGAGTGGTTGATCAGTAGGTTATCTGTTCTTAGTACTGACCATTGGAACATGTAACACCGTTTTATTTCGGCCCAATAGGTTGGCACTTATATCGCTAAATACACTGGTGCAGCTACTTTCTGTTTGTGTTCGCGGAGTTTTTGACACTGATTTTACGAAATGTTGCAGTACGTACTGCATTCGCTCCTGTTAAAAATTTGACATTAAACGAAAATGAAATCATATAAGGGAACATGCTGCTGTCTGTTAATACGGCATTAGTATATCGTACACTTTGAGGACATTTCTAATGGATTATGTAGCGTTTATTTGTGCGAAATGTTTGTTACAACTTCCGTTTATCGTGGGTCGTTATTGGTAAGCAATACAGCTCACGTAGTAAATGGCTGAACTGGTCAACTTCGATACTTAGCATAAATACCTGCAGACATTCCTACAAACATTTTTTGTCACTGCACGAACCAGGTAGATGAAAACATATTAATACAAGAACAAAATGAAATAGTTATTAGCTATCTTCTATCATGTAGAAAAATTTACAATATTTTTAAGCTTATTTTTGCAGAAGTTTTACTATTTTGACTTTTAAGAAATTATAAGCAATTGCCATTATTAATATGCCATGAAATATTCGTATTGAAATATTTCTGATTCACAAACTTTAATCACCTACAAGAGAACTGAATGAGGACTCATAAACCGCAGTTTGATGTTTCATCCTAAATTTATTTGTGTTTACTTAACCTATTTCTTTCCCGGGGGTAGAGGCGGCCAGGGCGTTGGGCTAACCCCCCACCCCTATCTAGTGCCGAAGGTCCTAGAAAAGAGTACAGCCATAGTTCTACTCACCCTAAGGGTCTGCGTGGCCTATAAAAAGGGTGGAAACCTACCTACTTAACCCATATATCCATTTATTTATTTCAACTTTTATTGTTTTCGTTTTCTCGTCGTGTCTGTTTATTCTTTTATAATTGCTTACTTCACTTCCGCCCTTATGTGATTAATTTTCGTTTTGTTTTCTGGGTATTTTTGAAAGAAGTTGACTCGTTAGATCTGTATGCTGAATATTTAACATAGTCTCAGGTGCATTCAAAACGCAAACATTCTAATTGCATGAGTGTGTTAGAAACAACATATGTGTTTTACGTAAATGCGAGTCGTCGCAAAAACTTGTTCCACTTTTGCTGACATAGTATTAAGTAAGAGCTCTGTGAAGAAAAAAGAAAATTCTGTCTGTCTGTACGACCGCCTCAAGGAAGGTCAAATTCGTACATCGTATTTTCTCTTTTTATCTCGCTAAGTCATTCCTGTAAGGCTCCCAGAAAATTTAGATGGTCAATAAATGGGTTCAATCTGCTAGTTTGAGGAAATGGATTATCTATCCCAGTATTTGTGTAGCTTTCGGCCGAACGTCAGTTGCAGGCAAATATCTTTTAATTCTAGAAGAATTGTTTACTAGTGCACATGGGATTTTTGGTGGATAAAGTGAAAGTGGAAAATGGGTTTCTCCGAATACTTCGGTCTTCCCCTATCAGCAACATTCCATTAAGGCTTCACGTCGTACTTTAAGCTATCGACCACGCTGCAAGCTAAGTACCTGAAAGCAATTACTTCTCACTCCAAGAAAGCGATGCCTTTCTGAAAGACGTGTGCTGAGTGCAACTGTATTACTGTGAAAGACTGCAAGCGGGGCAAAGTGTGGTTCTTGACTCACTTAGACATCCAGGGCAACAGACTTATTTTATTACAAATCATGGTTGTGTTTAAACAGGGAGAGGTTCTGTACTGTACGGAAACGGACTCGTGAAGTCTGATGAAAGGGAAATGCCAGGGTTTTATGTAGGCTCTGTTAGAGACGGATTATAGTTTCCTTATACATGTGTGTTTCTTACATTGACACATATAATATCGCTGTGTGTTGTCATTAATGACTGCTTAGCCTACAAATTTTATTTTTAAAAACTTGTAATATCAGCCGGCACTGGGTAGCGCATACTTCGTTACTGAGCGTTTTTCCACACATACATAGTGTTGGAAGACAGAAAGGAGTTTTATCAACTGTGCAAGATATTTAGCTTAGGATTTTATGGTAGGATGATGACATTAAGGAAACATGAAATTATGTGTGAGCAGATAGTCATCTTGAAGATGGAAACGGCAAGTTATAAATATATATAACTTATATAAGTTATATATAACAACAACAACTACAGGAGGCACAAAATATGCTAAGTAAAGTTACATTTTCAGCTTTATAACGCTCAAAATATAGCGTTGTGTATATTCATAGATTTTCTTATTTTAACATTTTCAGGGCATATCCCTGAAAACGAAGATGAATTGCTGCAATAGATATCAGTTCGCAATTCATACAACACTTATTACCCAAAATTTTAAGCTCATGGTTCCGTGCATCGTAATTCAATTTTAATAAAAGTCCAACCAAATGCAACAGTATGAAAATATTTATTTACTGCAAAGTCACTCTACATGTTTCACGTGTCACAGCACCCATCATCAGGAGTATTAAAAACTGTAACCGCAGCCTCCAGTACAGGTCATAATACTGGTACAGCTACTTCCCTCTAACGTGGCCTGATTGGACCACGTTGGAGGGAAGTAGCTGTTTAATTTTCAACCTTTTTAATATTCTGTGTTTTACCTGTCTTATTGCACATCTTTGATATAAGTAGACACTACTGCATTTTCGATGTTGAATAGCTCCCTGAAGACGGTCAAAAGAGCCGAAACATGTAGAAGGTTCACCACATGTTTTTATATCACTGTACTAAATCATAGTGTGTTTGTTGGTATATATGTGACAATAGTCAAGTACCTTACATGCACAGGAGTCTGACGTTGAACGTCGTTTTATATAGAACGGAGATTAATAAGCAACAAAAAAACTTGTTCTAGTTGGATGGAGAGATATAAGAATTTATCAATTATGGAAAAAAGTCTTATTTTGTGAATGCGTGGCTTTTGCCTAAATTGCTCCTGAACTGCGACTGCTTGTAATATGCGCTCCTATATAAAACCTTTCTTACTGCCCAACATGGGGGAAGTTAGAGCCTTACGAAATTACCCAAGCGTTTATAAGATCTTTGCATTCTGTGCAGATAAGCGGAGTCTTACATTTTGAACAGCTAGGAAATGCTTTATTTTGTAACAACTCCTTCCTTCTATCTGATGTTTAATTATAGTCGTGGTATTAATAATTAACTCAGGGTGTTTGCTTTTCGTTTTTTCAGCTCCCGTTACCAAGTAACCTGCCGTTAATACTGGCGAACCGCCTCTTCTGAAGGAGAGTGATAAAATATGAGTGTTTTCCTTCTTGAGGTTGTTGTTTGGAGGAGCTGGACGGAAAGCAGGGCGGGAAGCGCATTGAATGATGTCACGTAAATCCCAATGTTCCCGCCTTATCAGGAAACTCAGTGCCTGAGAATGAAACTAACACAGTAGAATTGTTCTGCCTGGTTTAGTATTTCAATGTGTTACATTAATGAAGATTTAACCTTCTAAAGACGAAACTTTATCTGCTTTATATAAGGAATCAGTCCGTACCGCGCTGTAAACATTTTCCACAACGGCTATAAAAACCAGTCAGTTAATGACGTATATAGTAAAGGCCGCTGTCTATTTTAAAATCCGTACAAAACACTCAACGCAAAACGAGCACCATGTAGAATTTTTGAATCTTAAACCTGGTGGTATGTAAAAAAACCACAAGGCTTTTAAAGGTTAATATTCTTGATTTTTACGTCACATTGACTGCTAGAAAATTAACAGATATTTCGGAAAAGTCTCTGTTCTCCTTACACAGGGTCTAGCACTCTAGAAGCATTCTTTATATAATGTGAATTCCTGAATTGGAAGCTGTACGTATGTCCGAAACGTCGGTAACTGCCAACGGAGGGTGGTATCAGCCACACTCAGAGAACCATTGATCTAGCATTTTGAATCAGACTTAACTGAAAAACTATGCACGGGTCTTGGTGCCTTTGCTTCCTTCAGACACACGCTTACAATACAACAAAGTTGGATTCAATGTTACATTTTGACTTCAAAGTCGAAGGCCTTTTGAAATGACTGAATGTAGGAAGAGATTAAAAGAAAATCTTTGAAAGGACCATCTTCAGTTCTTTTCCACCTGCATGAAGCAGAATCTTCTTCAAAGTTGCAAGTAAGTAGGAACGTGGCAAAGAAAGGTGCTTTCTTTCCGAATGTTTCAACTTTTAGTCTTAGGAAGCCAAACGCTGATCGCTCGTGCATAGACCTTGCCATCAGTATTTCATTCCTGCAACTGGGCAGACTAACATAACTGTCAAACTTTGAATTTGCATAAGGAATATGCCACATTAAGATCTCAGTCCCAACTATTGACTTCATATAGACCAGGACCTCTTCTTATCCTATCCGTACTCACGCACATTTATGATCCTCTCTCGACTTTGTTCGACGATAAATAATCTACGAATCTGAAAGTAGAGTCGTTAAGACGTAATAATATTTATGTCTAGGCACACAATTTCAAATTAACTTTTCTTTTACCTTTACGTCTATCAGATAGCCATGGAAATGAAGTGGAGGGTCGATCAGGTAATAAGTACGTACTGCGTATTGTTTCGTAGATAAATCACTCTCACTGACTGTGACGCTGAGGGAAATTCACTGCTGTTCAAGTATCGTCTGTTTCTAGGGCCGAAGCAAAATTTTGGTAGCCACAAATTTTAAGATCGTGACGTCAGAACAGTTGTGACACGATGGCTGATAATAGAGCACAAGCAGTTATAACCACAGCCAATAGAAATGTTCGTTCCATTGTAAGATATGTAATTTGAAACGTTGTGGGGAGTATATGGAAAGTCGGGGGGGGGGGGGGAGCACCACAACAACATTCGGCCGTTTCAAATTACACGAGAAGGAAAAAAGGCTGTAAAAAAA
>Ga0136643_10011867_pt1 | contig 12946 bp, 9 predicted proteins | sample TergutLab28metaG_FD_96883 | JGI IMG/M metagenome (GOLD analysis project Ga0136643, IMG submission 96883) | Labiotermes labralis P1 segment gut microbial communities from Petit-Saut dam, French Guiana - Lab288 P1 (version 3) (version 3) | ecosystem: Host-associated > Arthropoda: Insects >...
GGCTGTGGGGACCCGTTGCGCTGACCACGTGACACCCCTCTATCCGCAAAAGTTGGCACTAACTTCGCCTACCGGCGGCGGCCGCTCTGTCGGTATAGTTCGCGTGCGGACTAAGGCCACGGAATTTAGTTTAGTTTTTAGTAGTATCCTAATGTGTACTCAGTTTTATAACAGTGTCAACAGACTGTACATTTAAGTTGGTAATTATACAATTTTCTCCAAGAAAATTAATATAATTAACGAAGGATTCCTAAGAACCACTACAAGAGTTCGTCTGGCTAAAAATGGCAAGCCTTCTGCAAAAGCAAATGCTAAAGTATACACTGTACTCACTCTATGGGTGGTGGAGTTGGTAGCTGCTTCTCGAAACCGGCTTTACCCAGCAGCCAGTACGTATGCATTTTACCTTTACCCTTGACGTCAATCTCACCGCGGTACTCCAGTTGGAACCTCCCCACCTTATCAAGTTGTTCCTTCGTCGCTTGTGACAGATGAATTCGCCATGCGGTTCCTGTAACACATTACCCATGGTTCAAGAGGTCTTTTGCGATGTTACACCACGTAGCTTGGTAGACGCCTACCGTCACTGATGACAGAGATAGCAAGGTTCTCTGGAACGTCGGTAAACTTGTACCCGAGCAGGGTGTCTTAACGAAATGCATGATAACATTAAGATAGATAGGGCCTCACGGCCCAGAGAACTTAATTGTGTGAACTGGATTCTCTGGCTAAGAATAGGGTCCAGTGTTAGACTATTACGAACACGGTCATTAAATTTCCCTAGGGATCAGCCAAAGGGCGACAAAAGTCTTGGCCACATGAGGGACGACACTCATAGTTTTTCAGTAGGGACAAGAGATATGAACTTCTTTTAACAAATAAAAGCCTGTTTTAACAACTTTGAACCTTCTCGTCCTGACAACAGCATGAAGCTGAGCCTCGCTCAGCTGTCAACGCCGACAATTACTGAAAAAGAAGTTTAACTAAGGTTTTGGCAGGAACCCTGTTACGAGCCACATGAGTCCAATCCACAAGCTCAACCCTCATCCTGTGATCCTTAACATGGTGTAACATGTGCTTAAATCTTGTATCACTGAATGTTTGGATCTAGCAAGTAAAAAATGCTTACGCCATCATATTAAGTGTGTTTACCTCACTGAACCGAAGTGCCAATGTTCTTACGAACTAGTATGTGTGGTACGGAAGCTACCTTCGGCTGTAAAATTTAATTCCATTGCACCAGTAAAGTCAATATAATGGCCGTTCAAACTACTGAGGTGGGATACCCAATCGGAACGCGGTTCGAACCCCCGAGGTTATGTCTGATAGTTTAAATACATGGGATCAGAACCGGAAACTGCACACGCCAGTGGAGTACTTAACCATTTAGATATCATAGCTCTTGCCTTTTATTCGTACTCACTGTTTTGCACATACTCGTATTTAAGCAATATAACGCAATGGCAGCGGAATATTCCTGTGCTTCTTCTCCAGTCTTTGTGCCTTACAATTATCAGTACATGACACATTTAACAATTTCCCATTATTTACAGTCAAGCTGGTGATATATTGATTCGTTTCATGTTAACACTGATTCAGCCGCTACGAATGTTAATCCGTGACTGAGCCATGAATAATAAAACATGCGCACTGACTGACACAGCCTCTCCCTTTTGCGTTCACTTTATTTGACGCCCATAAATTACGTTGAGTGAATCATACTCTTGCAGTATCCGGAAAAATCAGACAGCTTGTCTGGGGTTACCCTTGTCTTCCCTCACCTGTTGACTCCATCCTGGATGCAGTGTTGACCGTGTCCCCGAACAAGCAGTATCGTGGCATTGTGAGGCCCACAACACCTGCACAACACGGGCCTGCGAACAATACACGGGGTACATTACCTTGACAAGTCAACTAATTGTCGAAGTTTAATATGTGATTACGTGGGGCGTATTGTTATATCTGTTCTAAAAAATTAATTATCTAGCACGTAAAGTAACAATCAGTTGCATAACTAAATCAAAACTGCACAGTACGGTGTCTTGTTCAGACGTATGGTAATTACTCTTTCGGATAGTAGTTTATGCAAGCGTTAAGTCTGTCTTCACTATCAGAACAGCGCCTTGTAGGGCCGTATCGTGAGCCACTTTAATCCAGTTTATGTGTTTGTAACATATTGTGATAAAATATATTTTATTGACGAATTTCGGATCACATGCTCCAAGTACGCTCCTTATTTTAGGTGTCTAAACAAAATTTTATGAGTTAATTACTTCCATCTTTCGTGGTGACTGAATGAAGGTTGGAGTACACTTAGTGATATTAAACACATTTCGGGCCTTGGGCAGTGTCCGGATTCATTGCAGTGTATTGTGTTTCCAGTCTCTACCTTCTTGATGCAGCAGTAAAAGATGATAAGATACTGAAAATTTCAAAAAGTGAAATCCAAGTACCTGTGTGCAACCCAATTCGAAGGCGCAGGGGAGTGTATGGTAAGTGTCGTATTTTGAAACGGCCACTTTGATGTAACAAGTCTAGCGCCATTGTTGCTATCTGATCAGCATGATCTGGGATTCGAACTGGAAGCCCTCCTACCACCATATAGGCATCTCCTATGGTCTCAATCTGCGAGCATAGATAGCAAGAATATCGGTTGGAGGAAACATTATTGATCAATGGGCTTAAAATGGGCAGAATAACACAAATACAGGAATTATTATTATTACTGTAGTCCTTGAGAAAACTTGGTGTCATGATTTCATTCAATATGAACGCTAATTATCACTTTACGGTCAAGGTTTTAAATTTAATAATCACTTATACATGAGTTGCTTCGAATGTCATTTTTGCTGTCTCTTTGCTGCTGTACACACAAATGCCGACAACTGTGGCTGTTACATGGCGATATAATAACGAAAGAATAACTAGCTAATCCTAAGCATTTAGACTTGTAAGCATGTTGATTTTTAATGTCTATGTAGCGATGATATCAGTATCCAGATTGATGTGGCGTTGGCGGCAAATTAATGTATACGAATGCGGAGCAGTGGCGGAATGGTAACTAACAGGGTCAAAGAGAAATATGTCGAGAAAAACTTGTCCCAGTACCATTTCATCTGTTAAAAATCCCATGTGAGCTGCCTGCGGGTCGAACTGGCCTCTGATTTGAGAAGTTACCGACTAACGGCCTAAACCTGTTGTACCAAAAGGGTGTTTCGCCTAACTCCCACTTTCGGCAAAGTGAAAATCAGATTTCCACGAGAAATATTCACTGTAATAGGCAGGTTTTCACCCTTTTATAGGCCACGCAAGCCCTTAGGGTGAGTGGAGGTATAGCTCTACTCTTTCTAGGACCTCGACACTCTAGAAGGGGCTGGGGGGTCAGCCCCACGCCCCGGCCGACTCTACCCCCGGGAAAGACGCGGTACCCATTGTACAGAAGGCTGGGTGAGCCCCAGGACGGTCTGGACGGGCGGAAAATCTCGTCCCCACCGGGATTCGATCCTGGACCGTCCATTCCGTAGTCAGTCGCTATACCAACTGAGCTACCTGGCCCACATATTCACTGTTATAAATAATGTTAATTTATTATTATTATTATTATTATTAAAACTTAAATTTCGTTTTTATTTGACAATGAAATATTTGTTCAAATATTTCTCACCTCTTGCAGTACTACAGTAAATAAAAAATCGCATTTGAAAATATTTATTTAGATATGGAAGAGCATACACGTATTTGGTTTCTAGGTTCATATCTCCTATACATAAAATGATATTTTTGCTTCCATGTATGTGCAATTACTAAATTTGTTGACATCTCATACTTTTAAAATTTCTTTCCTTATTTATTTGACAACTCCCTTTTATATTGACGTGAAATTTTAATAGTGATACAGCAAAAAAAAATAGTTTCGATATGAAGAGGGTTGCGTGGCCAAATTAAATCGGGAAACACTGGCCTAAACTATGGCAGATCCCTATTCTTCATGACAACGCCTACATGACATTTTAGTTATTATCGGAGTGTAATTACGCTCAGAACAAAGACATAGTCCGTCCCAACACCGCTTGAATAATAAATAAAATTCACTGTTTTGAAGAGTGTCTCGGCTTCCATAGTAGCAATGGCTGCCACCGAAATATTTGTTTTTACACGGGGACTCGGAACGTCAGTCATGATGCCATAAAAACCGCCTAAAAGAATAAAAAAAAAAAATAGTAATAAAAAACCATAAAGTAATAATTGTAATAATAAATGACCTTACCTTGTACACATTATAAGCGTTGATTGTGGCGTCGAAGCACGTATACAAGTCATTAAGCAAATCAACAACTTCGAACGGAGTAGAATATGCGGAGATGGTCGTGAAACCAACGATATCTGAGAAGTAGATCGTTACTTCTCGGAAGTCCTCAGGATCCACCGGCATCCCTATCTTCAGTTTGTCCGCAACAGAGCTGCAAATTTAGCACAGAAATCTTGATTGGTCCAGTGGATACATAATGCGGGCTGTTATTTTGCAGGAGTAATGTACAATGCAAGGGTGGAAATTCAAGTACCCGGAAAAATATCTTATCCTCAGAAGGATGACAGAAGATAAATTTAACAAGTGAGGGTTTATAATGAGCAACGTCTTGTAAACCTAGCACAGTTAGGTTAATAAAATTTAAGCAATTATGATGGGCTGGCCATGTGACTAGGATGGAGAGTTAGTAATGCGGACATGATTTTCATTATCGCCTCCCTTTGATAGGGAACTTCAAAATAAATTTTTCGCGTACGCTTCTTAACAGAGAGAGAGAGAGAGAGAGAGAAAAGAAGTCTGAGATCACCACGATATATATGTGTATCCACTTTTTAAACTTTTGGAGAGAGATGACGGATTTACTTACTTACTCCACGGAGTAGAGTCCTTAAGAAGCTAACCGGCTTTGAGCTAGTCAAGAAACTCCCCAAATTTTATGGAACCCGAAAGTTCATTACCGCATTCACAAGTTTCCGCCACCTGTCCCTATCATGAACCAACTCAATCCAGTCCATACCTCCACAACCCACTTCCTGAAGATCCATCTTAATATTATCCTCCATCTACGCGTGGGTCTCCCACATGGTCTCTTTCCCTCAGGTTTCCCCACCAAAATACTGTTGACGCCTCTCCTCTCCCCCATACGTGCTACATGTCCCGCTTATCTCATTCTTCTCGATTTTATCACCCGAAAAATATTGGGCGAGGAGTAAAGATCATTAAGCTCCTCATTATGTAGTTTTCTCCACTCCCCTGTTACCTCGTCCCTCTTAGGCCCAAATATTCTCATCAACACCCTATTCTCTAACAACCTCAGCCTATGTTCCTCCCTCAACATGAGCGACCAAATTTCACACCCATACAAAACAACAGGCAAAATTATAGTTCTGTATATTTTAATCTTTAAATGTTTGGATAGCAACCTGGAAGAAAGATTCTGCACGAATGATAGCATGCATTCCCTGACTTAAAAAAAATGTGTACGAACTTCATGTTATCCCTACGATGCATATTATTATAAATAATGTATCAATCAACTAATGCACTTAATAAAGTAGGGTTTATATCAAGTGTTAATTTCCTACGTGTTTCGGCACCGGGTTGCCAACCTCAGCAATCTACACCGTCTGACACGACACCCTCAACACTGCTCATCTGTACGAGATCTCTTCAGACTACAATATTCCAGACAGATGTGTGTATACAGACAACATACAGAATAAGTACGTAGCTACGAACTTGTACCTGGAGCGGCTGTCACACAGTTTCATTGTCACAACACTGTAATTTTATGTTTATCAATGTCATGTTTTTCAGAATTTTAATCATTCCCAAGAGTGCGATGCATACAAAGATTGGCGTGTTGGGCTTGTATTCCTTTGATCTGAAAGACTCCCTGAGGATGGTACCCTCGCGCCGAAACATGCATGGGATTAATACTTGTCATCAATTGTATTTTATTGAGTGCATTAGTTGGTTGGCAGGAACACTGTATCACTGAAGGGCACCCAGCATCATAATTTTAGTTTCCTGCAATCCGTAATAAGAACATGATGGGCAAGCCCACTGGTTTGGCGAAAGCGATACTAACACTGCTCCCTTAGGTCATTAAGTGTTTTGTGATACGGGACCTTGGAAAGGTATGCGAAATTTTTCGCTAATATTTCTGTACAATGTAATGTAATAAGATGATAGTCATGAGAATATTTTCTTTAGATCTGTGTTTGATGCCTGTGAATAATAAACCATTACATGAGACAGGTAAAATGTGGTACGGATATAGATCTTGAATATACACACATTATACACGAAATATTGTTTGTAATTCAACAGTTAAAAACATGGTGACGATAAGAGTCTTTGTTGCCATAACCGACAAATTTGATGTAAGGAATTTGTAGGCCCCTACATAAGCAAAACAAAACAAGACAAAAATAACATTACTAAGGGACGGTATAAGCAGAAAACTACGCAGTAAGCATCATATTTTGAATTCTGCTCAGCATCTCTTTTATATTCGTTCCTTTCAATTACAGATTTGTAAGGAATATATTTTGTTTTGTACAGAAGTTATAATAACACGCTTTATGGCTGTTCAATACAACTTCTGAAATAAATTTTAAACTTAGTCGACGCACACAATAGAAGATATGGCATTGGTATACCGGATACTGTAGGATTACTATTTCTTGTTTACAACTCTCCAACTGTACTGGCAGGAACGAATAACAGTATAATACAAATGGCGGTGTAATGGGTTTTACGAAAAGTCTGCAAAGTAGAACTACGTATTTATACAAGTTCTCTTTTCAATTCCCTGTTCCCTAAAATAAGCCGGGGGATGCGACGAAACAGTGGCAGTGTTACGGTGGAAGTAGTGAAGTTTACAAAAACATTTGCATCGAAATGAGGTAGCGGGTAGCACAGCTAAGCCGCCACTACCACCACCACCATCAACATAAGACATACGTATTTTACTCTACATCGATGTTGCATTCCTCTTTGTTTTTACAGAAGCTTACCTGCCCGGTAACCAAAGCTGCAGCTCTTATATCTATGCATTAACTTTGAGCTCAATAAAGGTTTTACGTTTTCAACTCGAAATAATTTCAAACTAAGAAAACATACACTACCAAATTTGAGGCTCCCAGAGAGATATTGATGAAGATTCGGGTCTTCTGACACATGACGCAGTGTCTGTCTGATAGCTAGCTACGTTGTGAAGGAGACTGATGCGACACCATTCCCAGGGTGTCAGCCGTACAAGACTGCTTTGAGACTCCGAAGGTGGAGTAAATAAATCGCGGAAGAATTCAGCCATCAGAACCTACAATGTTTCCATACATAGTTTACATACGATTTTTTTCTTGGTAAAAAAAGCGTAATAAATAAATCGTGCTACTATTTTACTGCTTCATAACAAGGCATTTTTTCAGTAGTCCCTCTGTTCTGACTTTGATATATGAAACTTCAATGATTACATGATACGTGAGAATACAATAATAAGAGGATACAAAAACTGTTCATTATATATATATATATATATATGTGTGTGTGTGTGTGTATGTACGTGTATACACAAGAAGATATAATGTTTCGATAGAAAGAAAGAAAGAAAGTATAACTATATATTTGCTTTAACACATTTGAAAAACATACTGAGAATTGCAAAGATATTTGTATTGGAGTGAAAATCGTATCTTTGAGAGAAGGGAAATATATATGCTAGGGGGGAAAAAAATATTCAGAACCTAAAACGAAGGAAGAGAAGAACTAAGGAAAAAGATATAATGAGGAAGGTCATGATTTATGCAAGACCCGTATTATTTTTTGGATAATGAAATCTAGGAAGGTATAATGTGTTGGGCACGTCGCTGGAATGAATACGGAAACAATGCACAGATTTTTTGGGTGAAACTTCTTGAAAAACGTCAATTTGAAAATAAGGCGGAACTTGGAGGATAATAGACCTTATAGCATGGGTCTTAAGGAGATAAGTACGACTAAGAAGGATCGGAGGTAAATGGAATGAGTTTAGTGCCGTGTAGAATTTTGGAACTAATATCCTGAAGTCTTCTGTAGTGAAGAGGATACCAGAGGAAGAGCTACACCAACACACACCATGACGCATGCTGTCACTACATACTGTACCTTGGAAGCATTCTGTTCAGCAGCTGCTCCGTCTTCTTCTTCTCCATGTCCAATTGCTCAGTTCGTTCACGAATTAGTTCTTCCAGGTTGTTTGAATACTTCTCCAACATCTGGAACATCGTATCGACGATATTTACCTTCCTGGAAAATAATAAACAAGGAATTTGAATTACTACGATTATATTCTACTGAATAGTTTTTGAACCTTTACGTATTTGGGGCTTATATTAAAAGATATGTCATGTATCAGAGGTAGATTTAAGTATGGCTTCTGGGTCTATTTAACGAATCTCTCGTAATTGAAAATTTTATGAATGCCAAATTTCATTATGACTGTTAAAGATGAATTAGAAAACATGAGGGAAGAAAGAGCTGTAGTTCGTATTGTTCATAGTAGCTGTATTATTCTCGTATACATATGGAAGGACTGAGAAAAATCACGAAAAATCTGTCACAACAGCGGAAGTCTGTACCGAGATTAAAACCTGTATTCTTCGACATGTTAATAAAATTGCGAGCAACTCCACTGCGGTGTTTTGTTACTCTGACTTTGATTGCAGGAGAATAAAAGTTACTGCACTTTAGTGCAATCAGACTCTTCAAGCAGCTTGTTGTTCTCTTCAAAGCACAATAACTGGACGAAGGATACGATTGTTCACAACAGTGGTTCTCAGTGAGGGGTGCGAGAAACTGATAGATTTAAAGCACTTTGAATGAATGAGTGATGGGCTACCTTAATGACATTGTGGTTTTTATGCACAAAACCATAACTGTTTCGGTGTGAAAATTTCCATCACACGTGACGAAATTTACGTTTTATTGTACAACAATTTTCATGTTAATTATTTAAATACATTTTGAAATGATTGCGACAACATAGTTTGGGAAATGAACGGGTTCGAGCTCTTGAGAAGGCGAGGAACCACTTATTTAGAGAATAGCACAAAGTATAAGCGATACCCAATATCGGAGACATCTAGATAAAGGGTGTTCGATACAGGGTTACTCCGGAGGTTATTTAAACTGAAGAAATATGAAGTATAGCAACAAATCCATTAAGATCACCCACATAAATTACAATCTTAATCAAACAGCGTTACCTGCCGTGGTTGAGTTTCTTGAACAGGTCGTAAACGGCGTTGAAGTCCGGTCTCATTTCTGCCTGCTCGGCCCAGCATTGCCGCATGATGTTGATGGCCTCGGGAGGTGCGGCGCCTTTACTCACGGAAGGACGTATGAGCGGCGGAGGACGCTTCACCTTCTCGATGATATCTGCAGACAAACGTGAGAGATGAAGCTTTGCAAAAGGATCGTGATTCGAGGGGACATGGGACCCAGCCCGACAGGCGTGCGTACAGGTGCGAAAATGTTGCGTTTACACGGAAGAAACAATAAGGTGGGTCGTTAGTTAATTATATCACCAATGAAAAGGATGTAGCATTTAACACTAAAGGCATAGCACCTTGTTTTGGATGTGCATGTTCCAGGTGTAAGACCTACAAATGAACAGCAGAATAACCTGTGGGGATGTTCGCTATCATTCGGTGTGGAAGTTGCCGTCTTCCTTCCTGCAATCTAGAACATACGCTGTAAAGATTAAAGTATAAAAAGTTATAATTTGTTTTACTGTGCGAAAGAAACACTCAGTTTGTTGCATTACAGGTAGGGCACAAACTGGAATTGTTTAGGAACAGCGTACTGAGAACAGTATTCGCACCAAGGACACAGAAAATAATAACGTATATAAAAAACTGTAAAATCGAATGTGCCATAATAGAATTTTATGCTTTGCGCCTGGTTTTGTTATGGTGATTTAAAAAGGATTACATCGTTGCGGTATGAAGGGAAGAGAAAAACAGATCAAAATACTTCTCTCGAAAACCTGAGAAGAAATATATAGGTCTTGTCATATACTGTAGAATAATATTCAGATAGACCTTAGGTTTAGAAATTCATACGAAGAAACAGTGCAGAGGAACTAGTCGAAGAGATGAGGTTAATATTACAAAGAAGTAAATGGAATAGGATATGAAGCTGTGTTCTGTAGTCATGTTTTTTTTCCTTCGATACCGTCTAGTGGAGGGCTTCTGTGAAGTTCCAAAAAACAAGAAGTTTTTGACCAGCTGAGCAGCTGCTGCTTTCGAAAGGTCTCTGTTCTTTGAAGTTTCCCTCTCAAACGCATCTAATGGTAATGTAAATGTTCTATGATAGTGTTCAATAACGGGTATATGGGACTATCTTCACGTGAACCGTTAATGAAAAACCTCTGCTATGGAAGGTGCAGACATTTCAGAATGTTCGCATGTATCAATCAATAAATCAATAAATCAACCAATCAATCAATCAATACTCAATCAACCAAACAATAAACCAATTAATCAGTCATTATGTTCGTCCATCCATCCACCCACCCGATGTCTATCGATCTAACAGTAATCAATTAACCTACTCAGTTGTGTTTAATTATATACATCTGTGCCACATAACACCGGGTTACTGCTTAACACATTCATTACATCCGCTGTGCACTTACCATCATTTATCAATTCTTCTTCCTTAGTACTACCACACTACTCCTATTAATACCACAAAGATTACATGTACTCGTCTCTCCAGCAAATCTTCTGGTTTTCTATTTCTATTCTACCCCTGCCTCTAATAGGGTTGTGGCTTACCGGGTTTACTCTCATATTTCCCATCTAATTTTAAACAAATAAGAACAAGCAAACTGGGAATAATTTACTCCATAGTAACGACAGTACCTTCAGGGCTGAGAGACAGCATACAGAACGGCTCTCCTCTAACAACCACCTCCTGCATAATGATACCAAAACTGTAGACATCAGCCGGCTGGGTGCCCATTTTGCGCAGTGCAGGGCTACGGAGCAACTCAGGGGCAGTCCACAGCAAATCTGAAGGAAATAAATATAAAAGAAATGCTCCATTCTCCAGGGACGAAAAATATATCTTTTTTTGTAGTTTCTCCTCCTGTTGTCGAAAAGGCTTATTTTGAATCTAACTCTGTTCATGCCACTGCACCTTTGCTACTTTTAAATTTGAAGCTTGCTATATTACTGGACGTGACATGGTGCAATTTGGTAGATAGGTAGAAACGGATCGGAGGTACGTGATGTACCTATCATTAGAGGAAAAGTTCTTGCCTACCTGGAAGGCAGAGAGTGCGGGCTTCCCCGAAACCCCAAAACAAACCTACAAAATTACAGGGCATCACATCCCAAGCTACAGTAATCTTACGTCACTGTCGTGAGAACCTGAGTTCAAAGTTTTAGGGTTATTTCCCAAAAGACACCCTAAAGCAATTTCCCTTACTCTGTAGTCACCCCTCTCGGTACGTGCAGCACTTACATTTACTGCATACGCGACCAATTTACGTTGCTTATAGATAGCAGCAGTTTGGGCGCAGGCTCTTAATTCATGTGGAACGTGTATAATTACTACTGAAATTAAATAAATTTAGATGTAAGGCAAGTCTGTAAAATGCGATTCAACTAGTTAATCAATTATAGCGATAAGTCAGTTAAATTTTTAAATCACGTTCTTATAATAAAAGCCAATAAGATGTACTATTTCTCAACTTTATTTTGGTAAAGAACTCTACATGTTTCGGACAGATCAACTGTCCATCATCAGGAGTCTTTATACTGTATTCGCAGCAAGTTGTATTTGTTATACTAGTTATGTTGACTGTCAGCTAGCGAGTTCCATTCCGACCTCGCTAGCAGACAGTCAACAGAAATGTATGACAAATACCATCTGCTGTGAATACAGTATTAAGACTCCTGATGATGGACAGTAAGTCTGTCCGAAACATGTAGAGTTCTTTACCAAAATAAAGTTGAGAAGTAGTGCACCTTTTTGGCTTTTACTGTAAGAATATATCACGATGCACGGTCCTCAGAATGTCAAATTTAAGTTTCGTGTTGACTCAAACACCTATTTTTTTTTTCTGTGACGCTGCGGCCGAACGCGTGTCGTGGCCTCCTCATTACTGAGGTTTATAGATCACACACAACTAAGTAACACAGTCAGTAAGACTCCTCTGGACGAGTAATTAGCTCGTCGCAGGGACCTGGGACCTATATCCCCTGCCTCGAACCCGCAACCCCAGCAAGCGAGCAGCCGCAGAATTACGCCTTATACCGCGCGTTCACTGGAACCGACCAACGACGTAATGGCCAATTAAAAAATCAGCATTAATACATAAAAATAACATACACAAAAATAACAAAACACGAGGAAAAATGCAGCAGCACAATTCAGTTAATTGGAAAATCACGCACAATTATGAACGAAATAATTTAATCCCTGATAAGGGAATTAGATAAATAAAAGTAAAACTATTAATGCAAAATAGTATGAAGCGTAATAATTGGTTCTGTGCATGCATAGGATGAGTCGGTGTTTCTGGACATTACAGTTGCGCGTGAAACACTAGACAGTATTCCAAGAAGCGACAAATATTCCAGAAATTCGATAAGGGGTTGTCTTTTGGTTAAGTAACTAAGAGATCATTTGTTCTACGAATCGAAATTAATAACAAAACAAAGCTAGAAGCGACGTGAAAATAACGAGTATATTTATAGTGGAATCAATAAAAATACGATATTATAGATGTATGCAGCCCATGTGACCGCCTCTGTGGTCTAGTGGTCAGAGTTTCTGGCTACAGATACAGAGGTCCCGGGTTCGATCCCCGGCGCTACCAGATTTTCTGAGTAGTAGTGAGTCTGGAACGGGGTCCACTCA
>Ga0136643_10011868_pt1 | contig 12946 bp, 5 predicted proteins | sample TergutLab28metaG_FD_96883 | JGI IMG/M metagenome (GOLD analysis project Ga0136643, IMG submission 96883) | Labiotermes labralis P1 segment gut microbial communities from Petit-Saut dam, French Guiana - Lab288 P1 (version 3) (version 3) | ecosystem: Host-associated > Arthropoda: Insects >...
AAATGGACAAGGTTCATGAAAATTTTAATACATATTTTTACACCTTCAAAGGCGGATTTTAGATAGAAGCATAACGACTACCGAACTGTCATATGAATACCGTTCCAAAAATGATATTAAATGGATTCAACATTTTAATACTGAAACAGACTTAATTTAATTAATATATTGTAAATTTGCGTTGTTTTATATATATATATATATATAGGTAAATGTATGAAATTGATTCTTCCGCCGAAGCACGGAGAACCGGACGGCTTACAGTTTTTTATATTCTTAAAATTCCTATGTAACCCCTGGTGCTAAATCTAGAACCTAAAGACATTACTTAAAACGTAAAATTCTAATCATTGTGTACAGTAAATTGTATCCTTGATGGTTGGTTATTCAAACAGTAATGGAATATAATGCAAATATGTGGTATTTATCGTAACGATTAGGAAAACACAATTCATGTCCGCTGCTGAGACAAATATTAGCGAATGTCAGTGTCAATTTACGTACAACGTACAAGATTAAAATCGCATTCTAACATACTCTGGGATTGTAACGGAGAAGATTATCACAGAGGTTTGAAAACGATAATTCACTTCTTTATGGAGAATGGTCCGACAAAGGGACTGCTAGTTCACAGTCAAGATGTAAAACATGCAATACAATTTTGCGTGACTTGAGGCTTCCGCCACGGTGTTAATGTGACCTGCGCTCTTTCGAGGTTGTACGCTGCGTTGAATGGCGGATTCTTACCGGTGTTTCGGGAGGGCTTATCGGTCCCATCTTCACGGGTCAATCAGTTCTTGGTCTGCTTGAGCCGTGAAGATGGGACCGAAGGTTGGCCCGAAACGCATCCCCCGATGCGCAGATTTCAATACAATTACATTTCGCTGAATTCAAAATCACATTTTCACAACACTCAATATTAGAGGAGGGAACCCTCATTTACAGCGCGTGTTCGTTAATGTAAGGTGCCTGCGGAAAACCTGGAGTTCGGAGGGTGATTTATGGTGAAATATTGATTGTTTTAATTGCGTAATCGTCGTATTTTTTGCGCAGTAGGAGCTGGGTTTACTGGCGGTGTAGTTCACCAACAAAGAAACTGTTTTTCACAAATTTGCTTAAATATTTTGGTTTCTAAATAAAAGTTCACGCTTTAAATGTTTTATAACATTTTGCACCCAAACAGTTACTTACTCACTCCATGGTGCAGAGTGCTTCTTGAGAAGCTAACTGGTTTGCAGCTAGTCAAGAAATTCCCTGCATTTTATGGAACCCGAAGGTTCATTACCGCACTCACAAACCTCCACCACCTGTCCCTATCCTGGACCAGCCCAATCCAGTCCATATACCCACATCCCACATCTTGAAGATCCATCCTAATATTATCCACCCATCTACGCCTAGGTCTCCTCAGTGGTCTTTTCCCTCCGGTTTCCCCACCAAGACCCTATATGCCCCCCTCTTCTCACCCATACGCGCCACATGCCCAGCCCATCTCACTTATAAAATGTTCATATGGTGAGCAAAAATTTACATTTTGTCACAAAGGGTCCAGAGATGTTACAAGTTTGAAGTCCACTAGATTAAATGTTTATGAGGAATCCGTCAGTATCGGAGGGAAACTAACAATGCTATTCATACTAATGTTGATGCTTCAAGCTATCTGCACCAACAAGTTCCAACACTATGCGCTATTTTGTACCCAATACATGTAGAACAGCCGCGATAAATAGTGCTATTAACAGCTACACTTACATTCCAACAGAATACATTTTCCTGTACATGACCGCCATTTAACTGCAAATTTTCATGCAGCTGAGGCACATAAGGCTGACCATGAGCCGGCAGCAAAGCCAAGCCACACGCAGGCCAGTTCATCCGTAACGACGATACTGCGAAACTGGTACGAGTTTCTCTAAATTAATGTTTTATGTCACTAATATGTTAATGTCATGTTAAGTAGAGCTGTTATGTTACAGAAAAAAACAAATTTACCCTCGTTTTAATATACGTTTGGTAATCAATAAAAGTGTAGCATTTCTCATAATTTAAAAAGTATCAAGTCATTACCTCCGTAATCATTCAAATTCGAATATATGTATGTATGTATGTATGTATGTATGTATGTGTGTGTGTGTACTCATGTATGTATGTGTGTGTTTGTGTATGTGTGTATGTATGTATGTGTGTGTGTGTACGCATGTATGTATGTGTGTGTGTATGTATGTAAGTATGTATGTATGTGTGTATGTGTACGCATGTATGTATGTATGTGTGTCTATGTGTGTGTGTATGTATGTATGTGTGTGTATGTATGTATGTATGTATGTGTGTGTGTGAATGTAGGTGTGTGTGTGTGTATGTATATATGTATGCATGTATGTATGTAAGTGTGTATGTATCCATGTATGTATACATGTATGCATGTGTGTATGTATATATGTATGCATGTATGTATGTATGTATGCACGCATGTATATATACATGTACGCATGTGTGTATGTATGTATGTAATCCTCAGACACAGAACTAAGATATTAAACATTCGCAATGTAAGACCTACACTCAGAACACTCAGTAACTAAACGTTATGTAAGCCTCACACATCAAAATATATACTTTTAAAATTGCCTATAAAAGTGGGTGTTTTCTTCAGTCAGTGCTTAATGTGGTCTAAACCTACATTTGTTAACAGTAAAAATCCACGGTATTTTGAACTTCAGTTCAAAATAAAATGTCACAATTTCGTGGAAACAGTTTGCCCTTAAATGCCAAAATTTAAGTTGCATGTGTCTACGGGTGAGAGCAAAGAGAACAAGACTAACATTTAAAGAATACAAAGAGAGCCAGTCGTACAAACAGTTTAAGCAAATCTAACAAAGTTACAATAAATTCCATTTATTTTTAATTGAAGGGCCCTACGACTGTTCTTATCACAGTAACAAAACTTAAGAGCTGTATAGTACAGAACAAACTTTGTATTTCCATATTTGAATTTAGTGACGTGTTACAGATACAAAACTCTGATATCAGTGATCCGAAACAATACTACTATCTTCTGTCTGAACTAGTTGAACAGTGGCGCATGTGTAAGGTACATTTCGCAAAGAGAATTTTGTAACGGCCGGTGACTGCTGATATTAAAACTGCAATAATTGTCAACGGCACAACGCAGTAGCCAACTAAACTCACCATTTTCAGAAAACAATAAATATATATTTTTTAGGTCCTCATCCCACTAGTAGACTGATCAGTGAAATATCATATCATATGAGTAATTATGTTAAAATAAACTGTTAATAAACAATTACAAACAATTGCGAGGTTAAAATATCCCTCGGTATCACTGAATTGGAAGAGCAATTTTAGGATAAGTAATTTTCTGAAGTATCAAGTTTCGCCTGTACATGAAATAGGAATACCTACCTGTATAAATTGTTTAATGACTATTAATGAAGCAGAGCTTAAGTTATCAATTAAACTGTGCTGAAATATATGTAGATCTAACTAGCTGTAAACAAATTATTGCATCCAGACTTACCCTCGGTGATTTTTATAAATTTATAACTATGTAATTAGTACCACTAGGGAATGGACCATGCAAAACGACAACAATTCTGATGTATGAACATTTCTCTATACGCTCGGACAGCGGTTTCTCCACCTGTAATGCGACACATATAAAAGTACCCCGGGACATACACGATACCACTGCAGACATATCACAGTTTCTTTAACAAATAGGCCTAAGCTGATATATGTGGCAAAAGTGACTTATTTTTTCAAATGTTTCCTTAGAGCAGCAGTCACTTTCGCCATAATATTGGGCATGCATTTCGCAGCTAGTTTAAGCGATTTTCCTTTTCGTTTTCATAATTAAGTCACGCATGGACAATGTTAGCGATATGTAACACCTAATTTTGTGTCATTTAAAAGGTGTCGTATGACGAAGGTAGATATATCGCGAAACGGAACTGAATTTACTTTTCTTAAACAGTCCTATTTTGCAAATATAAAGGTAAAGTGGCCCCGCTACAGGCCCGGTGTGGCCCAGAGGGTGGGTAGAGTTATAACTCTACTCTTCCTTGACCGCGGCACTAGAAGGGGGTGAGTGGTCAGCAGCACGCCCCGGGCCGCACTTTACCACCGGGAAAGACCCGGTACCCATTTTACAGGAGGCTGGGTGGGCCCCAGGGCTGGTCTAGACGGGTGGAAAATCTCGTCCCCACCGGCTTTCTATCCCGGACCGTCCAGGCCACTTTGCAAATATAAACCTTAAAATGTGTTCTCCTTCTTCGTTCCTTCACACTAGCTTTGAACTCGTTTTTATAATTTTGTATTTCTAGAAAATTACGGAAACTTCTAAAGCCACACCGGATACTCTTTTAAATACCGGCAATGCTGAAAGGGAAAGTTGGAAGCTAAAAGAATAAGAGTGATAAATACCTAAAAAAAAATATATATTAAAAAGGAAACTTCGTTGATCGGAAGACTGACATGAAGCAACAGAAACAACACTAAATTGGGGGTTTTCCATCCCGTTGTGTGTACGTGTAATAGTATTCTATATTTGACTGTCGTTACACCACATTGCTGTATAACGACGGTCAAATATAGAATAGTAGAAGCAACACTACTCAAAGTACATTTGGAACTGGAGAACCTGTTGTACACACAATGGGGTATATTTAGTAAGCAAGTGTCAATTCAATGATCCAGGAATATTTTATGAATCAAGGACGACCAGTTGATACAGAAATGCTTTCTTTTAGCTTTCCAGTTTTCTACGCGACCATTGATGAACTGCTCACTTGTTAACTTTCCTACCTGGACTGACTGGACGCAATAAAGCACAACCTGATAACTGAATGCGTATTTATCGCTGATTATTGTGTAAAATGTGCCACAACTTCAGTGTGTAGGCCTACGGAATGTTACCAAAAATTCCTATAATGCGCTGTAAAAAGATGGTGAAAAAAATTCAGTAGTTCCCCTGCGGAGAGAATGTTTCGAAATATTGTGCTGAAATAATCAAAAGCCCTTCTTTATTTCCCTGACCTACGTTCATGAAGGGTCTACAGACATACAGACTGGCGAATAATGCACGAAATAATGACAGCCATATTCACAACGAACTAAAAAATACGTATCCTCCTGATTTTGACGTAAAGAAATCTGGTTTCCTCTGCAAAATTTTCCTGGATGTGTCTCAAAATGGTCAATTATGTAATTATCAATAGACGTTATTCCCCCTGTTACGTGTAACTCTCTAGACCAGCGCTTCTAAAACAAAAACCCAAACCCGATTCACTACATAAATACTAAATACCATGTGAAATAAATTTGTCCCATAACTGCTATTGATGAAATTCTCTTGAAGCATATGTGCTATCAATACTGATCACAGTTCATCTGCCAACCGTACGTACGACAATTTAATAGTAAGAATGACTCACTTATGGTTATTTATTTTCTTTTAATTAAATTTTTGTATTCCCATGAATGTGTGTCGCTGTACGTGAAGTGTACCGCGACAGCGAAAGGACGGCACACCTCTGACCTAGAACGGTATATTTTTCTTTCATGGTTCTACAACTCCCAGTGGGCCTAGGCCTCCTCTATGAAATTCCTCCATCACACTTAGGCACACCATAATCGGTAGGACCCCTCTAGACAAGTGATCGGCCCCTCGCAGAGACCTCTACCTGAGTGCCAACGACACTCACAAGAGACAGACATCTATACTCCCGGTGGTTTTCGAACCCACAATCCCAGCAAGCGAGCGGACCTAAAACTACGCGTTAGACTGCGCAGTCACTGGGACCGGCAGATCCTTATATTAAATTACATTTATTTACGGAGGAACAGAAATTCTTTGAACGCGATTTTTCTGAACACTAATTTTTCAGCACTTCCTAGAACGTACGTAAAGTTGGAAATGCTTAAATAAGGATATAATAGAGTAACCACGAAAGCCTGTTACTAAGGACACTTGACACTGCGCTCAGCAGAATCACCACTCTGAAATAAACCGGACATGAATCGTGTTCCGCTTTATCACCGTGACAAACTCTTCACCTGATTTCCAGCGAACCTGAACTGTGGATTCCTCGGGCTCCACTGGCATCTCGTGTACATTTCTAAGGTACCAAGTTCAGTGCCAGATCCAGGGCTGACGAGGGACTGTACACGCGTATGGAGCTTGCATTTCGAGAAAAAACACCATCTGCTTGATTTCAGTCTTCCGTCGCGGGGTAAATCAGATCTGCGCTCTTTTGGGATTTTACGCAGCATACAATGGTGGTTCCGTATCGACGTTTCGTGACAACATGTGGGTCCCATACTCTTGGATTGCTTGACACTTAAAGATGGAACTGTTAGGTTGTCCGAAAAATCGGTAAGGAACTACCATTGTACGTTGCGTAAAATCGCAAACCAGTGCATATCTCAAATACCATTTGATTCACAAACTATTTGAAATAAGTAAGTCTCTTGAATTTTAAACATACATATGACGTATCTAATTCGAAAGGCTACTTCATTGTACTTACTATTAAACTTCTTCCTTGTGGCTTCATATTATAAGTCCGAGAAAAGACATCAGGTGGTTCAGTTACATACACACAGCACGACTCTTTACACATTATACTAGTGTAGGGTGGAAATTAAATACAGAGGTTATACAGAAAATAAGAAATTCGAAGACTTGATGAGTTTCACCTGATCAACCGCTTGTGTCCAGCACTGACTTGAGGAAATAAAAAAAAAAATAAGAAAAGCAGGCGAACATTTAGTGTCGTAGTATTCGCAAACAACATAAGTAACCGAGGAGGAAGGAGAGCAATTTGCTACTGCGGACATCCGCGAATCAAACATCAGCAACCAGAGTCCATATAAGTTGGAATTCAGGTGTAGAGTTCGGTATCTCCAGGCGGCGGGAGTGGACATAACTTGTGGACACAACTTGTGGACACTGCTTGAAGAGTCCCCTGCAAGGAGAGGGAGTGCCTTTGTCTCTGGACACTTCACCCTGCAGCAACATCTGTGCGTTCTTCTACGTCGTCATCCTCTCATTTTTTGCACAGGACTCCCCAAACGTTGATTTCGTTTCAACAGTTGCATTTATTTATATCCATACAAAAATAAACTAAATATGCACATCCATTAACTGCGAGTATATAAAGATAAGAACAATTTAAAACGATATTATGGAGAACAGATGAAGGTTTCAATGTTTCTTACTAGCAACAACGTCGATGGATCTAATAATGCAAAGCGACTGCACATTTCAATTTGGATTTTTGTTATTCCACACAGTTACTCTTTCCGTTCCACAGTTATATTTCGCAGTGACGATCAAAATCAGGCAACATTTTGAAATGATCAGTGCACCTCACGGTACATAACACATACTGCACCACACACACACATTACTTTAAACTACGTTAATGTCTTCTATGAATATTATCGTGAAACGGTTTCGATTTACTCATTTATGCGACAAAACATTTTCCTGTAACATATGTGCTTATTATTATGGCGTAGTCTTCTGTTTTCGTCACGGTTAGTTGTTAATTCAGCATTACACACAAGAAAGTTAAGTTTTACTTTTGAAGCGTCTTTGGTATGAATCACACAACTTTTAACGCACCATGCCATTTCTTTCAAATAAACAATGACAATTTTAGTTGATAATTATCTGTTTTACGTACGTTGCTTAACTTCTTTTTTTATATTACTGTAAGATAGGTTGTAAGAAAAAGATTTGGTCTTCTGCAAACTTCTCATTCTGTCTTTTGTACTAAATGTGACATTTTAAACTGGCATAAACACACTAGACAATATAACCCCCCATCTTCTCTTAGTCTCTGACGCGTTTATATTGCCATATAATTCTATCACACTCGTATAACTTGCCGTATTACTGCACAGTGTCTAAGAAATGACGTAAGGTCTTCGTTCGCGCCACTTGAGCCTTACAAGTGACGTCACTCGGACTGGAATATACTGCAAACAAAGCTCGCATCCAGTTTATTTTTATTATGAATAAACATCAGGGCCCAAACGTTTCGTGGGGAGGTTTTCATTAAAGCAGGCGAGGAAGAACGAATTCCACAACAACATTTAGAGTCATCGATCACATTTACAATTCTTGTAGACGTCTTCTAATCAGTTTAGAAACGGAATATTCATACAGAGCAATTATGGATTCGACGAGGTTTATACATTTAGCAGAGTTTAAATTTGATTTATTCAATGTCTTCGTCCTTATCATCTGAACGTGGACTTTTTGCTCGACACTGAATTCTTCTTCAAAACTCCCCTCTTCATTTCGCATAAAATCGGAATTCAATTAGGGCTGTTTAGTAATGTGTATGTGCAATACAACTCGATTCCTTTGTGTAACTGCACATTACCGTAGCAGGAATCATACATGTTAATTAATATTCGAAACGTGTGCAATTTATAGACTTAACATTGAATGCAACATTGTTGCTGTATATTACAGTCACATGATTACCATAAAATTAATTAAATCCAAAATACTTTCTTGACATTTTTCTGTATACTTCAGCATGACAATTATTTTATTTTTTGTCGAACCCTCCCCCCCCCCCCCGACGACGACACATGCTCATGAAGAATTTAAATAAACAAACAAATATATATATTTACTTGTAAATTCGCGCAGAGCATTTTTGTATGAATTCACGTCATCTGTTTCAATATCGATCGTTAGACATTACAGCCGCGGGGTTTCTTAATTAATTATGCAAGCAAAAACACATTATATTTGAAAACAACATTCTTGCTGTATTTTAATTATTTTCGGTTTCAAAGGCCCAGTGCATCTCATTATGCCTAAACTGACTTTCACGATTTTAATTTATCGAATTTTCACCTTTCTGGTGAAATAATAGACTGCACTTAAAGAAGTTATCTTCAGAGCCTATACCGAGTTCATATTACATTTCGATGAAATTAATTATCACTGGGGTAAAGTATTTTCCTTTCTGATGATTAAAAATCTAAATGTGCCGTCAAGCATCATGAAACACTTATTCAATGTATTTCCCGATATGTGATCCTTTATATATTTTTTTAAATCAGCAAGAGATGTCTACTTCGCCGAGAATAACGGAGTGCCTAATTTTCTGCACTGCTAAACAACAGGTCCTTTGCTTTCTTGTGTGTTCGGTGGTCTGTATCGTGCAAATACGCCCCCCCCCCCCGATACGTCATAACAGATCATTAAGCGCCACTATATCGTGGCAGGTTTTACTGGAATCAGGGAAATGTGACTTCTGCTGCATGTTCATAGCCACAGGCTCGCAACACTTCTATCTGTTAAGACTTCACAGCAAATACGGCATGCGATCCTGAATTCGATCTCAAAAGTGTTAATTTCTTTGTAAGCAGGTTACGTTTATTTCATGGTATAAGAAAAAGGAATGGCTTTCTGTCAGAACTACGCAGAGGGCAAATTATTTTCAATGTTTCATAAGAAAAAAGATTATTAAAATTATTCTTAAAATTTCTGACATCCAATGGTTAATTTCAACAAAGTGATCGGGAATAATGCACAGTGTCTGAGTAAACTGCACCTAGAATCTTAACATATGTATGACGTTTCGGCGGTTGGTTGATCATTACATTGAAGACAATTCATTACATGTTTATTTTGAAATCACTGATGACAATAGAATTTTTTATGTCCGGATCTAATGATGACACCACTGCTCTACTATTCAGATGGTAACGGATTGTATCCCTAAATTCGCCACTAATCATAAAATAGAAAGGTGTAACAGTGCACTGGCAGCTAGCCATTGCGCGTAATTTAAAAAATAACTCAGACAATACAAAGCAGAAGGCCCAGAATAATATTTATACTACAAACTGCCAATTAGTTTAATGAAAAGCACTTACGAAAGTTCCTGCAACATGTAGACTAAAATTATGGATACACTCTTTGAACTGGTTTTGGGGTACACAATAATTTTGATTTTCGAATAACTGGAAATGCTGAACAGATGCATATGATTTACATGAACCATCATTTCGCAACCGGTTACTGGAAGATCGTGTTGTTAATACATGTAAATTTCGCTTCGCCATATTTTATCGACAACAACATTTTAAAATTAATATTGAAGTAAAGGAAAATTATTCAGTCATTGTTTTCTTTATCATTCACGTGTTTAGTAGCCCGGAACACTTACGGCGAACCTACATGTCTATTGGGGTTGACGTGAGACAGAATTTCCATAGAAACTGAAATATCCAATCATTCTATTTGTTTCAGTACAAATTAAATTTATTTTCTTTCTTGTAAACCAAAACTGACAGCTGCTATGAAGCTTTTCAGTTCGAGTTTCTGTGCATCGACGTCTGTCACTTAAATAGCTTGTATCTACTGGCTGCTAGGATGAGAGTAACCTGTCTTGAACTGTACGAAAATTAAGTGTTCATACACGGTTTTTTTTCAATTTGTGCAAACATTTTATGATTTTTATTGTTAGTAATTATATGGTATTTATAAAGGTTTTGTATGAAATTACTAATTATAAAATTAAATAATATTATGAGTAATTAGAGGCGATATACTTAAATGTAACGTCGCAGCCTTTCTAAACCGGGGCAAATTCTGTCCAAAGAGTATCAAATGATATTTTGCGCTTTCCGCGAAGACTCTGATTTTGGACTTCCAAGGTGAGAACACACGTTTATCTTCGTGCACGGAAGAGTGTAACATGTCTGTAAATTTGGAAAACCGTCTAATTTTGGTTTATTACGTCTGTCTATTATACGACTTGATACTGATTTGGAGGGGGGAGGATACGGCTCCTTATGTGCTACGTCTGTAAAGCGTTCCTTGACCTGTACATCTAAAGCAGAGAACTGTGCAATTTCTGCGTCCCATAATAACACAGTAGTAGTAATATGCATATTTTCCAAATGCGCCTTGAATATCAGCGCTTTCTACCATTGTATAAGCCTATAAATTATTGCGTTTCGAAAATTCCATTAAGATAGGACATACAAATCCCTGTCCTTTCTTCACCTTACGTAGTTACAGTTCATCTACATATACCACGAGATAATATCCTTGTTTTTGTTGTGTAATTCAACGCCATCTTGAATTTAAAAAATTTGTAAAGTAAAGTAGATCTATTTAATACATAAGCAATAACTTGTTGCTTGTTACGATAAAGAAGTACCTTTACATATGAACACAAAGTGAACTCTATGTTGCTCTATATGGACGATGCAGACATATTTTAACCCAAGTGGAAACACAATTACTGCCCTCTCTTTTCGCATGTGTGTATTTTGGTTACAGTTGTCTAGTCTGAGTTGCAGACGGATTAAGGGGAGCCAAATGCACGCATTCAAACTGTGGCAATATTAAGTAATGTACCATTTGAACGTATTGAAATTTGTTTCTATGATATTTTCGACAAGCTGCAAGTTTAGAACGGATTTGTTTAAACTTCTATATCCCGCAGAAGACAAACTGAATATTTATTCATTATGAATTAGTTTAACACACCAAATTCCTCGCTTCCCTAAACACGCAACCGCGAAACTCTGCTACATTATAACCTATTCGGTTGCTGTATTTTATCTTATCAATGCATGGCCGATGAAGTTTTTTTTTTTGGGGGGGGGGGGCATATTTGCTTAGCAGGTTTCTTCATAAAATGTTTCGTTCATGTTCTTCAAGATTCGACAGCTATGAAATTTCACATTTCCCTAATGACTTATCATTTTGAATATACATGAAAGACGTAAGTTTCTATTTGAAATTAAGACGTTACACCCTCTCGGGAATTTTTACAAATTACGTGTCCTTTAGCTTTCCCAATATTTTTGTGTTGATACCGTCGTAACACAGAATTAAGTGAGACCCTTTCACATAAAGTGAGCTCCAATCACTTTAATACTTGCTTCCTGCACCCAATATTACATATGTGCCAATTTTCATGATGAAATTTGTACCAGGGGTTCACACGTCGCAATATTTAGGTCATTTTGAAAATAACACGCACACACTGACGTGTTTATTACGTCATTGATAGACTGAATTTTGTTGTTTGACCCACTCGGTAAAAAGAAAGTACGATCAGTGACGCGGAATAATGAAGTCAAAAGGTCATTAATTACAAAATATCCTCATGAAGTGAAAGCATATAACAAGATTTAGGCATTTCCGCTGCTGTACCCGCTAAAGAGTTACAGTCTTAGTGTTTCTGGAGAAAAATAATCCGTAAACGATGCTTAATGAGAATATTTATATTGCTCAAATTGCAGGGGGAATTTTTAAAAGTGACTATTCAAAACCGCTATTATTAACTTTCATGAACCATAACGTGAAAAGAAAACATCTATTGAAATAAAGCAGACGTCTCTGAGCTTCACATCAGAATTACAGAACCTCAAAGACAGTAATATTCTGCATTGAGTAATGAAGGTCAATTACTTTAAGATTGAAAGTAATATATAAAAAAAATGTATTCGCGCGTTTCAAAATTCAAACCAGGAAAAACTGAAGTTTGTGGACCAGACAGTTTTTAAACAAAATTTTACGCTGTAAACACTTCTTGTTCTTCGGGTTCAATACGTGTATACAAAAGTCAGTGTCCACGATACCCTTCCCCCAGTTAAACTTGATTTTTGCATTTATTCCAAGTACTTTTCAGATATCGAGCTATTATAGATTTCGCACTGTCAAACTATTTCTTCAGTTTTTTTTTTAAGCTCATGGTTCCGTGCATCACAATTCAATGTTAATAAAAATCCAACCAGATGCAACAGTATGCAGATATTTATTTACAGCAAAGTCACTCTACATGTTTCGGGTGTCACAGCACCCATCATCAGCAGTACTAAAAACTGTAACCGCAACTTCCGGTACAGGTTCACTCCAACGTGGCCTGCAGGCCAC
>Ga0136643_10011872_pt1 | contig 12943 bp, 9 predicted proteins | sample TergutLab28metaG_FD_96883 | JGI IMG/M metagenome (GOLD analysis project Ga0136643, IMG submission 96883) | Labiotermes labralis P1 segment gut microbial communities from Petit-Saut dam, French Guiana - Lab288 P1 (version 3) (version 3) | ecosystem: Host-associated > Arthropoda: Insects >...
CTGTTAATACCCAACATTCGGATCCATATACTGCTACTGGTCTGATTACCGTATGATACAGCCTTTCTTTGGTTTTCCTAGTTATTAGTTTGCTTTGGAATATCATTTTGTTTGCAAAGAAGGGTCTATTGCCAGCTGCAATTTCTTGTTGGTTGTACTCTGCGAATATATTAGCGATACACAGACCTATGAACGTTAAATTTAAAAAGAGCTAAAGCTATTGGGATGAGGTCAGTGCTGTAATCGACTGTTTGACCGATGCCTGTAGAGCAGTGTTAGTGTCAGAGCTTCTGGACAGTGGAACCCTGTCATTTTGCTGGTGGGTCCAACTGGAGCAATTTCTGGTATCCTGAGTCCCAATTAAAAATCCTGACCAGTTGAAATATGTGCTGCATTTTAGCAGCCAATTTGCCATTCTGTCCATTACTCACACATTATAAGAATCATAAATAAACTTAATAGTTGAAGTAATTTCTATTAGAGATGAAATGACAAGGGGATGTTACGAAATGCAGTAAGTGGAACCTCATAATTATTTTCTCCACCTGTAATTAAGCAAATAATTTGATATGGGCAGTGCATGTAACATGCATGGCCAAAGCAAGAAATAACTAGCATTCTCATAGCATAACCAAAATGTTTAATGCCAAAGCTTGCCACTGGATGCAATCCATAATTATTTATAAACACCTCCATCCTCAGATGAAAGAAGATTCAGGTTTTTCTAGAAGTGTCATAACACAGAACTTTGTACAGCAAAAGCTGTCATTTGTGCACCAAGTCACCAGTCCTGAGAAATGCCCCTGCTGGCTATCTGTGAAAGGTTTTTCAAAATATTATCAGCTTCCCACCTTTGTTAATAGCCTCATTGTAACTACCTGAGAAATATGTTCAGAATTTTTGTTAGGGGATGTCATGGAAAGAGATAAATTAGAAACAAGATTCTTTGCTACGAGGGAAGGACATGAATTTGTAGAATAAGAAAAATGAAAAATAAAAATTGTTTTGATTTGATAGAATTGATTTAATTGGGTGACAGAGAATAGAACTTACTGATGTAGTTTGTTATTTACATGGCTTATTTAATGTTGCTGAAGTAAATGAAGAACAAAATAAACTGCAATAGCATACATAATGGCTCTCAAATGCACATACCAGGATACACAACTTGCAATGCTTAATTTCGAGTAGTTTATATAAGCATGTTTTAGTGATAGATTACTAGAACTAAAGACACTAACCCAAGCAAACTGGGAAGACAAAATAGTTTCGACCACAAACATTGTAATTACATTATTTAATAAGCAGTAATATCTATGAACAACAGCCAATTGTTAGATAAATCAATTATTAAGTTTACAATTATGTTTCTCTAAACAATAATGTACTTTAATATAAGAAAACCAAAACATGTAGTGTTACTGTGTAATGGAGCATGTTGTCAATAAAAAACTATTTTAAAAAAATACGTGCAATTTAAATTACATTATTGGGGGCTTATAGATGCAAGTAGATCCAACACATCTTATGAATGAACAGTAACAGAAGTTTGCAAGGTAGTATATGAATGCATTGCAATAAGCAGAAGAAACACAAGTTGACGAAGGAAAATATGGAGAGACCAACACCCGTGAAGATGGAACAAGCCAGGGATGGATTATACCCTGTTGTTGATGATTATTATTTGGTGCTGCTAATGTGTTTAGATACAAGGGATTTTAGTGAGATGTATATGCAGGTTGGATGGAGGAAGCATAAACCATATAGAAAATGTTGGTGCAGAGACTTCTCAGACAGCAGCCATTTATAAGACAGACTTAATATTACAGTGGAATCTGAGGAAATGGAGTGGATTGAATCTGCATGAGTAGTGTGTCTAATAGCAGGCCTTGGTATCAGTGATGCATAGTTGGTCAGTTAGTTACGTGTAAAGTAGATGATGCGGTAACATTAATGTATCTATTTTTGTTGAGTAAGTATACCATATTTACCCGCATATGAGATGACCCATGTCCAGAATCTTAAGTTTTCAGGAAAGAACCTATACAGAATATGTTTAACTTTGTGCACAGTTATAAGGTGACCTGTCATTTATCAAATATGAATTAAGAGCAATTTTCATCTTGCATTTGGGTAGATATGCTATTTTAATTGAATGTTATTATCAGTAGCTATGGAACCTATCTTTGTCTTACGATGTGAGTTTGTTTTCCTTTGTTTATTCTGACGTTAAGTGTGTACACTGTCCATACACATGTCTTAAAGTTCTGTGTCACATTCTTTAATATATGCAAATGTGTTGGAAAATTGTTGCTGATAGAGTTGTCCCACAGCTGTACTTAGAAATGTTGATATTTGAGTGAAACTGAGGTAATGTGGAATTATTTTCTCTGAAAGCTATTAAACATTAATATATCATGTTATATTCAAAACTAAATTCTATGCTATTTTTCCCTCACCCATTCACAAAGTCATTTGAGTAGACGGCAGTCATTTGATTGGTCGGTAGTCACTGAAATAACCAAACAGCAGCCTGGCAGTAAAGTTAAACTGTCTTCCCTGTTTTGAACTAGGCCTCATGGATGTAATTGTGAGGAACGAAAAATATAAACTTGTGAGAATATTTTATTACGAAATTTAATCTTTGCCAGTGTGAATAAAGTTAATTTTAGAACATCTGCAAGTCATCTGTCATGTGTGTTATAACGTGTGTGTGTGTGTGTGTCAAAACACAGTAAAACACAAACTTACATTCCTGCATTTTGTATATTCTGTGATTTTGCATGCTTTTTTACGGTCTCAGCCAAATGCCCGTAAGAACAATGTTTCCCATATTTTACACTTCCTTGGATTGTATGCCAATTTAGGTGGTCCCTGTAAGAACTTGCAAAAAGTGTTTTACTGTATTTGTGTACATTGTTGAGAGCAGTACCAATCTGTTTCCAGGCTGTTGGATCGTGTGCAGTCAGAAGATCCAGCTTGGAAGGAAAGTGGGGCGGCATTCATCAGCTCAGTCACAAGGTTGTTGGAGAGACTGCTGGATTACCGTAGCGTCATTCAGGGTGACGAGAACCGGGACAAACGCATGTCCTGCACCGTCAACTTGCTGGTATATATTGATGTGACCATGATATGCACTCTGGCCTGTTGTTGTCAGTGAACAAAATACAGCAGTAAGGCCTATTCTGCTAGATGTGCTGCTATCTCATCAGTGCTTAGAGACTGGTGTGCAGTTGATTGATCCTGTAGTGGCTGCTTATTGTTGTCTCTCTGTCATAATTCATTCTATCCAGGAAGTATTGCAGTGAAATCCTGACTTCATGAATCTTTGGAGGAATGTCTTTTATTATGACTCTACCAGGGTTTTTGGTAAGTGGGGATTATGAAAAATTACAAGGTGAAAGTGCTTATCTTTCTTAGGCTCACTGTCCTATAATAAAATAATTTCCTTACACTCATCAATAAGGTCTTAATTATCGGACCAAACACAACCATACAGATATGCATGATTGTGTTTGGATGGATAATTGCAACCCTATTGATAAGATGTACGCAATGGGACGTCACCCACAATTATTGTACCTACTCTGGTTCGTGTCATCAGTAAGTATAGGATCTGTATGGGTATGTTTGGTCAGATAATTAACACTTTAATGATAAGAAATATATAACATGATGATGTCACCAAAAATTTCCCTACACGAGTCGTTAAAGGCACTGTATGTACTCAAATAAGTAAAACTCATTCATTCATTCTCTTGTCTTACTAAAGGGCTGTAGCCTCTTCCAAAGCCAGTTCTCAGCAGAGTGCGATATAGTGCTTTCTGTTTCATTTTCCAGTAATATCTCTTTTCCTTAAGGTCATCCAGTACCTGTTTATACTTTCTCTTCATTCCGTCACTTCTATCCTTCCTTTTACCTGTCCATCAATAAAGCAGTTTAGAAGGTAATTCCTGTACAAGATGTGAACAACACAGTTAGCCCTCCTTTGTTGTTTTGTGTGTAGGACATTCCTTCTCTTCTTGATTCTGTCTAATACTTCTTTATTTTTCATATGATTGGTCCAACTGATCTTAACCATCCTTCTGCAACCACACATTTCAAAACTTTCCAGGTGTTTCTGATCTTCTTTTAAAAGTGTCCAAGTTTCAGCACCACACAAAGCTATACTCCAAAGCAATTTACTAGCTTCTTCCTTATATTTAAGTCCAGTTTGCTGGTGAAAGAAGCCTTCTTCTTGTAGAAAGCTGCTTTTACCGTGTCAATCCTGGATTTAATTTCCCATGTACATCTTGCGTCATTTGTTATCATGCTTCCCAAATAGTTGAAATATTTCACATTCTCCAGTTGTTTTTGATATACAGTAACCTGTATTGAGGATGGTTGCCCTGAGATTCCCATCACCTTAAGTTTTTTTCCACATTCATTTCCATTCCATAGCATCTGCCACTTTCAATTAGTCTTGTAATAATGCCCCACAGTATCGCTGCTACCTTAGCCAATGACATAAGGTAATTTGCATATTTCACAGTGCAAATTACTGGTCCTTCAATTTTTAAGTCTCCAAAGCCATCAAGAGCTTCCTTGGTATGATATTCTCTGTACAGATTGAATAGAATTGGTGACAAACAGCGTCCTTATCGAACTCCTCTTCCAGTCTTCACTCTTCTTGTCTGCCGTTGGTCCAGTTTTAGTTTGAATTATGACTACATAATAGTATGAAATTATTGAGGGTGAGTAAATTGAATGCCTTAAAACTGCATGCAGCCTTGGTCACAGCTAGTCATTGATACGGCTTAGAAGCAGGTACACTGTGTTGTTGATTTGGGACTGTGTTGGTAAGTGTCACAGTTGTACTGAATGTCTCTGCACTATGTTAGTTGCTGAAAGAATTTTTAAACATTTCATTTGACTCAACTACATAATTCATAAAATAATTAATTACACATAAAGTGAACACTGGAACCACCTCACTTCATCATCAGAATAACGGGAATGTCATGAGTGGAATGGCTTTGGTTTATATTCAATGTATGGCAGCATTTGCCTAAAATTATGGTTTATAATGATATTTGGTACAGAAGGAATGTGAATATGGACCATTGTTTTGAGAACAGTATGTTGAACTGATTTATGAGGTGTGTGTTGTTGTTTTGTGTGTGTGTGTGTGTGTGTGTGTAAGATCCAAAAATTTCTTACACTAGTTGTGGGTTAGCCAATCCTGCTGACTGTGTTCAAAGTTGTGGATGTACAGCTGCTCAATTGCTCGGACTGTGGGTTCAAATCCCACCCAAGGCATATGTACATCTCTTGTGTTTGTGATGTGTGGTGTGGGCAGTGACCCCTGTGATGAGAGGACCACTCCTTCAGAGGATTCCTACTGTGTGTGCATGCAGAAATGTGGAATAGTCAGATGAAGGCCACCTTCTACATTTTCTCTATCAGTTACTATCATATTGTGTGCATTTTACATGTTGGGATTCAATTCTTTTGGGATTGACACTGTATCAGGTAAGTGACTGCTGACGTTTCAAGGGCCTGTAGTGCCTCTGTCTTCAGGGGCACAAGTGGACTTCTTGATGGCGAAGGCCCAATGTTACCCCAGTATATCTTGCAGGTACCACTCAGCCAAGGACACAATGTCACATACCATAATACCTGAATCCTCAAAAACAAAGCTGTGATGACTGCATTATCCCACATACTGCACCTTTTCTTTCAGAACTTTTACAAAAATGAAATCAACCGCAAGGAGATGTATCTGCGCTACATCTACAAGCTACACGACCTTCATCTGCCGGCAGAAAACTATACAGAGGCGGGTTTCACCATGAAGCTATATGCTGACCAATTAAGCTGGACAGCCCGCACACTGGTATCAGACCCACACTGTCCAGGACAACAGGAATGGCAGAGGAAGGAACAACTGTATCACCAGATCATCAAGTACTTTGACAGTGGCAAGGTGAGTATAACACGTCTTGTACAGTGAATTACAGTGCCTTTTGTGAAAAAATGATACCTGACACATTGTGTGCTGAATGCTTCTGACATTTAGTGGCTTGAAATGCCATTATTGTTGTCATCGTTTAATTAATCTGCCATTCCCAGTTTAATGACCTGTCATATCCCATATTTTGCAGTGCTGGGAGAAGGGCATCCCCCTTTGCAAGGAGCTTGCGGAACTGTATGAACGCCGCCTCTTTGACTATGCCAAGTTAAGCCAGATACTCCAGACACAGGCTAAGTTCTTTGACAACATCCTCACTCAGTTGAGACCTGAACCTGAGTACTTCAGGGTTGGCTTTTATGGGCTCAGCTTTCCACTTTTTGTGAGGGTGAGGTGCATTTTTATGCTCTGTACAACTTTTCATATTATGTTTAAGATTTTACCTACCATCAGACATTTTTTTTTACTTGGCTCTGTAGATAAGTTTATTAATTAGTAGGTGCTGCCAACAGGATTACTAATGCTTTCTAATCACCTGCAGAATAAACTGTTTGTCTACCGTGGCCTGGAGTATGAGCGAATTGGCGCGTTCACACAGCGACTGCAGACAGAATTTCCATCGGCTCAGATCCTCATGAAGAACACTGCACCAGATGATGCCATTATAAATTCAGAGGGGCAATGTATCCTTTTGTGCCTGAAAAATGCATCATCCATCCAAGAAGGCCCATCCTTTAGAATACATTTCTATTTAACTCCATAGTGCAGACTTTCTTGGGCCTTTGATGAAGATAATTTAACAATTAAAAATCATTTTGTGAGTTCTGAGGTTTGCACAGCTGTGTAATTGAGGATTCTTGTCTCCTTGAATGTGACACTGCATCACTGGGTAAGTGTTCCCCACTGTTTCGAATGAGTGTGTCACTTTCATCTTCAGAAGTTCAAGATCGTAATTTTTTATGGATGATCCATCAGCACTTTGGAGACCATGTAACCAATGACACTGTCACATTCCAGAAGACAGGAATCCTTAAAAAAAATTGTTACATTATTAAAAATAGTTTGCCAACTAAGTGATTATGACTTTGCTAAAATGCCAAGTAATGACTAGATGATATTCTGTAGCTGATGAGTATCCATCAATGATACAGGTGGATCGTGTTTTAAATGGACAGCTTCAGGGATAGATAATATGATTATGTGTACAAATAAACTCTACACCACCACTTTCACACTAAATGTAATGTTACTACTTATTGTTTTATTGTTTTTCATGAATTGAAATTAAGTTACCATGCAAACACAGGAGCATGAGAATGTGAATATTTTGTAACATCATCAACAAAATGATAAACGGAGAAGTATTTTGTCTGGTAAGCACAAAGGTCAATGAGTGTGCTTAGGTGAGTAACTGTAGACTCCAAACAAGTTATGAATTGTGAGATCTGAGGTTCTCACAGTGGTGTTGCTGATGATTCATATCCTCTGGGATGTTACACTGTGTCACTGGGTAAATGGTTCCCATTGTTTCTAAAGATAATGGTATCTTCATCATCAAGAGTTGAGGAATCCAACAAGAATACTGTATTCTTTATCATATGTATGTATGTACTGGGTGTTCCTGAAGATTAAGGCAATATGTCCCTTTGCACTGCTGGACACCACTCACCCAGCGACACAGTATCATATCCCAGAATACTTGAATCCCCTGCCCAAAATTATGAATTTCCTTAACCGAGTGTTCAGACATCCAGATCTGCAATGTGAAACCAATACCTGAAGACAATCCACTGTTTGTTGAAGCTGGCACTGATATTCCAGAAAAGATTGCAAGCTTCTATCAGGTTAACGATGTCCGAAGGTTCCAGCTTGATCGCCCCGTTCACAAGGGACCTGTTGATAAAGACAATGAGTTCAAAGTAAGTGTTTGAAAGATGGGTGCCCTAGTGTACTCTAGTAAGGACCATCTGCTGACAGAAGTTTCACTTGCCATTAGCAAATGTAATGATCAAAAACATGCAATTACCACCTACCCAACACCTGATTATTAAACCCTGATGAGAATCTTTCTGTTGTAAGGTAGAGAAAGTAGCAGGGAATGGAGGAGGATGAGATTGACAGGGCATTCTGCATTGTATGCATGGCAGAAATAGGAAGTGCATGTAAAATATCAGAAAACCTGGATTAAGAGATCACTGGAAGATTTTAGGCCCCAGCCCTTGGATGCATGATGATACGTACATTGTGCATGTATTAGTGGTTATGTCTGAGTACTTTGTTTAATCTGATTCTCCTGTAGTGGAAATTATCATGGAATGGATCATTACCTTGTGTAATCATTACTTTGTAGTTATTTATAGCTTCTTCACATTGACTTCAACATTTAAAAGAAAACAGGCATTAAAAGTTTTTCCCAGAAATTGTTGTTTAAGATATTTTTGTACACAAACAGAGCCTGTGGATAGAACGTACAGTGCTGGTGATATCCAGCTCCTTGCCAGGAATCTTGCGATGGTTTGAAGTGGTAGAGAAAAGTGAGAAAGAAATACCACCAGTGCAGTTTGCTTGTGAGACAATGGAGAGCGTAAACAAAGAACTGCGGCAGCTGATCAACCAATACACATTGGACAGGAAGAGGAACATCAACCCTTTCACCATGAGGTTACAGGTAATATTCAGCTTGTACTGCTGTATACTTGTTTGATTTCTTGTACTATTGGCACCATTTTTGTCAATAATTATTACCTGTCACTTTGACTATGTTTTTGAAACTGTGTCACTAATCTGATGGTCTGTAGATAGACATTAATGAATATCACACAGGATTTCTATCTCACTGATGGAAACTCCCTTTACTGCAGGTTGTGGTTGAAACTGCCTCCTTTTGTCTTAAACTGCTGATTGGACTGGTAGCAATTTTTAGGTGATTTTGCTAAATTGCAAAAAAATGACTATTAGCTTCATCATATCTGCCTGTCCATCTGTCTGTCCACATGGAACAACTCGGCTCCCACTGGATAGATTTTCATATAATTTCATATTCGAGTATTTTCCCAAAAATTTATCGAGAAAATTCAAGTTTAATTAAAAAGAACGAGAATAATGGGTATTTCACATGAAGACCAATATACATTTTTGGTCATATCTTGCTCATTTCTTCTTAGAGTAAGAAATACTTCAGACAGAATTGTAGAGAAAATCAAAACACACATTTTACATTCAGTGACTTTGTTTCAAGAATTGTGTCATTTGTGAGATAAGGCAGAAAAATATTGTGGAGCTGGACAGGCCACAGATGACAATATGGCGTGTGCACCTGGCATGCTGCATACCCAAGGTTACAAGCACAGTAATACTTATGCAGATCAATGTACTTGGCTTTTTATTGTAATGCCACTAAAAAGGGAACAGCTTTAACATAACCATACCAAATGTAGGAGTTGTCTCATGTCGAGTTAAGTTGAGAGATAGATGTGTGTGGTAAGATTTAGTCTTTAGGCCTTTTGCAAGATATTCGCTGGGTTTGTGTGGAGGAAGTGAAGAGGATTGTCACAGGTCAGTTTCTGACCAAAACTGGAATTGGGTGTGTTATTCCTTCTATGCCACACTACCAGCCTCGACTTGTGACCACTTTTGCCAACTCTGCATTTGATTTATTTTGCTACAGGGTATAATTGATGCCAATGTGATGGGTGGCATCTCCAAGTACCAGCAGGCATTCTTCGTTCCAGAGTTCAGCAAGCAGCACCCACAGTTTGCAGATCACGTCTACCGGCTCAAGACACTTACACTTGATCAGGTGCTTAATTGTGATCCAGTTGTGAGTTTGGAGGTTTTTGCACCCTTCCAGACCGACCCTTGGGCCTACCCAGCCTCCCACACAATGGGTACCCAGTCTTACCTGGGGGTAAAGCGGCCAGGGTGTGGCGTTGGCCACCTACCCCCATCTAGTGCTGAGGTTAAGGGAAGAGTAGAGCTATACCTCTACTCCCCCTTTGGGCCTTCATAGCCTGTTCTAGGGTGAACTGTACTCTACTATACTCTTACCTTCTTGCCCATTTTCTTGTTTCTTATTTTTATGTTTGTTTCTTAATTTTTTGCAGAAATTGCAGGTAATCTGGTGCCATTTCACTTAGTCCATGTTCAAGTGTCCACTATAGCTCTGATAGTTGCACATAATCCATTTTATTGCCTTTAATCTTTTTGCACTATGTGGCTATTAAGAAATGAAGTGGAAATTTTTCTACCTTTTATGTCCTGAATCACAGTAAATTGTTTTTACTGCTCTGTGTCACATTATGTCACTGTGCTAAAGGCAGGTTTGGAGTTGCCCAACCAAACATCTCTTAACATTTCATAGCCTTATAATTTAATTCTGTGATATCTTTTTCACTTTATCCATTTAATTTGACTTCTGCTACCTGCATAAAGTAATCTTTCAGTTTCTTTCCTTGAGTTGTATTAGTATAATTTTCATGTTTGAATACTTGTATTTCTGAAACTCTTCTTCACATGACATCTTGTAGATCCAAGTCCTGGAAAGTGGGTTGCATCTCCATGGACAGTTGGCACCAGCTAAAGTGCAGCCCTTGCATCGACGTCTGCAAGAACGTTTTGTGCAGCTGAAACAGGGTCTGCGGGACTTGGGTCCATTGTCCGGTAGAAATCGGGGAAAGTCACAGTCTGACTGTTTTCAAACTGCAAGCATTGTGAAGTGAGTGCTTAAGTTATTATGTACTGTTCTGAATGCAGACTGTGCAGTTTTGTCAAGCATTGATGTCCAATACAGTTTCTGCTGTACTGACAGTAGTATTTACAGTACTCAGGTGCTGAGAAAAACACAGCAAATTGAGGTGATGTCAGTTCATTGCTTTCCTAATACCAACTCAAAAGTACTGTCTATAGGATTTTTTAAAGATATTTTGTAATCTGATGAGCAGACGTGGAGCTAGATCTCCACTCCCCCATACAGCTTAATGGTGTGCTTCTTAATTAAATGCAGGGAAATGTTACCATTTTCTTTCTGTTAATATGAATAGTTATCTTTGATAGCTCAGTCAATAAAGTAACTGGGCATTGATGAACTGCCAGGGATTTATTTCCTGTCAACAGCAGGAATTTTTCTCAGTCAGACTGAGTACGTCATACACCCGGCTGCCAGTTCGTTGGGTTTGAAATAATATTTCATGTGGGATAAAGGAACCAGAATGTAATATTGTGTTTAGTAGTACGGTCTGTATTGCATGAAGCCTTACCAGCACCCCCTGACATACCTTCGTCCCATACTTCTCACATGTGTTTCCGTAACGTACTTGTAATCTGACTGAAATTTGTTTGAGCTCAGGTATATGATTATGATAGTATGTCATGTTAAACTCTGTTAAAAGATTTGTGTACTTTTGCATCATGTTGTAAGTATCTGATTTGTTTACTCTTGGAATCAGCATTACATGCAAAAGTAGTGTGGTGTTACATGATATTGTAAACCTATTACAGACTTTGTTTGTGTTTTTAATAGAATCTCTTTGTTAAGGTCTAGATGTTCAAAAGTTGCATTGGAACACCATATTGTTAATCAGGAAAAGAGAAACTGCATTAAATCTTTTTAGCAGGTAGAGGGTTAAAGAGTGTATATGGCCACCAATTTGCATTAAGGATGTTTTGCTAGAAATCTTACAGTCAATCGAACAAAAAGAATGTAATACAAGATAGCTCCACAACGCAGCTCTGAAGCGTAGTCATTTTTTAAATCCGAAATTGCAAATGATAAACTATTGGATATCCTTATCCCAGAATGATATGCTCCCCTTTGGTAACAAGACAGATAATCCCAAGCCTGTGAAGTTGGTTATTATATCTAGTGTTAATTTCATGATTTCATGAACAGATGAATTTGTATGAAAATTAGTAAAGTTATGAGGTACAAACAGCATTAATGAAAATATATACAAGCATGGAAAAGTTAATGTATGCAGTTTCCTGAACAAACCCCTACACAAACATCTAGGCAAAACTCCTATTCATAAATCAGATTATTTTCTTTTGGAGCCATACCATGATGACAGAGATCCACATATCAGAGTAAAGCAACGTAAAGACCACTGGATTATGGTTTTGTGTGTGTGTGTGTGTGTGTGTGTGTGTATATCCACCATTAGTCTGGGCATAACATTTCTGAACATAAATGAAGGTGTATCTGCTCTAGGACAGTTTCATTATTTGCTATTACTAGAATCCTCTAACTTGTCATTTTGAATCATTGTTCAAAAAGCACTCGCATTTTGTAAACCACTTACTTCTGTTGCATATGTGTCAAAACCAGACTTCTTGACATGTGAGTTCAGTCAACATTAGCTCATTAAAAATGCTACATGTTGGGCAAATTCATATTGGCATCGGTGTCGAACTGTTGTGTGTTTGGGCAACAGCACTGATGGTACATCTCAGCAAGGAAGATTGAAACAAACAAACAAACTTGATGCCTTGTTTGCAGCACACCATTGCCTCCTCTGCCTACAGAAAATAAACATTTCATAGCCAATAGCAGTGAGACCACCAGTAACAGATCATCAGCATCTAGTAGCAGTGCATATGGACATCTCCTGATAGGTGCAGAAGAACAGGGTACAGATGATGAGGACATCTACAGTAAACCAATGGTAACTACACTGTTCCTTGCCCCTTGGTCCAAAGTATTATTACTTGTAGACTGGTACAGTATTTGAAAATGCCACTAGAGCTCTGCATCCTCCCTGAAAGAAAGTGTTTTGGAGGAAATTAAAAAAGTGCTGTAAAATAAATTAAGTTCCAAAAAAATTAATGAAGAATTTGGTTCACTTATAAGTCAAAGTATAAATTTTTTATTACTTGATTTACGAGGTCTGTTAGAAAAGTATCCGACCTTTGGCCGGGAAAAAGAAACTGGCTTACTTGGAGCGTTGGACACCTAATCACCCTCAAAGTAGTTCCCTTGGGACTCCACACACTTCTCCC
>Ga0136643_10011873_pt1 | contig 12943 bp, 6 predicted proteins | sample TergutLab28metaG_FD_96883 | JGI IMG/M metagenome (GOLD analysis project Ga0136643, IMG submission 96883) | Labiotermes labralis P1 segment gut microbial communities from Petit-Saut dam, French Guiana - Lab288 P1 (version 3) (version 3) | ecosystem: Host-associated > Arthropoda: Insects >...
CATGGTTTTAAAATTCCTGTTTTTTTTATCAAACTAAAATCCTGTTTGGGAGCTGGAAAATTTTTCAAGTTCCCCCCCCCCCCCTTTTTTTTTGGTACAGCACTGAATGTATCATGCAGGATTTTTCAGTTGTATTGTATGTTTTGTATGATCTGTTGACAAATACTTCAAATGACGTGTGACTGTTTATGATTTATGCTTGTGAAAAGTACTGTATTATAAGTGAACACACTTCCTTCAAACGACTACACTACATAAGCATGCTGTGACTGTTGTTATTGTAGCCATTCAGGTATCAGCTGCAACAGCACAGTGATGATGTTAGTTGATGTGCATACAAATACAACGCATCGGTCATTAACACAACATTTTATTTTATATACAATGGTATATTTGTCAGTGTGACATGTTTCAACTAAGTAGGTCATCCTCAGGCCCTCCAAGAAGACAGATCCAGGAGCTGTTTAGTTTTACTGCATTGTGGGATCCCATATGCTTACAAGTTTTTGTTACAGGAACATAAGCTTGTATATATTGAACTTGGAGGGCCTGAGGATGACCTACTAGGTCGAAACATGTCGCCCTGACGGATGTATCATTGTATATAAAATAAAATGTTGCGTCACTGACTGATACGTTGTATTTGTATGTTATAACACTTCGGGATGGGAAACCTCAAAAAAAAAAAATTATGTGCTTACACAAATGGAGACCATATATTTTGATATGATAAACCGACCTCTGTGTTACAGGATACTGTTTATGACTTACTGACCAAATATTAGGGTGCTGAAATTAATGAGAATGAGTTGGGTGGGGCATATTGCATGAATGGGAAAGAAGAGAAATGCATACAGGAGTTTTGGCAGAAAAGCCAAGCATAGAGTTTGTTTTGAAGATCTGTGTGTGAATGGGAGGATAATGTTAAAAAGGGGTCTTAAGAAACGAAATATGATGGGATGGTGTCTTTTCAATTTGTGTGGTTGAGGTACGAGACCAGTGGTGGGCTCTTGTGTACAGATAATGAACCCTTGGTAAGTGGGGAGTGTTTTGACATGCTGAGAACCCTTAGTTGTGTTGTGCTACATATAAATTGTTATTATACCTATTACCATGGGCTTCCCTGTTGAATATCAGTGGCCTTTTTCCGTTAGTACTGTCCGTTGACAGTACAGATTTTGCTTGGAACAAGCGTCATGAGTTAAATTGTTAACAGGTGTAATTAACACTGGTGTTATGTCTGCAGTTGGCTCCTCCTATTTTTTTTTTAATACTGACAAGGCCTTTGTGGTAACACATACCTTGAACTCTTATAATAAAACCAACTAGATGCACTAATTTCTCAAATTTATTTTCATAATAAATTTGAGAAATCATTGCATGTAGTTGGTTTTGTTATAAGAATTTATCATGATGCACGGTCACCTGAACGTCAGATACCTTGAACTGTTTGTCTTGTTGTCTTTCTGAGTTATGTGTATTGAAATCTGAAACAAATGTGAAATCATAACATGGCAGTTTGAAGCTAATGTATTTGCCATCTGTTGTCAGCATTAGAATTTTGTCAGAGCCTGGCTATTGTCCTTTCCAACATGCTAAGCTGTGGCCATTTGGAGGAATTAACTGTTTGAAAGAGATACCATATCCTTTTAGTATACTACGCATCATGAAATAAAAGATAATGGAAAAATGGGCAATTGGCCACTGATTTTCAGTAAGTCCAGTTCGAACCACTGCATAATTTCTAAACCAAATACCCTGTCATTATAAGGAGTTATTAGGGATGATGAGGATACTGCTTACAATGCAACAGCTATTTGCATTTTATTTCTTTTCCAGATCATTGGTGTTGTATTTGCTCTGTGCTTGGCCAGCTCGATCAAGAACAAGGAACGACGAGGTGTGGCATAGCAACATCTGTGAGCTTGCATTACATAACACTGAAATGACAGTGAAGCACCGTGTGTCTTTTGCCTTTTTCGATTTTGTAGTATTTCATTGCTGTGTGAACCAAAACTTCATGTTTCTGTATCAGACAGTGTCTGCATTATGACATTGAAAAGTAAATGAGTTCATTATAATAAAGTAGATTGTAGGTGGCTTTAATGAACTGTCATTTCAGAAATCATTCTGTTCATAGTTTGAATATATGAGAAGTTATTTTTGAATGTATGAGAAGTTATTTTCACTTATTTTTTCATCCAAAAATGAAAGGGTTTTCATCTATAGTCCTCACATTTCACATACCTTAGGACATGATGATGTATCAGCCATTATTACATGTTACTTAGAATAAACGAAAGTTGTGGGACACCAGAAATAGTTCCATAAACATCCTGTAACATTTTTAGGTTGTCTTATTTCCATTACTCTTCTTCTATCTGGTGGGTGATGAAATTGGTTGCTATTTTACGAGTCTGACATCCAATACACTTACACATTATAATAACCCAACAAAACAAAAACCAGTTTGTTTGCATGTACCACAGAGCAGATTGCAATGTATGCCAGCCAGAGAGTTCAGTGTACAGGTAGAAGTACAAATCTCATTTAGAAGGTACATTACGTTAAAATTAATTGCTATGGTTGCCATGGGATAGTTGAAGCATACCTGGTTCATATATTGGACAGGCAGTTGGTTACCATGCTTAGGTATGCATAGTTTTCCTTAGCCTGTGAAGGAATGCCAGGTAGTACTGGCTGTGACTGGCTTCTTCCGCATTGTGCTCGGGTCTTGAACATCAGTTAATGTAATTTTATGCTGTAGAACCTTCAGACTTGATACAACATTATTCAGTGGGCTGTATGTAATAACTTCACAGTGGAATAGTTGTTGCACCCACCACTCACACCGACCTAATCTTATCTCCAACACTGAACATTACACTTCATCTTTTCCTGGTCCTGAAATACAAATTTGAAATTGTGTTGTTCATTCAGAGTAGAGTTACATTTAAATGGGTAGCATGACTCCTGCACAAGGTGTCTAAGGAATATTCAAGGACAGTGTTGAAGTCAAGGATTAGTTTCATCCAATTTGTCTTTACTGAAGACCATTTTCATTGTTTTTCATCTTTTCTTGTAATGATCCTGCCGGTCTTCTGCATACATTTTCCTGATGTGGAAGTGTTTACATCTTTAAATTTATGCCAGGACATGTGTCATCCCATGCTGAACTTATGCATACAGGCCACATGAAATTCTAAGCTATGCTGTCTATGTTAGTCCTGAATGAAAGATATTGCATGACACTGAACTGGGGATCTGTGGAACCCGATGTGCATGCAAAATAACTGATGGCAACTGCAGAACCAATGTTTACCTGTACTGCTGTCTGCATTTGTTTAATATTCATCCATCACCATCATAGCTGCCACATAGTATGTTTCAGATGACTCTCCTGATAGAAATGCCTGCAGAATATGATGCCAAACTGTGCTATGAAAGCAAAGGCAAAGACATGCTTACCACTTAAATAATAGAATTTTCCCTGTTAACAGTAAAGCAGCTGGAGTGTTAGTAGTAATATATTCCCTGTGCCTTTTTATTCTCCGAATGGCTCTTAACAATGTGACCAATGCTCTGTTTTGGGCTGTGTATTGGGAGTTCCTCCTGACTCCTCTTTCTGTAGTGGGGAGACATCTGCTTAGTAGGGCCTGTCGGATATAGCTGTTCTCAATCGCTGGGCAATGTAACCTACGTCAGATCAACTGACTTTCTTGGTTTTTACGCCATCATAGTCTTTGTTACAGTTTTTGTTTAAAAATTTCTCTCTTGTTGACAGCACCCAATCATAGGTGTATGTATTGTTCTAGTCTGACTTACTGACATTAAGTAAGATACAAATAAACAAAATTTGTTGAGCTTATTTCCTGGTCATGTCTGTTTTGCCTGAAGGAATTGCTGTGTTATGTATGGACAGTAAATGTGGATTACTGCTGCACAAGCATATAATAATTGTCACACAGACATAGTGGGTTTGCAATGGAAGCTAAATTCCAAGGACCTTCTTCACCAAATAATTGTGCCACATGAAATACACAGTGTATATGTACACCCCTTCCTACGCAGCAGTTACGTTCCAGAAGGTCCAGTGCAAATGGGAATTAAGTATATGGTAAAATATGTACATGCTGTGTCCTGCACGTGTGTGCGACACACACTGTAGTGGCCAGTGATTATTGTAAACATAGACATATGATGAAAAAATGCACGTATATAATGATGATGATAATCTTTGAAAAGGGCTCTTGGGATCCAAGCTGTGAGATTTGATTGGTAATAAAGTGCAAGGTTGGCCCCGTGTACATTTTTAAACGCATGAGGATTTTCTGAGTGACAAACAAGATGTAATTTAAACCTGTGACCTGTGGGTACATTGCTATCAAGCAAAAGCATTAGCCAGCCTGTGATGCTTAGAATCTTGGAATTGCCCCATCTTCTTTGGAAGTGTAGATTTTCTCAGGCTTTTTTTTCCCCCCCAGAATAATACACTTGCATCCACATCATAGATTTTCTATCCTGTACATCTGCCACTGTCTATAATTTCTCTTACAATTTCAGGATATGATACTGTTGCTTTTATATCTGCACTTGCAGCATCACCACTCACCTTCACATTACAGAAATTTGCACGGTTTAAATCTATGAAACCACCCATTACCAGCCACGAATCTCGATTACAGAACTTTACTTTTACTCCCTTAAAACATCATAGAGCTTCTGCTTGAATAGTAATTAAGCTGTCACATTTTTTTTTAAATTTCTTTCTCCATGCACAGTATCAATAACTTTCATCATTAAACGCTGTCACATTTTTGTTTTAAATTTCTTTCTCCATGCACAGTATCAATAACTTTCATCGTTAAATGCTGTCACATTTTTTTAAAAATTTCTTTCTCCATGCACAGTATCAATAACTTTCATCGTTAAACGCTGTCACATTTTTTTAAAAATTTCTTTCGCCATGCACAGTATCAATAACTTTCATCGTTAAACGCTGTCACATTTTTTTAAAAATTTCTTTCTCCATGCACAGTATCAATAACTTTCATCGTTAAACAGTACATGTATGCCTCTTCATAGTGATTGTAGATTTCAGAGGTGCTGAAACTTGTCACATGGACTTTTGTGCATTCATTTTCTTCCAAGATTGTTCTCATGGTTGAAGTAGCTGAATTAAATCCCTGAGAAAATGAAGTTAGGGCCTTACGGTTTTCAGAGTTGTTTTCTGTTTTCACTTTGAGTTCTAAACATGTTGTCTTTCCCTTACAAACTGGCCCTCAACTTTGTTGTTAAGGCACTTTCCAGTCATGATTATGGGCAGAAAATGGATCAAAACAAAGTTCAAAGCAGCACAGTAACAGCCAATAAACAATTGTCCTCTCAGTAGCAGCTGCAAGACAACATTGAGTGTGAATGCACAACCAATCTCACCCTTCAGTATTCCTGCACCACAGCTGCATAAGTGCACTGTTATTCCTGTAGGGAAAAATGTGGCACAGGTGTCAAAAATGTTATTTCATTATTTTTGTGCATAATTTTGTGAACTGAAAAAACTGCATGAACTGAAGCTGCATAATAGGGGTAGGTGTGTAAGGGGTGACAGACCGGAGGTGGGAGTAATGTATTCTGAAGGTAAATGAAATGCTGAGTAGGAACAATATATATTTAATAACCTACACTTTGTACATTCAAGTACCTATCATAGTGCTATATAAAAATATGACTTCACGGACAGCACATCCAGACAAGTAGGAGTTCTTCAGAAGAGAAAGAGTATGAATGATAATAATAAATATGTAACAGACACAGAAGTAAACACAGACTGCACTGTCCATAATGACACAAGAAGTTGAGAGTAAAAGTTACACAGCAACTTAAACCAATGTAAAACAGTTCATGGATTGCATGCATGTCCAGTTACTTGGATTCTGAAAACTTAGAATGTTATGACACTAGTTTCATGTACTTTTAGAACAGTAAAATATCCATTGTTTGTTTGCTTCAGGTGATACTGTACGTGCTAAGCAACCCAAGTGAAATTAAATTCCCTTACTTCTCACTAAACCAGCAATTCTCAGTAGCCTCTGCATGAGCAGATGACAGTTTCAAGGCACCTGTGAGGACATTTGATATTTGTGGCACATTCCCTTTGACAGCCCTTTGTAATTGTGTCCCCATACAGGTAAAAGGTGAAGTTAAAATGGCTGTGGTTACATATTCACCAAATGGAGGATAAGTAGAAGCAACATATGGAAACAAAAAGACCGTGTATAAACTTTGCTTTAAAAGACAACCAATTTCGTTACTTACACAGTAATATCATGAAATAAGAACCTGAAGAACAAAAGTTATCAAGGAGTTTTATGAGTTATGACATACACCATCTAATGCTTTGTTACAGTGTATTGAAGGGACCTGTTGGAGGCCCCATCGGAGATGGGTCCACAAAAATTCTATCAGCAGCTCTGGATCATCCTCTGCTCTATTTAATTTACATTATTATTATTATTATTATTTGTGCATCATAAGTTTCCAAAACATTAGTTTTGTGAAATAAGACAGACTGAGTAAAATAAGTCATCTTTGTTGTCACAGCCTACTGAATGGCATTTCATTGCAACAATAATAAAAAGAAAAATGGGTCGGTCATTAGTCTCCCCCCCCCATAGAAAGTTCATTTCACATACAGTTCTGTCCTTCGGGAACTGCTGGTTTAAACATAATTAACTCAAGAGCATTTTAAATTTCCGGAATTGACAGTTACATGTTGTACAGCGACATAGTAGTGTTAAAGATATTTCAGTCTGTTAACAAATGTGTGATATTTTCACTCCAGAGTATTTCACAGAAACTAAATAGAGACTGAAAATGCTATTAGTACCCTATACACCATAACTGTTTAAGTTACTGTATTGTATTATGCCTTCCTCAATTCATGGGCCTGTATTGTTGCACATTGTGTCCAATGGTCATGATGTTGATCCAGCATCAAGTCAATTTGTGATGCTGCAAATCCTGTAAAAGTGTCTGATATTGAGCTTTCAACTGGCAAGGAACGGGAGAGTCCCTGATCAGTACTTCCGTTCTGGCGTTTTATATTATACTTAAGAGGATATTTCAACTTTGGTGATATTTACAAACTGTTGTCCTCTGGTAATGGGGACAGTTCATGTGTCAGATAATATTCTCATGTGTACAGAATTCATAAAACCTTTGTGAAATATTACATTCTTAATTTAATAACTCAGGATGTGGGCATAACAGAAATGGCTTGATGCTGAAAATATTCTGCTTTCATGTGATTTTTCAGTTTTATTCTGTTTTATCATTCTTAGTTACTACATTCTTGAATTAGTACTTTAAATATGAATGTATAAATAAATATACTGTGTAATTATGAGACTCACAGTTTGAAAACTTTTGATTTGTGTTCAGAATAAATGATGGATACAAACGAAATCTCGGTATGTTCCTGCAGTAGTCTTTGGGTACCTTGGTACAAGATATAATCATCATACTCAAGTGGTCTGAAAGTCATGCATCGAGTTGCTTAACACATACAACTATGATGTTCACAACAGTCCTTCAGTAGATGAAAGTATGTTTCTGAATGATGACATTACTAAACAGAATTACCTACACTGATTATTTTCTAATATATAAACTTTTTACAGTACAAAATACACACGTGGCATTTCTGTCTAGCTGGAGACAATTTTGTTTTCCACACACAAAATAGAAGGTGATAAAAATTGCACTTAGGCCTACCTACAAACATCGGGATGTAGTGCCATTGCCGTAATGGTAAAGTGGTTATTATTGTTACATATCCCAATACTTATATTTATAATTTAAGTAATTACGAATACAATAAAGTAAATAATACACTTCTGCTATATTCAAGTACCGCCATATCTTTTTTAAATTATGTGCAATTACTTGGACAATGAAAGTCCCATTATATGGCAAACCCAGCAGAATGGTAGGTCCCCATACATGCTTGAATTGGATCATATGTAGGTGTAAGTAAATTGGCAAGTAAATTGGGGGGTATACCTTATAAATTGGTAGTATTCCTACGGTAAATTTGCATGTTCATGTTGAAATACTGGTATGTAACTGTTCTCCAGAAACTTCCAAGTGGAATGTGATAATCAGTCTTACACTTTTCTCAGAATCTGGAGAGAGAATATGAATTGTATGGACTGGACATGTGTGTAGTGTAATGGGGTTCACCATGGTATTCCCCTCCGTTTTCTGTGTAAACTGATGAAACATGTAATCAAAAGTGGAACACATTAACTACCATTAGTATTATATCAGTGTATGAAGCAAGAATTCTGATTGTTTTAGAAAGGAATCAGATAAATTGTATGCAGTTTTCCTTTTCTTCCTATAGAGAATAATATATTGTACAAGTATTCTTACACAACAGTATAAGCAGTGTTACATTTTGTAAGCACACAAAGTCATGCTGTACCTTGGTGGACAGCACATATTTTGCAACAAAAAGACCATTGTTCATACATTTTTCATACTGTCTTGTCAAAGTAGAGGCCATGCATAATTTGTGAGTAGGTAAAAATTAAATGACTGGAATGTTAGTTAAGCTTTCAGATCATTGTAATTGTGTGATATTTTGTATGGTTTGAATTTAGTTTTCTGTTCATTACTGTTTTATTTTTTATAAACACAACAGAACCATGGTTCTTTTACAGGACTGCTTTGTCAATCAGAACTGTTACCAAGTTGTGGCCGAGTGACATGTTTTCACAAACTTGTATAAATATTTGTACCCAGTATTCTTTGAGGATATTCTTGCTTCTGCAGTGCTGTCCATACATATCAGTTTGGAAGTTTTATATATATATATGCACGCACATACACATACTGTGGGATAAAAGAAAGAATAATGAAATTTTACAAGAGGTTCTACAGTTATTCAATTATTATACCAACTGCTGCACATAATTTACACATTAAAACACTAAAAACGCTCCGACATGTTTCGGTCCTAGGACCGAAACATGTCGGAGCATTTTTAGTGTTTTAATGTGTAAATTTTATATATGTGCAGTAGTTGGTATAATAATTGAGTAACTCAACAACATGCATGGTGTAAGAACGAAAATAAGGTTCCACAGTGTTTTACTGTTATTAAAAGAAAAACAAATTTCGGCTACATGAAAAATTTTATTGTGGCTGTTAAGAGATGTCATCCATGATACTGATCGTTACACAGAATGAGACATGACTGGCAAAAATATGAGGAAGATTTTCATCTACTGTTTTCATCTGCTTCAGGCAAATAATTTCTTGGAACAAGTTGGTGGAGAAAGTCCAGAGGAATCATATTAAGAAGTTTGTTTTGAAGCATGCCATTTCTTAGTTTGCTATTCTCAGAAGGTTTGTACTGTTGTGTATAGGAACAACTAACAAACTGTGTATTGACTTGAACCAAGATGGAGAGGAATAACAAGAAATCTGTATTAAGCAGTATCTTTTCTGTGTGACATAAATGTGTTCTCTGTCAGTTCCATCAGTTTGCATTAGCAGTGCCACTAACACACACAGTTTAGTGTGTTTGTGAATGCTGAAATGAAGTTACTACAACAAATATTGTGAAGTGCCTAGAGGAGTTGCAGACAGTATCTTGCTTGTTTTGGAATTTGTAGTAACATCAGCCAAATGAAAAAATGTGCAGATTTTATAAGGAGATAAAACAGTTCTTTGCAAATGGGATGAATTGAACTTCACACGTCAGGCACAGGTAAGGTGTGAGAAATATTGCTGGAATTTTATTGACAATCCCATTAAACTTGATAAAAGAGAACAAGTTTGATTCTCACTGCACTTAACCACAAAAGAGATGGCAGTCATATTTCTTCTCCAAAATATACAGTTGCATGTGATAATGATCACAGTTACACAAATACAGTGTTCACAGTTCAATAACATTGGTGAGTGTGACACCATGTCTCTAGCATCAGCTGCTGTGTGGTACCAGTTAGTTCCTCACTGTTAACCATAACATTTTACTCCTTGGTTATATCAACACTCATTCATAATGGCACAAAATATTCTGTAGTCTTTATAAACTAACAGTAAGGTGATCTCATACTTGATGTTAACAGCTAACTGAAAGTACGGACTGTCAAATTTTGCGACAGGTTTTAGTTTTGTAAAGCAAGTTCCCCTTTAAGTAAAAACCAAAAATAATGTAATATCTACATTATTACAGGAAGGAAAAGGTCACACAATGGTCTTTAAATCTGTGTATTTCTGCAGTATGGTTCAATTAAGTGTACAGATTCACTTCCTGTACCCCCGTGCTTAGCGAGATCCTGATATTTCGAAATTATTTGAGGTCAAGTACTTTTGTTTTGGAAGAGTTGAGCCTAAAACAGCCGCAGTTGGAAGTAATGTTTGTGACAAAAGTTGAGAGAACATTGTTTCTTGTATGTACTACTGTCAGTATGTGCCAAGTGAACACAGAATTATGTCGGAGTCTTGATGATATGGTCTTTATAAACTGGACTGAATTATTCTCGGGAGATACGACGTGAAACAGCTGTTTTATTTCATGTTTTTAACTTTTTCGTGACCAGGCTTATCACACCCGTTGATGTGTTGCAGTATGTCACACTGACTTGCTCTTGTGTGTGAAATTAATCATGTGGAACCTTTACTTCGGTCTCATGACAGTTTCAGCCAGAAATATATTTTTCAAGTAATGGCAGTTACAGGTTGCCATACTGAAGTGTATAAGTAAAACAACTGAAGGAGGATTTTCATTCAAAAAGAGGTGCAGTGAACCATAACCACAGATACCCAATGTGAATAAAGTGAAATAGGTGGTCTGTGCTTTTGATTAAGTGTTCATTGTTACTGTATGTTTTGCAGGCAGCAAGCAAACATGCAGACTTGATATACAATGTATAAAACGTTACCCACCACAGTACTGTGTGAATTGGTTCATGGACAGGGGACCTAATGTGCCACTCTGCTGGCTTACACAATTGAGCTGCTCTGTTTCCCTTGCTGTGTATTTCACTTCTGTTCACTCCCTCACTCACTCATTCATTCATGCCTAATGGTTTTCATTTCATACAGTCTTAGTTGTAAGCTCAACAGCTTTCAAAATTAGGCCAATATAATGTTGTAGAATTATATTATGGAAGCCTATTGTCTGTTATGGAATTCGGTGAAGAGTTGAAGTATACATCTTTATATTGATTTTTAAAAATTCATATTTCTCATGTAATGCATGTCTAGTAGTGTGTGCTTGTTTTTATGCACATTATTACATATATTAACAAAAGCAGACTGGGGAATGGAGATAAAAGTGAGTGCTGTATTCTTGTGGTTCAAAGGATTTGCAAAGTTAATTTCTTCGATACAAAATGTAACACTTCTGTATAATTTTTGGACAGCATCCCTCAAAATGTTTACAACTCATGTTCATATGTGCTTTCATTTTGTGGCACAAGTCACCCATGGTAGAAATATGTAAAGGACTAGAGCCAGATTTCTTTAACACTGTACGAAGTACATCTTGATGAGTTAAATATCAGTAGCAATGGAAAATTTATTGGGAGTTAACAGTCACATCCTGAAGTATTCAGCTTGAGATTATTTTGTTACATATATGCCATCGCTTTATCTTCCTGGTAAAAGTTGAGCCACTGCGCAATATTGTACATAATAAAAATGTTAAAATATAAAGGTGGCCACTGTGTATTTTCTGAGTTACAAAGTAAGTTTAAAAGATGTATATTTTATATGCCTGAAATTGCAGGAATTTGTTTAATACATGGTTTGATTTCAGAAATGAATTTAATATGTCCTGAAATCCAGTGATTATATGAAATTTGCAGAACATCTGCTGAATAATCTACTTTTGTTTTATCTTGTATGAGGCTGCTGTATACAATGTGTTCAGCATTTTGACCTCTAAAATCTGGAAGCAAAAGTGACCAGTAAAGTATTTTTATATGAAAACCTGTAATTCTAACACACAGGGCATGATTTTTCCTGTTTTCACATACTTATTTCATAAATGTAATGCATTTTTTAAATTTATTCAGAATTCCAAACCTTTCCATTAAAGCACACATGAACTGTTGTAACATGGGTACCTTATAAACAGACATTTCACGTTTCACCCTAATTGATTATCCCGACTTTTATGTCAATACATTTGACTTTCATAATTTAAAATTATGATTAGTTTATTGCAACAATTATAATACGGACTTTTTCATTTTGTATGCCAACCTATTTTCCAGCCTTTCCAGACAACAGCTGTAGGCGTTTTAAATTAGTATCAAACACAGGAGGAGCAATGATAAACGTGTATGAGATTGGCGCTGATGTGTAAGAAGTGCTGGTTAAGGGGAGGGTTGGAACACAGGAAGGGGACAGAATTTGTCTCCTGCCAGATGACCCTGTATTCATACATGATTAATTTTTAAAACTCATATTGTAGCTTCAGCCGTGCATTCATGCACTTATGCATGCATGCCTGCATGAATTATATATAAACAGCCTTTTGTGGACAGAGATGTTGACAGGACCCCTGTCTGTACTCCAAGGACGAATTTAATTGACCGTTCCTCAAATTTCCCAAACGAAAATTGGAGAATATTACGGTATTCTTTCTGTATGCAGTTAAAAAGAGGAGGCTTGACTAGCAAAGAATCTGTCAGAGAAGTTCAGTGTGATCGTGATGAGTTCTTGATGAATATGGACACACAAAGCTTGCATATGGTACCACTCTCATGTATGGATGAAATAGATTTGTGTTTGGGGTTGATAGTGAACGAGGAAACTTAAAAAAAAAAGTTGATTGACTGTGGGACTAGTACAGCTTGTTTTAAAGCCTGTGGGGACAAAACTCCACTTATGATGAGATGGCTGATTACTGTTCCTGGTTTTC
>Ga0136643_10011875_pt1 | contig 12942 bp, 12 predicted proteins | sample TergutLab28metaG_FD_96883 | JGI IMG/M metagenome (GOLD analysis project Ga0136643, IMG submission 96883) | Labiotermes labralis P1 segment gut microbial communities from Petit-Saut dam, French Guiana - Lab288 P1 (version 3) (version 3) | ecosystem: Host-associated > Arthropoda: Insects >...
CCACCAACATCACCACCACCACCACCACCATTACTATTACTACTGCTACTACAATCTCTAATTATTTTTATAGAGTTGGTCTGTGAGACAGTAATTTTTTTAAGTTTTAGTAGAGCAGTAAGGTGTAACCCGGCAGTCTGTGAACAAAGTAAGCCTCTCTCCTATAATAAAAAACTCATAACGCGATACGACTTCTGAAGATGACTCGAAATAGAGACCCCAAACTAAATGTTCTGTAACACAATGCGACCGCCAGAAAATGTTTGTATTTTCTCTGCAAGTGTTCACAGAATCCCTGAATTTGTCTCTAAGGTCCTTGAATGTCACCAGAGCCACTAGAACGTCTAAGAATGAAGAGATATAATTAGTAAAATTGATGCAGATGACACAAATCTATAATGCGGAAAATTCGCACAATATCTGTCAAGGTTAATAGGCAACTAATGCTTCTTCATAAGGCTCTAAATTTAATAAGTTATGTAAATTTATGTGAAAATGCACGTATATAACTTTAGAAGAACAAGCAAGTGTAAGACCATTAAATGGAGCCTGTTCTTGGTTGCAGAGCAGGTGTCGAGGCAGTGTTGTACCGCCACTGACTGTCACTGTGAGCCCATCATTCATCCCAGATTATTCTGGCGTTTCAATATTTAACGCGGCCTCTAGCGGCTTGTAGGACATGGCACGGGCGTGTTCCACTAGTGCTGGTACTGTCGCCATTTGTTACCAACATTTATTATTTATAGTTGGAAACAAAGAGAATTAAACAGGTATCTCATGCGGAAAGTAATGCACAAAGGAAAAGCTAATGGGAGAGGAGGACTGCGGAATGCAGATATCCTGATGATGAAATGCCGCACTGATTTTGTAATCGAGTTGCCTAGAACTCACATGATTTACTGTTCAGTTATTACAGCCCGTTAAATTTGACCACTAAAGTACCCACTGGCCCATGGCTGTTGGAATTTGTCAGACGTTTCGGGACTTAGATGTACTAGAGTGTCTAGGTAAATATTTTCTTAACACTCATAGATTTTTATTATATCATGTTCTCTAACAATTTTAATGACAAAATATGGAGCTACAGCATAAAAAATTTACAAGCCATAACATGATGAATGCGTAAAGTAAAGTACTTGATTATGTTAATCAACTACAAAACCCTTGCGTTTTGCAACGCTACACAAGTGCAGTGCTTTTTCTATTGAGTCCCAGAAATACAGACTTATAGGCGAGCGAATATCCGTCCACTCTGCCATTTGTTTTGTGACTCAAAATTGCGGAACAAAGGTCAATTAAATTTGACACTGGAACTCTGTATTGAAAGTTGTCGGCATTTTTATTTTTATATAATTTATAATATTCGAATCCCAGCCGGAGCAATAGGATTTTCTTTTCCCCCACAAATGTCCAAATTGTTATGGAACCCAACGGGCCTCTTATTCAATGGAAATCGGGACTCTTTCCCGGGTTACAAGATTCTGGTGGTGATGTTGAATACTAACCTCCACCTAGCTTCGAGGTGAACCACAAGCTGAGCTGTTCGTACACTCACATATGTGCTAGCAAGTAGGTATGAAGTCAATAACACAACTATTGTTAATTAGATGTTATATTCTATTTCAAAAGACTACATGTTTCGGCCGGTAGTGGCCATCATCAGGTCTTTGTCATTCGACACACTTAAGATTATTTATATAATTGTGTGGCGGCTTGTTTGATGACGATATCTGTACATCAAGGTTTTTGTTTGATTATAGTATATCTATATTAAGTGTGTGGGTGAACTGCTTTAAAATACATAAATGTACGCTTTGATAATATCAACAAACCGAAGAAACAATGAACCAAAAAGACAAGGACCAAGAAAAAACCAAGAAACATATATATAGAAACAAAACAAGACCAGGGGCAAAAAATCACAAATCACAAAACACAAAACACAAAAAATCACAAAAGGAGGAGAGCCTGGAGGTCCTGTCGTGGGGAGGAAAGTACATAGCAGCCTCCCCACGACAGGACCTCCAGGCTCTCCTCCTTTTGTGATTTTTTGTGTTTTGTTGATTTTTTGGGAAGTAAATATTATATTTTCCTGGGAAAAGAATATGTTTGCACAATCTGGATTAAGTGCATTATTTATGTTACTGGCACAAACTGAAGGGCATGGGAGGTTATTGAAGAGTTCTCTGCGTTTAATTGTTTCTTTTTCCCAAAGCATTTAATAAAATTTTACATTTCTTCTTAAGAGGTTATATTAAAAGATGTAAAACCCATTTTTCATCTATAAATCTAGTTCTTATAAACATGAAAGTTATTTCGTATGATGGCAAAATCGGTTTTCATCATTTTAGAAAAGAGTTTATTCCACAGGTATTTTATTACGCAAAATATGTAAATCTATTTATCATCCACAAATATTATAAGACGTAATTTTCAATAAAATATTGTGTTTTCAACAGAATGGAAGAAAAATTTTCTTAGGAATACGCAGTTCTGTGTGAAAAGCTTAACAGCTTAGATTTGTGTATGCATGATAAAAAAACCAGCAAAGTTGGAAAAGATCGATTTGAATAAACGTGCGTACTTATTCAAAATTTTAGTAGACTTACATAGTTTTGGGGCTTCTTTATTTTACACATATTTCGTAGCAATAGCTTCAACAGTGAAGAGACCCTAAATTACCTTTCCCGCAGAACTTCCTGAATGACGGAAGTTTCATATTTTAGTCTTAAGATTCCCTAGGGAGATAGATCCGTGATGTTTTTTAATGTTTAGTAGATCTCATTAGCATTATATGATCATTACAGCTGAATTGGGAAAGTCGCTAATACTTTCCGTTTCTTGTCCTACTTATAAATAGACTCAATTAGCCGCAACAAGCAGGAATATCTAAAGAGTAAGTGTTGACTTCAGATTTCCACATAACCTGGCAGATTACGCACGTAAGACATAAGAAAACAAATGACCTAGAAAATAAAGTTGTGACACGAAAGAACAACAAGGGATAAGGAGAGAAGCGGCCACTGGAAAAGAGAGAGAGACCTTCGCGAAAGGAAATCAGATTACCTGCTAATGTCGTTTGGAATAACTCTCTACCGTGTCTCGTTAAGAGAACAATAAGGAAGGGGTAGGAAGAGAGTATTTCTTGCCTTCGTTTTAGTGTCTGGAAGTTTAGAATCAAGGAAAAACAGTTTATCTGTGGGATTGCAATGGCTTCGAGGCAAGCCGGAGAAATATGTGTAAGGATGGCAGTTCGATTTTCACGCAGTACTTTCTTTCTTTCTTTCTTAATTCTACCTTCAGTTGTCGTTCCTGCTTTAATCTGCTTCTCTTCTCTTAATATATCACACATTCATTCTCTCTCCTGGTATTTGTCTACGCACTTCCTTACAACAGAATTTATCTTGCTTGCTTCCAAACGGCTTCTTCTCTTCACAGTTTCCTACAATCATAAAGCCACCCCGTCTGTAACCCATGTTTCTCCAAAAACTTGTTCTTTGGACACCTGCGCGGATTATTGGACATTATCAGTATTAAAGCTAAAGAACCCTCCTGAAAGTATGACATACTAGGCTTTCGAAAAAGGGAGAAATCTAATGAAGAACCCCCTCTCTGTTCTTTCTTTCATTCGAAAATAATAAAGAAGGAACACATTAACTAACCAAGTTTTTCAACATTATTTTAGTAATCCCTTGATGTACAAGTTTAATTCCTTCCATACAAATGCTCGTTAAGCGAAAATTTGTAAAACAAGACATAATTTCCCGTTACTTTCCATGTTATACATATTAATGTGTTCCATATATCAAAACTTCCTCTCCGAACATAAAAATTTCAAAACCATATACCACAGGAAAAAAAAAAGATTTAACAAAATATTACTAATGGAAACTACGTGTACTGCCTCACAAAGAATACCACAAAACAGTGAGTACAAGTGACACACTAAGGACCACGTCAGACAACAGGTATAAATCAACAGTGAGAAAAACACAGTGCCCAGTGACAGCTAACAATTACCAGACGGGACTGGATTCCCTTACCGAACTACTACACATAACGCTACAGAAGCAGAGCACAGCCCCAGGAATAAAGACATGTTCAGTACACGCGCACACACCAACAATCCGGAACCAACAGACTGAACACAAGGATCACCACAAGAACAGAGGATAGGAAGCACACGCAACCCATAGCTAACATTCAACAGCGAAAGACATCGATGAAGGGCAGACAATAAGCCGTCAACCCACACAGGACAACTGCTACGATAGACACCTACGCCAGTTTTGCACCCCAAGCTAGCGCATACCCACATCACAAAAACGTCCCCCACCCCCCACAGCCACGTCTCTTAATAACAATAATAATAAATACCACAGATGATGAGATCTCACCATCGTGACATTACAGCATAAATCTTACAAAGCACTGATACTCTTTCGGAGGAAAACCTGATGATGGCCGGAGTATGCCGAAACGTGTAGTTGTTATCATCCTCTAATAAACATCATTAGATAAAATTGTTGTGTTATTGACTAAATACCTGTACCCATTTATTCATACGCACAACGGGGATGGCACATTCCTGAATTATTAATGGCAGTTACTAAATGTACATGACATTCTGTACCATTAATACACATATAAGCCATAGTCACGTAATTAAAATAGTATAGGAATACATAAAAGTGCGTATACATTTTATGATGTTGTGGCATACAATAATTCCCCAAGATTTAATGGATACAAAATAAATAATACTGGAAAGAGCGAACTTCACAACCAAGATACGTGAACAGTGCAAGGCGCTGCATTATTCTGTCTTCTGTGCAGACAGCTTAAAGCTTTTCGTTGCTTTCCCAGCATTCCACAGGACTTGGGAACAGATGACAATCTAAAGAGGACTCCTGGAACAACAGTTTTGTGAGGAAGAATGTCTATCTGAGAAAATTTGTTTGCGAGTATATAACGTCTCCCATCATTGCTTTTCGTGTAAACGAAAACTCATCTTCTTTCTTGTATACCGAGAAATCACTGGATGCAAAGCATTCAGCTGCACATACGGTCTTGCTGCTAAGAATTTTCACTTCAACAGTACCCACTTGACAGAAAAGTATTCATATGGACAATAGCTGCACTAAAAAGCTGTTTATTGTGTAATTTTTATAGAAGTTTAAGAGTAAATGTCACTTAAGCATAGTCTTTTTATAATATAAAGGAAATATTTTAGCAATTATTAAGTTAAAAAAGAAAATATATGTGCAGTTTAAAAAGCAGGACGCTGAAGTGTGTAGGTGCATAGTGTGGTAAAGTGTTGGCACGGATATAAATCTTCAACCAAAGACATCCTTCTTAATTACGAATTAAAGTAGAAAGTGTTGGCTTTTAACAAAACTTGCGGAACGTTTAGAGTACAATCTCAACAAAAATGTGTTCAGAATCAAAACCAAATAAATGCTGCTATTCTAAATAATATAAGATGTAGAACCAGTAGCTGTTTTTGACAAGGAAATTGCCAGGGACTTTATGAAAGAAGGATTAATTAGATTAAATCAATATTCAGAATTAGACTAGGCCTATTATAAATCTGCTCATGCATAAAAATGGATCGAAGGGTCGTCATCAACCTAGAGCTAACTTGGTAATTGATAATAAGGTTTCGCTACTAGTTTTACCTAAAATATATTGGACATTTTAAAAATGAGTTCTGTCCGCCGTTAAATGTACATGGCAGTACATATATCAAGTACATTCGAAAACTCGGTACATAAAACAGGACCATTAGTGCCTGAGTAAAGTTCTTCTGAATCTGAGATTACTGAGGAAAAGTGACAAAATTACGACAGGATGATCTAAGCAGGACGTTAGATATGCTTCAAAAAATGTACGTTTCCTATATTTCTTATAAGTAATAACTGTCACAGTAGGTTATGTATCAAGTATTTTACCCATCCATGCAAAAGTCAATAAAATTTATTGTGGCAACTTATTGATAGAAGAGTAACTCTATTAATATTTAATATCAAATGTTATTTTAATCTCCACCCTAATAAATAATTCCATGCTCTGAAGACGTTATTGGGAAATACCATGGTGTGTTGCTTATACATTATTATTATTATTATTACTATTATTTCTCTTATTTTTCTCCACAGACATTTCTCCTGACCAGTCTATATTTCAAAAGCGTAGATGGGAATAACTGATAATGTTCATGTTTTCGAAAAACCCTTTTAATTTTGTGATGAATTCCGAAACTCTGATAATTTCGTGTGAGATGTGTGACGTCGAATTATATGTCAAAGTCATCATCACGCCTACAACAAATTTTCGTCTAATCTATCGAATGTGCAGTGTTCTGCGTCAACGGATTCACAGACAGCATGTCCGTAATTCGGTGACCAGATGGCTAGCCCATGGCCATGGTCTCCATGTCTGATACAAACAATTCCCCCAACAGTGAGCAGTTCAATTAACATAGACTTTCATTACCCCCTCCCCAAACTCCAGGCCACCACATCCCATCCCACCCCACTACACAAAAACCTTCTTTATATAAATGAACATGGAATGCAACTTAGAACCCTTCGCTCTCATTTAGCAGGCAATTCGATTTCTCGGATTTTTTTCTCGAGGATAGTGAACGGTTCTAAGCCATCTACAAATTGTACAGTAGTCCTTCATTACGATAGACAGCTCGGTGCTTTTATGCATAGTGGGGATTTCAGATTAGTAAATGTTTATATGTTTTATTCCGTTTTGAAAATTTTACATCCCTCTAAATTTTGCTTAACTTTCTGATTTCCGCTTGTATGCAGTTTAGCGCACAGTGTTCGAGCCCTGTTTCCTGATTTTCTTCTTATTTTGGCTTCCATCTTCCATATTTTCAGTACGCCAACGCAGCAATAAATTTTGTATTTCTTTGCTACTGTTGTTATAGCTAACACTCTTATTGCTTTAGGTTTCTGTGAACGTGCATCGTGAGCAAATTGTGAAGTGAGAGACAACCAACAAGACGCAACAGTTAGATGTTTATTATCAACACTTTCTCAACATGTTTCGGGCATCATTATGCCCATCTTCAGGAGAACAAGACGTCTGTTACTGCACGTGGTGTGCTGCGCTGATTCTGCTGGATGTGGTTGGTAATGGTTGTGGGACGCTGCAGTGCAGTAACACACGTCTTGTTCTCCTGAAGATGGGCATAATGATGCCCGAAACATGTTGAGAAAGTGTTGATAATAAACATCTAACTGTTGCGTCTTGTTGGTTGTCTCTCACTTCACTCTTATGGCCTTAATGGAGAGAATCAATACGTTATATATCCAACGTGGAAATATGACGTTATTATACCGTCACAGGAAAGAAAGCGTAAAAGTAAAGGAAACTAAACATTTGAAATGTTATATCCTCTAGTCGTGAAGCAGTCGAAATCCCCTCTCCCCCGAAATAAAGAACTGTTTTTGTGGAGTCAGTTCGTTTCACGCAGTAGCGATATTTATTCCCAAGCAATATATTTTTATATGATACGACTGAGCTCCGAGATTTATTGCCTACTGACTGATCAACCGCTGCGCGGTTCCTAATAAGGGAAGGGTTTTCCCTTCCGCCATCTTTTACAGATAGCTGTGGTACCTAATTCAGTCGGTAGAGGAGGGTTTTCTTGCATAGAAGCCTGCAGCGTCTTGAAGTTGACACTTTCGCTTAGGTTGGGTTAAATAAAGCTATAATACCATCTATTACCGTTACGTTGAGATTCATGAATTAACCCTTTTGGCGTTTATTACTGAGAGATACTGTAAATAATCTAGGGAAAAATAATTTCCCCAAATACCCAGAAAGTCTGAGCACTAATGTCGTTTCAGCAAGTGTTGCCTTAACACTATATTTGTGTGGCCATCTGATATATACGTGGACAACTGAGAAAGAATAAAACACCGGTTTGAAAGATCGTTCGAAACATCCGGAACCATTTGCATTCACCAAGCGGCGCAGTGTCACATCCCAAAGGACCGAAAACCTGGATTACACGGTTTTAAATCACTCAAAAACTGCAAGCACAGTCGTGTTGCTTATGAAGCTCTGATAGTTATAAGTCCGTTAGCTTATATTCAAAAGGATCTGAAAGAAACTCTAAGAGACCTTTTGAACTGGATTTATCTTTTGTCAGGTAAAAAAAATTTAGCAGGTTCTTTTGAACACGATAAAGAAAATCTGTTTTCCGGAAATGAGGGTTTTTCGTGTCTGGCTGAAGGCCTATTAGCTACCCTAAGGAATTCAATAATAGCTGCATCAATGATTTCAAAATTCAATATAAATTTTCTTTCTCTTTTCGGCCGTGTCAGTGTAGTTGTGATGCTGTACATCGTAGATCCGAATCTTTATACCTCCGCCTTCTAAATTCTAGTCTGTACAATATTCTTAATTTTCTACACATTGTAATTTTTACAAACTTCACACGCAGTTTGCAGAAGTGGGAGAAAGCAAAAAACGAAGAAAGGAAAAACTGCACAATTACTCTTCCTACTCGTCGCGAAATAGTAAGGTGACCAATTCAACGAACATACATTGATCGAGGCATGTAGCACGAACAGAGAGACCAGGAATATTTTATACGTAGGACGGAAGTCCTGCAGTGAGGGACCACATCTAAGAGTTTGCGCAGAGGAAATGAAAATTAGGCAATATAGTGTGAAATTTTGAAGTTATAGACTAGATTCATCTGTTTCAGAATGGAGACTGTCGGTAAGCTCTTATAAACACAGGTAAATATGTTCGTCCTCGACAACATCTCTGGCGCCTCCGCGCTGTTTTCCTTGGATGTTAAGTTTGTGAATACTTTCCCGAAAACCACCGAATTTTTTAAAACCACTCCGAGAATTTAAACTGGTGCAGCTCAATCCGGGTACCAACGATTATTATTGATAGAAGGCTATAAGATTGATCGAAGCCTTAGCAACAGATTAATTTGTAGTCGATTATTATTGAAATGCTACAAGCGAGAAAATTATAATCTAATTAAAATGTATTATATTAGATGCTTAATGCTCAGTTATTTCTTCAGATCCGGCTCCTAGGTCACACGGAAGAGGCTGTCGCAATTATGAAAACCAATAAAGAGCATGTATTAAAATAGGGGATATATTCACTTGGAGTGTCTGTTTTCAGCTGATTTTAAGTAACACTTGAATATATTGACAAATTATAACGAAAGTTAGCAGAAAAAATTTAAAGCAATTTCTTGAAATGGGACCCAAGTTGTTCCATGCGAACGGGAAGAAGGACGGACAGATGTGACACAGCAATTCTTTTGCGAAAGCACCTAAAGAGGTGGTGGATTATACCGGTTGACTAAGAGTTCGTTTCCTTGGAAGTGTTCTGCCCCGTGAATTTCTTCGAGAATGGTGTCTTCGGATTCGTATAAAAGACGGTAGATTTGACCGGATGAGACACCTTAAATTTTGAGGAAATACCCCCCTACACGAAGTTCTTCTTAGGACGACTGAAACCCATCTTTGAACAAAAAAAGAGAGAGAGAGAGAGAGAAACTCAATTTATTCGAAACGGACTAAATTATCTTAGATGTAATCATCTGTTACTGAAACAGGCCTTATACTTTAACGCGTAGCAGCACAGTATTGAATGAAGAGAGACCAACTTGATGTCACTTGCTTTATTATTTCATTATTTAATGCTCAACATGTTTCGAATGTTAGTACATCCATCCTCAGGAGCTTGCGACTTATTTATTGAGTTATTTCATGGGTTGTATTGCTCTGGTTCGATGTGTGTTGGTGTTACCACACCACCCCAGACGAACCACACCGTAACACCAACACACATCGAACCAGAGCAATGCAACCCATGAAATAACCCAACAAATAAGTCGTAAGCTCCTGAGGATGGATGTACTAACATTCCAAACATGTTGAGCATTACTTACTTACTTACTTATTCCATGGTGCAGAGTCCTTCTTAAGAAGCTAACTGATCTGCAGCTTGTCAAGAAATTCCCTACATTTCACAGAACCCGAAGGTTCATTACCGCACTCACAAACGTCCGCCACCTATCTCTATCCTGGGCCAGCCCAATCCAGTCCATATACCCACATCCTACCTCCTGGAGATCCATCCTAATATTATCCACCCATTTGCGCCTAGGCCTCCCCAGTAGTCTTTTCCCTCCGGCTTTCCCACCAAGACCCCATACACCCCCCTCTCCTCACCCATACACGCCACATGCCCAGCCCATCTCATTCTTAAATAATGAAATAATAAAGCAAGTGTCATCAAGTTAGTCTCTCTTTATTCAACTATCAAGATGATGCACGGTCCAATAAACATAAGATTCAGCACAGTATTGTTACCACTTTCGGACCAGTCGGCAGAGATAGGTTTAGTGAGTAACCTTACTAGCATTTCTAATCTGAAGAGACGTTATTCCCTACAGACAAAGAACTTTTCTTAGGACTAAAATATTCCCTTAACTAATTGTACCAGACGTTGGATAACATATAGAGAGGGCTTGGTGTGACTGAAACGCTTCGAGCCTGCAAGGTGCACAGACGTTGCTTGGATTTAGGAGCACTCCTTCATTCCCCAACCCCTTTCTTGGTAAAGGGAAGACGTAACATTGACGAATGTTGGGTCTCATTGGAATCCCAGTATAACCTACAGTCACCATGCTGGAGGCTTATTTCGCTGAAAGATCCCACATGAGGGAAGCTAAAAAATAATGCCATAAAATAAATTGAAACCTAAAAATTTTTCACTTCCCTTTGACTAGTAACACAGTGGAATGTCAGCAAGTTATTCAAATGAACTTTTATTGCAAATGCTACTCTTTATCTTTCATAGAGTCGTTTAATTATCACACAAACTAATGCAAATATATAATTATTTTACATTATTTTTTTAAGATGGAGTAATTGTAAATGTTTTAATGTAAAAAAAGTATGTATGTGCATTAGTTTGTGTGCTGATTACATAAATGCTACTCATTTTGACAATTTTATTTTCCTGTGGCCTCAATACTACCAGCAAGTCGATTACAACGGCACTAACTTTCAAAAGGGGGGAGGAATCATTAAATGACTTCTCTCAGATGTATTTTATTGCTGAATCGTAAATATAGACCAAATTTTAACCTTAAAGAAAAGAATGTTTGAAGGGATATCGCATTCCACTGGAACTATAAACTCGAGTCTTCTTACTCGTAAAATTCGGAATAAAACGTCATGCTTCCTGTAGTAGAATATACAATTTAATTACCACTAAAAATTTGCAGTCTCTTTAAAACTTTCTGTTTCTTTATATACCTTCGTATAAGTCTTTATTATATATTCCTTATTTACTTGAACAGATATTATTTATACGCTCTTGTTCAAATACGTTTAGTGTGAACCAGCCAATGTAGAACTTCATTATAAACCATGAAATCATCAAGCTTTACAATATCACCACAAAGCTTGATCAAAATCCACTATAGGATTTTTACTGAAACAGAAATATTACAACATGTTTTAGGTGTGTTTACTGACATTGAAGGATTTGCAGATTCTAAATGCCCCTGTACTGAAACAGTAATTTCTGCTTAAGCTTCGAAACGTCCTTAAATTATAAACTTTTTAAATAATTTTTATTCTCATGGGTTCAAAATGTTTATCTCTAAAAAAAAAGTGCAAATTTTCAAAAGGCATTCGTGCAACATAGGGACAAGATAGTAACAGGTTGCGTGCTTCTGTTGATGGTAAGGTCGCACAGCAAGCTGTGGGGTTTCGGTAATTTTATATATACTTGTAGGTACACAGCCTTTTTTTAAAGTGTCTGCTATATGTATCAGCGAAAATTGAATTCTTAAAATACATTTACTCTTTTAATTTGTCTAGAGTTTATGATATGTAATTAAATGTGTGTCCATTGCAGCCTGTCTTACATCAATCAATAACTGCCTGCTAATGATTACTTCATCCCGCTGTTAGTCACTCGGTAACTTTGAAAACACGTACAATTTAAGGTACACTATAACGGATTTGCCCAACAAAATAAATGTACCATCCAAACAAAAATAAGTCTGTAAAATAATAATTACATAAACAATCTGCTTGTCTAATGTCACTACCAAGCTCGGAGCCATGGTATATGGAGAACAGAAACGATAGATATTAACTGATGTTTCCTGTCTCGTACAACGCTACGCCACCGAGGCCATGAAGTAATATGAGATTGTGAAGTTTTTGTTTCTCATGCGGCTGATGATTCATACTCTTTTCTGGGTTACGACGCTATTTAACCCGGTAAGTGGGTAAGAACTTTTCGAAGCTTCATTGCATTCCAGACTTACGTCACTTGTACGTTGCAGATGGAGACAGTCTGTACTGACTTACCGGACTGTCATAAAGTAGGAGACAGCAATAAAAACGCGAATATTAAGCATAATTACATAAAATATCTGTTAACCTTATTCGTAGAATATGCCCTTCATAGCTTTTGTACGAGCCTGTGACAGTGGTTATTAAAGGGGAAGGGCTTACAGGAGGAGACTAATAAGGGGAGAGACAGGAAAGCTTGCCAGATCTGGCTGATGAAACCCGATATCTGGAAGGGCAAATAGAGATGAGAAGAAGAACAACAACAAAAACAAGAACAAGAAAATTTTGGACATTTATATCTGGCTGAAGTATATTATATTTGTCATTTAAGAAGTCTGAGAATTTGTTCCTATTCCCATTGTCATTAAACTGACATAATTTTATTACTAAATAGCATCTTTCAATAGTCCATAATGACAGTGTTTAAACTCAGTTTCAGCAAAATCTGTTAACCTTTTGGCGCCGGAATTATTTTTTTAATTTTAGCACATCCTGTATATAAAATGTGAATAATACAGGAACCAAATACGTTAGAATTATGAAACAAACTGCATTTTGAAGAGAAAAA
>Ga0136643_10011878_pt1 | contig 12941 bp, 14 predicted proteins | sample TergutLab28metaG_FD_96883 | JGI IMG/M metagenome (GOLD analysis project Ga0136643, IMG submission 96883) | Labiotermes labralis P1 segment gut microbial communities from Petit-Saut dam, French Guiana - Lab288 P1 (version 3) (version 3) | ecosystem: Host-associated > Arthropoda: Insects >...
ACCACTAATCCACCAAGCTGGAAAATGTGACGAACCAGGAAAAGCTTGACGCACGCTAGCCCAATTTAGAGGAATACCATAGCACGAATAGTCTCCAAAATGAATATTTATGCTTGAAGCAGTTTGTACGTACCAAATATATATTGACATATCTCGATATTCTATCCGGTGCATAGGTTCATGCCACCAAATCTCTTCATAAACCTCTCCACGAGCGGTAATTTCTACCGCAAGCTCTCTACAGGTAAAGTAGTCAAAAAATAAATCCGTTGACATTAATCTTAACACTTTGAGTCCATCTCCTGCGGCATTTGCTTGTGAAATTTCATATAACAATGACGCCATTACAGGGGATGGTATGTGAGCTAACTCTTCGTCTAAATAACCTTCATTCTCAGGATCATCATTTGCATAATTATTCTGTTCTTGACTTACCTCCGGGTCATAAGCATCTTCTTCATATTCATCTTGAGGGTTTATACTAGATATCAGTGGAGGTGCTTGAATATAGCTTAACATTTGCTGCACTGTGACATCCCCTGTACGTTCAATCCCTTGTTGCAAAACAGCAACAGCATTATCAAGCTGTCCTAATCCTATATACGCCTCTGCTGCACCTGTATACCCACGTGGGTTCATAGACTCTATTTCAATTACTCTACGAAACTGCACAAGTGCCTGCACGTAGTCTCGTTCAAGCAGAAACCGCTCGCCAAAAGTGAGTAACTCAGCCGCAGTAATAGGCTCTTCATGCTGTCTACAGGATGCGAGTGCTAAAGCCATTAAAATAGCAAGCAACACAATTATCATAATTTGGTTTAATTTCATAGTATGACCCCTCCCATATGGTTTATATTTCATAAGTAGAAATTTGCACTGTGAAATTATAGTCATAGTTCTTCATCTTGCTTTCACAATAAATTTCATTATACTTAAAACATAGCAAATTGACATCACTGGAGGTATCGCAAATGTACAATCGCTTAATTCGATTAATACATCAGCATTTCAATATAGAAATTATAAATATTAAAATAATAACTAGCCATTCACAATATAATGATTCAAAAGTTTATTTAATCGAATCAGTCACCAAAAAGTACGCATTAAAAGAAATGGCCCCAGATAACAAGCTTGAAGACGAAGGCAGCTTAATATCATTTCTTTTAAGCAAAGAGGTGAAAGTCCCTAAAATTTATCACACAACCGCCGGCCATCATACTTTCACAAATAATGGACTGCAATATATTTTATATGAATTTATCGAAGGCACCACATTCGACCTAAACACGGCCCCCCAGTGGCTTTTGACAAAGTCCGCACAAACCCTTGGGCGCATTCACAATGCTTTAACCGATTACAAACAAATGCTCATAGAAATTGGGCTAGAAATTTTTTCAGAAGAAGAATTAGCATCGGAAACCCAATTCATTACAGATAAAATAAAGAAATCCATCGAAGAAAACGACATCCAACTAACAGCCGCTTTAAATGAACGACTAAAGCACATTAAAAAAATTTCCAAAGTTAAATTCGATTGTGCTAAATTCACCTATGTTAACACGCACGGAGATTTTTAGATTAGTCAAGTAATTTAAAAAAACGAAGCATTATCTACAATCGACTGGACCCAGTTTGGGTACAACCCTACTTGTTTTGAAGTACTGATATCTTACACCTACGCCGCCCCAGAATGTAAAAACGGCATCATTGATGTAGAAAAGTTCAAACCCTATTTAGAGGAATACTTAAAATATGCGAAGATAAAATTAACCTATTACGATTTAAAAATGATGCCTTATCTTCTCTGCCACCATTGTGCATTTTGGGGCCTTGCGCCCCCATACAATGATTTGCCGGAAGAATATTATAAAATTGCGAATCTCACCGCTAATTTAGCAAATTGGCTGCACGATAATGTAGATACTTTATCCAGAAGTTTGTGTGGGATATTATCCTAACACCCTTCCATCGCCAATTTTTTTGCTTATCTTTTTCTTGTCAAAATACTCTAACAAGGCCATCGCATATTTGCGCGAAGTTTGCAGCTTGTCACGGAATTCTGCAAGGGTTACCTGCCCATTTTCCTTAACCGCGCTTGTAAATATATCCTTTGCGACCTCAAAAAACTCCGGGTGGATAAGTATTTGCGGCGTTAACATAATTAGGTTTTCTGCGGTTATCATACTTTGCAAAACTTGCTTGAATATTTTCATATCTCGTATATATACCGTTTCAATCTCCGCAATATCAGGAGGCGAAAACCCTCCATCATAGAAAGATTTTAATATTCCATCATGCATTTTTTGCTGTTTTTCATTGACCTTCACACTAAAATCTTTATGTGTTAAGCCATCTTCTACTTTGTTGAGATACCCTAGTGTATGGCAAAAATCTATGATATGGTCCATATGCATTTGCTCAACTTCATTAAAGTTTCCTTGGCTGCGCAATTCGCTTATTGCCATCCCCTTATGAAGGGGATTGTTTTTGTGGTACATAGACAATATGCTTTGTATTTGCTTACCATGCTGAGACATAGAGTCATGATGAACAACTTTTTGACCTATGGAAAGTATAACTTTATTTTCGACGAGCTGCCTAAATGCCTGGTCAAACTGTTCTGTATGCATGAAAAATCTCTCTTTTATATAAGCCACATCTGCAAACGGTCGTTCTTTTATAAACACAGCAATTTTCTCAGCCACACTACCCTTGTCCTTTATCACAAACCTCTGCAATGACGATTGATTATTCCGAGCTTTTTTAGTACATGGATCTATAATTACGCCACCACCAATGGTTTCAAGTGGTGAGTAAAAACGTATGACAAAGGGGTCCCCATACTTTGCGGCAAGAGGCTCTGCAAGATGAAGCTGGGCATAGCCAGATTCCCCACCCTTTAAAACATTTCCACCAATCAGAGAAATCCTACAAAGCAAATCTCTTGTACCATGGTATAAATGAACTCTGGTATTATTTAATACTTCACGATTTATATTACCCAAAATATCCAGCCGCACATCAATAATATAAGCGTTTTCCATAGAACAGCTCGGCGCAAGCACATCACCTCTGGCAACATCTTCGCTCTTTATTTGCGCAAGGTTAACTGCCACCCTTTGCCCAGGTTTTGCAATGGCAGCTTGCTGGCCAAAAACCTGAATAAACCGCGCTTTAGTCGCCCTCTGGGAGGGGAAAATTGTAATTTCATCCCCCTCGTTTAAGTTCCCCTCAATAAGCGTGCCTGTAACAATCGTGCCAAACCCTTCCATTGTAAAAACTCTGTCAATAGGCAACCGAAATGCCGAACCTGCATATTTTTCAGAGGATTCCGCAAGCAAGTCAAAAATATGTTGGCGCAATGCATCCACACCTACACCGGTGGTAGCTGACACAGGAATGATTTTTGCACCCTCTAAAAAGCTGCCGCGCACTTCCTCTTCAATTTCCATGGATACCATGTCAATCCATTCATCTTCCACTAAATCCGCCTTGTTTAAGGCAATTACACCGCGGCTTATTTTTAGCATAGATAAAATATCTAAATGCTCTCTCGTTTGAGGCATAATGCCCTCATCCGCAGCAATAACCAGCAGTGCAATATCAATGCTTCCCGCACCGGCAAGCATGTTTTTTATAAACTTCTCATGACCGGGCACATCAATGATTCCGGCTTTTTCACCAGAAGGTAGATCAATATTAGCGAAGCCAAGTTCTATGGTAATGCCCCGCTTTTTCTCTTCTTTTAATCGGTCTGTATCTATGCCGGTTAATGCCTTAATTAACGAGGTCTTGCCATGGTCAACATGCCCGGCAGTGCCTATTATTGCGCCACGCATGCTTTACACCCCTCCAAATACAAAGTGTATGCCAATCATTAAATTAAGTGCCATGTTTGCGCTAATATGCACAATCAAGCTGCCGCCAATGCTTTTAAATCTGACAGCCAGAACATTAAAAATAAGCCCCGCAACCACAAGTCCTCCAATGCAAAGTGCGAGAATACCAGGCGAAATAGCATGATACAAAATAGCTATATGATAAATCGCAAACAGCACTGACGAATATATGTGAGCGTAACTTTTAAAATCCATACGATACAACGCCAAAAATACAAAACCTCTGAAAAAGAATTGCTCCAAAGCGGCATTTATAACCACGATATATACAAACACGAAAAAAGCGTTAGCGGGTGTTATTCCGTTTTCCGCTAAGGCACTAACAATCATTTCTCTGTCTAAAAACGGAAATAGTATGGTAAAAGCAATTACAATAAATATAAAAACGCCTGCCCCCAAGGCAAAAGCAAGCTTGATATTTTTCTTATTTCCATTCATAGAAAACATAGAAATTAAATCTTTGAATTTCTCCGTTTTAAAAACCGTACAATAGATAAGTGGGCATAAAATAAAAACCATAACCTTAAATGCAGATGAATATACATAGGCATTAAATTGCGTTTGTAAAATTGCGGCATGTAACGCACAGGCAATAAGCGAAAATAGCGTAATCCATAATACTTTTTTATTTTTCATAACATCACATCCCTATGCTCTCGTATCTTTTAATGCCACGATAAAAAATGGTTCTGGCAGCGAGAAAATACAGTACAGTTACAGCAATTAGTGCCCCGCCATATAAAATAACACCCTCGCTGCGGAGTATTAGTGCGGGAACAAACCCAATAAACCCTGCGGGAATTATAAAAAACAACACAAAGCGCATTGCTAATGGATAAATTGTTACCGGGTATTTTGCAAATTCTCCTATGCTATGCACAAAAAATCCAAAATTCATTATGCCCCCATGTATCCAAAATACATGGGATAGGCTTATTAAATTGTATGACATACGCAAAATGGTACCGGTAAGTATAAAAAACACGCAAAGTATAAGCGGCAACGGTGTAAGCCAACTCATATATACCAACCCTAACCCCAAACTAATAATACCCACCGTAAGATTACCAAGGCCTTGTAACCCCAGTTCATGGGATAAAATTTGATACAAAGGTGAAATAGGCCGGGATAACATGACATCCAACCCACCCCTAAAAACCAACATAGGAATATGCCATATCCCATCAAATAAAAGATTGTGAAGCCCCTCGGTAATAATTATAAACCCGAGTATAATATAGACTTCACCAGCCTGCCACCCGGCGATATCGGGGATATTGTAAAATAAAACAAACACAACACCCATTAGCAAAGTGCGCATAACTATGCCGGACAAAATCATCATCCAAAAGTTAGCAGTGTATTCCATTTGGGTTTTTAAGTATTGTGATTTCAGCATTAAGAAAACATTAATCATAGATTTTTTCTCCTTCACAGCAGTATTTCAATACCGTCGTATGTAATCCAAATACGACACGACTACTTCAAGTGGTTGCGCTCCGCACCCACTTGAATTTATTTTCATAACTCATCCACCTGCAAAAGATACATTTTTACGCACTCTGGCATATAACAGCTGATGCAGCCCAAGAAACACCAACGCCCAGCCCGCCTGTAGTGCAAATGTTACCCCAAGGGGAAAATGTGTTGGTTCGTTCAAAAATATCGAAATTGGAACTTGTAATATAAGCGGAAACGGTGTGTGGAAACTAATTGTCGCCAGCCAAACGGGAAATAATGTAACTGGGATTAACGCACCTGAAAAGAATTCCGTAATGGCCGTCCTAGTCCATGTTAATCCCAAGTGGCTAGTTGTAAAAAAGCACAACAAGCTGATACAGCTAACCATTGCCATGCGCAAGATAAGCCCTAAAGCCAAGCTAACCAACGCTAAAGCCAGCGTACCGATAGTGGGTATCACCAACTGGCTTGAAAAAACAACAAATATCAATCCCACAATAGTAAAATTAACAATAAATTGTGGAATCATAAACCCGGTCATGCCAGCCAAACTTTGCACTATAAACGGAACAGGGCGTATAAAGCGCGCAGCTACCGTGCCAGACCGTATTTCTCTGGAAAGATTGTTTTCGCTAGACCATGTTAGTAAATTATTAATAGCAAATGCCACAATTAAAAATGTATACATCTCTGCCCGAGAATAAGCACCGATTACACCGGTTTCGCTCATATTATACAAAGTGCGCCACAACATAAATTGCCCGCCCAGTAATATAAATGGCGTAAACAGGTTAAACAAAAATGCGGCCTTATAGTACAAAACCTCTTCCAAACACAGCCCCACCAGCCTAATAAAACGACTATTACCCATCATGACTGTGTTTCCCCCGCAAATATCCGAGAAACCACATAATCAATACCAGGCTCTTCTATTGTAATGTCCCTCACATCAAAACATTGAGAAATCATTTCCAGCACCTTAGCCGAAGTATAATTTCTGGTATCGTAAGTAATTTTTATGGTAACGCCCTCTTCTTCGATTTTAACATTGCTGGGAACGCCCTCTGCGTCTTTTACACTGCCTTTTAATGTGATAAGCCTAGTTGTTGCGTAATTATTTTTTAGTTCATCCAAAGACCCTTGGTAAAATATTTTTCCTTTAGAAAGCACCAGCGCGTTATCACTTATTTGCTCAATATCGTCAAGGTCGTGGCTGGTTAGCAGTATAGATGTTCCGTTCTCCTGATTCATTTTACGTAAGAATTTGCGAATGGTATATTTTACATTGATATCTAGTCCTATCGTAGGCTCGTCTAAGTACAATATTTTTGGGCTATGCAAGAAAACCATACCAATATCCGCCTTCATACGCTGCCCTAAAGACAGGCGCCTGGCCGGGAAATTAAGGATGGGTTCTAAATCCAGAAGTTCTGTTACCATTTTCATATTTTTCTCATATAAATTGTAGTCCAACTTGTACAAAGTTTGAATAGCGCGATAACTTTCGATAACAGGAATATCCGTCCATAGGTTTGACCTTTGGCCAAATATTACACCAATTTTGCGCAAATAGATTTCATGATGCCGCATGGGATTTTGATCGTACACTTTTACACTGCCGGAAGTTGGAGACAAAATGCCAACCAACGTTTTAATTAGAGTAGATTTGCCCGCACCATTTTCGCCTATACAAGCTAAACTTTCGCCCTCTGCCATGGTAAAGGAGATGCTATCCAGTGCGATTTTTTCTACCCACTCTGTGCGGACCAAACTTTTGATGGCATTTTTTAACCCCGGCTGCTTTACTTTTTGGCGGTAGATTTTGGTCAGGTTTTCTATTTGTATGAAGTTCATGGATAGGCCTCCTAGTTTTTCACTTCAAATACCAAAATCTTTAACTCATCTTTATCTGATATATTCCGCAGTCCATGAGTACCAAATGGTGGGTTTACAATTACATCCCCGGCGCAAACAGGATGCTTTATGCCGTCCAGTTCCATTTCGCCTACGCCTTCAAGTATTACATAAAATTCTTCATCATCCCCATGTTTGTGCGCGCCAATGGATGTACCAGGCAGAAGAACCGTGTAGTGGAAAAACTGCATTTTGGTAGCAAATTTTTCGAATAAATTTGCAACTTTAATTTCTCCCGCGCCATCATGGCAATTCGACACGAAGGCAGGTTGTGTTTGATAAAAATTCTTAATCATGGCACCCATCCTTATCCAATTATGATGGGGTTATTCTAACATTTATGTAGTTATAATTCAATTTCTACATAGCTCTTCATCTCTCACCGCAAAAAACGCATACGAGTCCCTCTTATGCGTTGCGCATGTTGCAATTCAGTTGGTTAGTGTCACTAACCAACTGAAATATTTTCTTTAATTCCTTTTGCAAGACCGTTACTATTATTGTTGTGGCAAGCAAACTGACATACACTATCCGATGTGGTTGACCAATTCTAGTCGCCTAAGTCCTCTAATGGCGAGGGTGTACCTCTGAATGGACGATGCAACATATGGCGCAAGTACTGCTCCTTATTTTCTAGCAAATTGTCCTCATCATAATAAACTTCCACCATCAGCATAGCAGCAAACCGAAAACCATTTATAAAGGCTTCATAATCGCTGTAGTTTTTGCAGCCGATATGGGTATCTAGCAGCTCATTTAACAGTCTTTGCCCTTCTTCATTAAGCATGTTATCTAGCTTATTCTTGATTTTATCATATTCCTTGTCATGGTACTTTTGCAAAGGAAAATCCTTAATAGTTCTCTTTTGAAAGTTTAGGTTTCCAGTATAGAGATTCATCAATGTTTGATACATAATCATGTTCCTTTCAGGGTTATTTTTGCAAAATCCTTGAAGTAGCATAACTAAACATGATAAGATATTTCATGTAGTATGCCTCTTTGGGATATTGCGCTAGGGAAGTGGCGGCTATCTTTAGTCGGAAAACGCCACTTCTTTTATTTTTTTGTAAGGTCATCATACAGAGCGTGAACACCTTTTCTAATCACATCCGAGCGTGTTGTACTGAGCTTCTCCATGCAATGCTCAATTTTCTCAATCGTTTCTTTATCTGCCCTAAATTTGATCTGTGAATCTAAAGGCTTCTCTGGTTTAGGACCTGGCTTTTTTCGTACCTTAATGACTACACCTCCTATCTCGTGGGTACGAGTTCAATTTTACAACTTGTACCCCCGAGATGTCAAGTATTATTTTAAATCTGTGCAAATCCTATCAGAGAAAAAGAGGAGACAGAAATCTATATAAATATTAGCATAGACTCCTCCTCCGTCAAAAAATGAGAAAGAGGAAACAATAACCGTTCCATAGCTGTAAATTTATAATTAAAAAAAGAATAATCCGATACTTCAATTTGAAGCATCAGATTATTCCTTCCAGCATGACATTAATCCCTAAACACGATCTTCCTAATTGTCTCCACTGACAGACAATACTCCTCTGCAAGGTGCGCCATGGACATCTTCTGCAAAAACTTTTGGCGTATTTCTTCATTCCGTTCCGTATAAAAAGTTCTCGCTCCGGTTATTTCCCCCCATTTTTTACGCTCCCGATCTTTTGGAAAATACAAGGTTTCCCCTGCGGCATATTTTTGCACCTCTTTTATCAAATGCTCCGGGAGAACATCTGACGCTTTTTTGTACTTCATGAATTAATATGCAAAAAATCTTGAACCGTTTCGTACTCGTCAATCTTGACACCATTACTTGCAATCGCCTGCCTAAACACTTGCTCCACACATTCGGCCCTGTTGCGAAACTTAGCAAGATCCTTTGCATTAAAATAACTAAAAATATCTGTATCCTCAATACCAAATTTTGCACCCATTTCATCAACCGCATTTTGCAAATTGCAGCACCATATATAGGCGTTTACAGCATCATTTTCATCGCACCAGTGGTAAACCCGCCGCCACATATAGCAAAGTTCATGATACCATGCTGCAAGTTCTGCAAAATCAGGGGCAACTTCGGATACGGCTTTTGCATTTTGTGCATCTAAAAATTTTCCTGTTATTTTTATTATTTCAAAACACAAACGTTTTTGCGCATCCGGCATGGGTTCTATAATTATATTTTTATACAGCTCCACAAAACCTTGTGGCACTTTTTCCATGCCAGCTAATTCCTGTATCTGGTTTGTTTGCCCATGCTTAAAATATCGCAAATTTACAAAAGCCACAGCAATAGACAGCAAATCGCAAATATGCCCTGCGTATTCACGCACTTTGTACAGCTTTTCTTCAAACAAAGTGTCTTGATAAATGTCCTTTGCAAAGTTAATCCATTTTACAGCACGCTCGCGCATATATTGCGGATTTTGCAAGTTAGCTGCAAGTCGCCCTTTAAGGCTTTCAAACCGCTGTCTGTCCTCGTCACTTCTGGCCCAAAGAATTTCTCCATCAGCAAGGCAGGTCGTGTTGTACTCTTTTACATCTGCCATATCTCCAATACGCTCCCAAGACATTGGAAATAAATCGTAACCAATGCCATCTATAATAAACGTTTTGGCAAGGCCATTAGCCCTATTTGTTGCCGGGATATAAAAACTAAAAGTCGCTTCGCCCATATCCTTTTCAAGCTTTAAGGTTTTATGCCCCAACAAAAGGCATACATCATTACCATATTCGGATTCAATTTTTTTAATTGCCCAATCATTCAATTGCATTCCATTTTTGTTCATAAAACATACCACCTTTTTAGTTTGTCGAACGTTCGCATATATAGGATAACAAGTATTAAAGCCATTGCCAATGCCATGTTTGGTTAGAAATGTTTTATACCATACAAGCAAAATTTATGTATTAAAACCCTATAGCTAAGCCTACAATTATGTTATAGTAGAATTAAAGGGGGCATAATAAAAAAGGAGATGAGTCCATGAAAAATTTAAAAGGCACAAAAACTGAAAAAAACTTACTTGCCGCCTTTGCGGGAGAAAGTCAGGCTGCCATCAAGTACACCTACTATGCATCAAGAGCAAAAAAGGACGGCTTTGAGCAAATTGCAGGTATTTTTCAAGAAACAAGTGGCAACGAGAAAGAACATGCTAAACTGTGGTTTAAAGCACTTCACCACGGCGGCATTCCCGATACATCTACAAATCTTTTAGACGCCGCAGAGGGAGAACACTACGAATGGTCTGATATGTATAAAGAATTTGCCAAAGACGCAGAAGAGGAAGGATTCTTGCAGCTTGCAGCCCAGTTTGCGGCCGTGGCAATGATAGAAAAGTCCCATGAAGAACGTTATCGCACCCTTCTATCAAATGTAAAAGAGGAAAAAGTATTCGCTAAAACCACTAAAGAAGTGTGGATATGCCGCAACTGCGGATATTTATACGACGGTACAGATGCACCAGAAATTTGCCCTGTATGTTTCCACCCAAAAGCCTTTTTTGAAATTAAGGCGGTAAATTATTAAAATTTAATTTGATGACTATAAAAAATCCCGACTTTGTCGGGATTTTGTTTTACCATATACGAATTGAATCTGCATGTATAGATATAGTCACAATAGCTTCTCGGCCGGTATTATCTGTAACTGTAAACTCAAGGCCGCTAAGGGTTCCAAAAATGCTGCCATCTGCCCGCGTGTCAAGTAGTGGCTGTATACCTTGTAGACGCATAGGGCCGTTTGGCCTAATAACATTTCTACCAAGGGCAACACTTTGCAGGGTAGAATTATTAAAGTGTGCTTCGGCAAGTGCCGTAATCTCTTGTTTATAGGCGTCAAGCTGGGCTGGTGTAAGTCCTATAAAAGCGGCTAATTCACTATCACTCATTGCTTGTATCCTGAGGCCTTTTGCCGATTCCCATAATGGCTGTGTATCATGCAAAATAGCAGGCGGAGGCGTTGTTGAATGAGATGCGATTTCCATTCTTTCACCTGTTGCAGCGTCAATCGTAAAATTGAACATTCTATCCATAGGATTTACACTTGGATTAACAGGTGCCACCACCGCAGCCATTTCACTATACAGCCACGGAGTGGCCAATGCGTCTTCTATTGTATTATATATTAAGCCGGTCCAACGTCCTTCACCAGGGCGCAACCAGCAATCCGAATAAAGCATAACCACATGCTTGCCATCTATATCAAGTCCAAACACATCCCATAAATACCGTGCACCAATTTGAGCGGCTTCTTCCGCAGGTATTACATCATAGGGCACTTCGTCAAACTGCCAAGGGGCCTCTGAAACCGTTATATTTGGCGAAACAAACACGCCCTCTTGGGAAGCATCTACATTTGCCGATACTGCAAGCTGTTCTGCATTTGCTAGTTGTGGTGCGGCATTTGCGGTAGCGTAGGTCAGTACGCCACCTACCAAAGCAAGTGCAATCATAGTTCCTAAAATAAAATTTCTTTTCATAGTCCATATAATCCCTTCTTAAATTATATTACCCGACTACTAAAACGTATCCATCGCGGCTCATTTCAATAGGTGTGGTGATAACACTTAATTCTTGTGAACCTTGGTAAACAGAAACCATTATCTCACGCCCGGCATCATCTGTCGCATCAAAATGAAGCCTACGGCTTGTAACAATAATATTTCCATTTGCATCTCTATCAAAGGAACTTGCCAATGCAGTAGTAAAAGATATTTCAGCCACATTCGAATTATTAAAATGTTTCTGTGCAAAACCTCTCGCCAATTCCAAGTATACATCTTGCTCCTCTTGTGAAAGTTCTACCGGAAAGGCACACCGACCGCTTCCGGCGGCCCTTTGCATCATTGCCCATGCTTCGCTTACATCCGCATCAGGGGTATTTATTGTACGGCGGCTAATCATCATTCTTTCACCAGTAATTGCATCTAGCATAAAATTAAGCGATACGTCAGTTCCGGTTAATACCGTACCATGAAAGACGCTTAGGGTATTATGTGGTTGAAAATTATTGTATCGCAGTTCAACCGCCAGCCCATCAATATCTATACCAAACATCTCCCAAATATATTCTGCGCCAATTTGTGCCGCTTCATCAATAGAAATTGCATAGGCACTAACGGCTACATATGACTCTGTTTTGTCATAAACTCTCAAATTTGGTGCAGTAAAAGCGTTTGTTTCCACCGTCTCTGTAAGTTGTGCAGCGTCTGCAACCAGTGTGCTGTAAGTGGGCACAGATGCCATAAGCGCAAGGGGCGCGTTTGTATCAATAACATGGGCTAATGCTGTATTGTTCAGCCCCACAAGTGATGCGCCTAGTAGTCCAAAAGATATGGCAGATACCCCTGCTATCTTTAAAATTGAATTTTTCATTTTTCTTCTCCTTAATTAATAATATATTTTTGTTTTCAGCAATAAGGTAATTTCCTTACCAAGGAATGCAGCCTCCTTTCATAAAACTCCCTTACAAATTAAAATCTCCCTGCTGCTGATGTAACCATCATAACAAGGAGATGTACTATACTTTCGCCGTAATTGTGTTATAGTTGTAAACCTTTTTAAAATTATGGCATATACAACCATGGGTGCAAAGGTATCCCACTTAGCCCAATATTTAGCCCAGTAAAATATAAGGATCTATTGGATATTGCCC
>Ga0136643_10011881_pt1 | contig 12940 bp, 8 predicted proteins | sample TergutLab28metaG_FD_96883 | JGI IMG/M metagenome (GOLD analysis project Ga0136643, IMG submission 96883) | Labiotermes labralis P1 segment gut microbial communities from Petit-Saut dam, French Guiana - Lab288 P1 (version 3) (version 3) | ecosystem: Host-associated > Arthropoda: Insects >...
AAGGCAGTTTCCCACTTAAAAAAAGGTTCCATTTCTCAAACGTTCAAGGAAGCCAAAATTTTCGTATGTTGGAAATTACCCCCCCCCCCCCACTTATTTGTCATACCTCGTTCATTAAATATGCATTTTTACAATGTTAGTGTACATGTTTAAAAAGGGCTATCAGAACTTTTGCATGAAACACACAAAAGTAAAATACACTTAACAATTACAGTACCAATAATTAATAATATTAATACCATATTACATATAATATTAATTAATAATAATAATAATAATAATAATAATAAATAAGAACTTTTGTGTAAGTCCAAGTTTACGTAACTTGCATATTATGTAACCCAGAAAATGCCTCCATCTGCAATGTGCTGCCACTTTTTTAAACAACACACCATTTACTTACTATCTACTGTGCTTGAGTGCAATGCTGTTACTACAATATCAAGGAAATTTACACCATGTTCAGTGAGAGAGGACTGAAACTTGAGTCACATGTCTAACATTTACCTCAGCCTAAACTCTCAGAATAATACTTGCAACAAACATCCTTAACGTGCATTTGGCCCATAAAGAGCACAGGCCTCAAAACACATTATGACAAAAAAACACTCAAGCATAACAATACTTCTAATATAAGGGACAGTAACTGATTTATTTATGTATAGTTTATTTAAAAATGCTGTCAGCACTGCAGACTATATAGCATAATATGATGGAATGACTGGTGAATAACAAATTGTATAATGTGCAAGGAAGAGGTCCTAATTTATTTCAAGGTATTATCCCAGCATTTGTCTGGAGGAACTGAGGAAAACCACAAAAAATCAGTCAGGACAGTCAGTATCCTGGCCAAGATATGAAGATGGCACCTCCCAAATACAAGTCAAAAGTGTTAACTTCTGAGCCAACTCACTCAGGTACCACACATCATCAAACTCTTGAAGGCCTCAATAAAGACATACCTGACAGGTCATTTTGGCCCTTAAAATGAATCAAACTAAATGAATATGTTAACAGATACTGACATAAGAAACACACATATACAGACTGTTTCTAGGTTACATAATATGCCACTTACATAAATTCTCACTTAATGAAATGAACCGAGCTACAGAAAATTTGTTTATTTAGTACCGAATTTATAATATTTATAATACTGTATTGTTAACACCATGATTATTAAATGCATTTTACTCTGGGTGTTTCACATGAAAAAAATGTCTGAAATACATATAAAATGCACACTCACACTGTAAAAACATACACATAACCAATGAGGCATGGTAAATAAGTTTGGGTGTGGTCAGTTCCAACTTCCGTAAATGTTGACGTACATGAAGTTTTCTGGAACAGAATCCTTACTTAACTCAGAGGTTACATAAAAAAATTAAAGTGATTCTTTAAATGATACTGTAACAAAGGGCAAGAGTGCCTAGTTGTGACAACCTGCAAAGCCTCTGTTGTCAAGGCTGCCAGAACCTTCCTGTGCAAGGAGGAGATAGAACATTCTAAGGATACCCAGCACTGACTAGAACAGTGAAGTAAGTTCCAAGCATGCAACAAGCACTAAACAAGGCCATCAGATCGCAAGAAATGGACAGTCTTGTAACAGCGATTCAGAGTGTGTGGTGTACAGCAGAGCGAGGAGAGTGAATGACAGAGAGTAAAGGGGATTCAGCTGAGGAACTGCAGTGTCAAGCAAGGGAAGCAAATCTGTGAAGTAATGTGTTCGAGATTGGTGTTAAGGGCACTGAACGTACGAGTGCAGAATTGTCTTCAGAGTGATTCTTGAAATTACTGTGAGTGTTCTCTTTTCATTACTAATGGTTTTAATTGTTTTATCTATAGTGTCAATAAACGCTGTTATTTGTTAAACCCGGGGCCTATCAGTTACAATACAAAATAACCAAAACTAAAAATATACTGCATGTCCACCACACCATAGCAAAGTTAAAGCTATCCCTATGTTTAATTAAGGATCAAGCCATCAAGGCACACACAGGAATGCAAATATAGATCCATGCCTTTTAACTTTCACATCAGATGAAGGCAAATGGTCAGCTTCAGCCCCAGGTGCTTTACCCCCAGATAAAGAGGCCCCTGATACCAACTGAATAGGAAGCTGGCCAGAACAACAGCTGGTCTGGATGCTTCAGAGAAGACAAAAATATCTAGCCACTACTGAGAATAAATACCACCCCCACACCCAAAGGTTATCGAGCCCACAGCCTGACCCACCATACCAAGTGACCTATCCTGGCTCCCCACCATATCAAGTTTCATCAAAATCAGTCATGCTGTCTGAATTCTGTTACAAGCAGTTGGATGGACAGGGACACACTATGAAAAGGTGCATTTTTTTATCAGCCTAAAACAGAACATTGTGGTTACAAGACAAAGGCCAAAAGAAGTAATTTGGGGGAATATGGAACAAAGATACAAAGAAGGGTAATAAGGGTCTGTCATTACATAACTTACTTGGGAGTATGTGTCAGGACATACTCTTGACAACTACAATAATGAAGGTTCCAGTCTTCTAGGATACAATGCCATGTAGAATGGTATAAACATACCAACATTTCAGAGCAGCCTGCTCCTCCTCAGTTATCAGGGTAGTCCAAAAAGTACTCCTTGGACTACCCTGGAATCAACAGTGCCACTGTGAGAAGCTCAAATATTGCAACAGTAAGAGTGTTGAAGATTAATTTGTACAAACTGTGAGTATACAAGTTAAGCCTGCAGCATCCTTGTATGGCTGAGGGGTCCACACTAGGCCACCATAAATCTTGATGGCAGTTTGCCAAAGTGGATGACTCTCTGCAAGATATCTGTACAATTTTGTATAGAAGAAACAGTAACACACAGAATCCTACATGCACATTAATGAATTTCCTGTACCTTGTCTTTAACCCACACATGTTTTCCTACCACACACCCCTCTTGCTCCAGGAAGCTGTTGAAGTCAGTGGTGCGTCGCTGACAGCAGGACCAGAATTTAAGACCCTCATGGAACACTGGGTAACCTGGATGATGGGCACAGGAAGTTGCTGCATTTTCAGCCCCATATGTTTGTTTACAACCTCCATTCTTGCATGATGTGCCCACAGGAATTTCAACTGAATTATGGATTTCTACAGGGCTGTCACTTGCAGGCCTGGTGAGTGATTTTACTTGCTCTACTAATGTTGGTGACACTTCTACTGGCAGTTTCATCTGAAACACATTCAAATCAAGCACAGTACAGCTAAGATACCTGGAGCACCAACCTCCCCTTAAGTCCCACCAAATAATAAAACATGGACACTGAAAATAATAATTTGATAACCAATCACCATAACAGACAAAAAATTCAGGTATGCACCTGAAATTTTCCACACTGCAAGAGCAACAATATTTTTGTAGAGCAATGTCCCTTACAAATATACCAAATTCTGAATTGAATTTTCACTTGTGAGTCACCTTTCATATCGTCATCATCATCATCCCCACTGCTGCTGCCATCACCAGCACTACCACAACCACCTCCACCATCCACACCAAACCCAATGCCTCCATTACCACTGCCCCACCCACCACCTCTACCACCATCAAAGCCACAATAAAATCAAATTTAGTTTACAGATTAGCTGAGCTCATTTATGGACTGCCACATCACTGAACCCTACTCAGATCAAAGTATGGCATTGCTAGTGCAGTAGAACCATGTGAACAGGCACCAGCTGCAGACTGAATGCAATCACCGTCATGAGAACATTTCAATTTGCCTGTTTCTGATACTGCAGTCACCATACCATGCCACAGGCAGCCACTGCAGTTACGGACACTGATACCACCTACCCCTCACCAGGTGTGGTTCTCACTCTGCACCACTGGATATAATTAAATATACAGGAAAAAAATCTGCAAAATGCTGACAAATTAAAATACAGTCAGAAAAACACAGCAGTTATACAAGTGCCACTGAAATTGGCAGCAAGTACTGTGTAAATATTTAATGTTCAACAATGTGCATACTTTAAGCAATGGGGAAAGGGGTGGGGGGTCCTTAAGTGTCTGTGTTATGTGACCCCATTTTTCCCATAAGGGGTTTGCACAATGCAGTTTTGCACATCACTTCCCCCAAGTCCAGCACTGGCTACAGGATAACTGTATTCATCACAGCAGCAACAACACCATGACCGATATGATATGTGAACTTGTGTCAGGTGGGAATAACACTGGTGATACTTCCATAGAACACATATTAACAATCTGGCAGCAATGCCAAGCATATCTTTATTTTCACATTCCAGTTTCAGCTAAGCATGTGAATTTACATACACTCTCAGTTCTGCTACCACATGTATTTTGTTAACATGAACTGTCTGTAACACTATTAATGAACAGGCAAATGCTGTTTATATAAAATGACAATTTTTTGTACACATGTTGGCTACTACCAGTGTGAAGATGTAAGTTTGAATGATGGACCGAATTTTTTCTGGTCTGACTTTTTTTTTAATTACGTATCACAAGAATGCAACTAAAGCATTATAAAAGAACTGACTGTACAGGAATAAATCATTAACAGACTTGGACCATAGATATAAAATATTTTTGATAATCAACAATTACAAACATCACAATGGTGTGAAACTCCGATGTTAAATCCAACAAGTTCAATGCATAAAATAAAATAAAATCACAACCCTAGAAAGCTGGGAATCTTTGTTTTAGACATTCTGTTGTGACACTTGTGAGGAAGATTTTATGTAAACTGTCAATCACAATACACTTTATAATTCTTTTGTATTTTCAAACATAATACTTGTTTCAGCCACAAGGCGTCATCATCAAGTATTAATAATAAAAACTGTTACAGAAAATTATGGATAAATGAAACCTGTATTAAGAACAAGATCTCATTCTTTTACACACAAGCTTCAGGTTTTTATAACATCTTCCAAAATTCTCACTGTATTTATCCTGAAACATCTGCAGTTATATTATAAATATGCAAATTTCTCATGTTAAAATTAAAAGCAGTACTCATGCAAGCCAAATGCCTTTAAATTTGTTGTATTTTATTTCAGTCCTCCATTTGCAGATGTAAACACAACCCTATATTTCCTTCATACCATTAGGTAGAGTGTAGGTTGTGTAGTTGTTACAGGACACAGGCACACCAAAAATTTTTCTTTGAGGGGGGTGTGGGTGGGGGCTGACCCTGAGGCTATATACAATTTATGTTTGAGTTTAAAAACCATGTTATGAAAAGCAGGTCAAAATCTCCAAGCTAACATCTAGTTAGGTTACACAGAAAATTAAAACTAACTAAAAAAAGAAAAATCGACATATTCAAATGTTTTCATTATATTTTTCAATATTCCAATGTACTAGTCATCAGTTGATTTCCACAGCTTATTTAAGCTGAAGTGCAAACCATGTAAAACCTTGATATTATATACTTCACAGCTAATAACTATAAACCCTTCTCTTAAGTATTTTTCAGGTCCACTGCATTAACAAATGCATGAACATTATGTTAACCCACTACATGACAGGACCATGGTTAGTTATGTACAGGATGATGACAGAACTACTACTGCTAGTATGTATCTTTCACTTAATGCCTTCTCTTCTCGTATACAATGAAAACTGTTCCTTGGATTGTTAAGTGCAGGGATCACAAAGTTAATAGGCACACTAAGGCCAAAAAAAAAAGGTTTCTTGAAAGCAAACTGTTATGAGCCCACAAAACCTCAAACTGCCCTTTTCTGCAGTATAAACAATCACTTCACATACACGATCATTTCGCATGTGCCCCAGACAGTAACTCCATATGAAATGGATAAAATAAAGAACTTGACATGGCCCCCAAAATCAGCTGGGCTCAGTAACATATATCAGTTGAACAGAGAAAAGGTACAGTACACTCCCAATTATTTGTGCACAGACAAACCAATCTCTGCAATATCCATTCATTTGTTTTAATATGAAGTCACACACATTCACAACTGTAGATATGTGTGAAATAGGCTTGTCAACCTTTCCTACAGCTGAACATGGTTACAGTCCTTCCAGCATGTCAGGAAAGGTGTAAGGAGGGGCAATTTGAAAAAATGAGATACAGTAAGCAGGATCTTTACCCCTTCAAGGCACATGCTCTGCCACATTATTAGTCACCGTCAGTTCTGGCACAATACGAGCCTCCAACTAAACTTGCCTCTTCCCTTCCAATAACATGGATAACTGAGTACATACTGTAACTGAAAGATTATGTAATCAAAACATACTATTACAGGTCACAAGTGCCAGTGTCAATGTACATTAAGCATTCGTAGCTTTCTTTCACATGAAACACAAGTACACATAAAAAGACTTGGAAATACTGCATTTACCCAAATACAAGATGACCCTGCATAGACAACAACCCCAATGCTTCTTTTTCTTCAACTTCTACTTCTTCTTCTTCTTCTTCTCCTTCTTCTTCTTCTTCTACTATCGAGCTCCCACACATTTTTGGGCCATGTCCTCCCTACTGCCAGGTTTTCAAACAGTGAAGTTTTTATGAGTCAAGAATGCCAGCCCCATGCCCCATGACCAACTCCCAACCTGGACGGTAAGGGTCTCTCTCTTTGTTCAGTCCTTTACTCGAAACCTGCCCAGCATAAGGTCCTTACTGACAGCTCTGCTGCTACAGCAACTCCACACCACAACCTTCATTTTTAAGGAAAATACCCAAACCAAACATGTTTACAATTGTGTGCAATTACACAGCAACCCCAACACCACCCCATCCATTTTTCAAACATGCATTAGAAAAGAATTTTCATCTTACACTCATGTAAAAAAGCAATTCTCAAAAAAAGTATCTCGCTCGATACAGGCAGGTTTCGATTTACACCAGGGTTACATTTCTGAAAACATCACGCAAATCAAACAAAAAATTCCCATCTAAAAGTATTTCCTGGTGGTCAGGGGACTGACCTCATCCTATATAGTGTATGACTATACCACTAGTGGACATACAGACCTGTAGAGTATATATGTCTTTATGTACACTATACATACATTTCTACACAATACATTTATTTATTTATTTATTTCTAATGCAATAAAAATGTAACAGATCACATCCATTGTTTCTGGTATGGTTAATTCAACTGGACTGTAGTAATCTTGCTACACAAACAAACACTTTAGTTTCTGATGTAGCACTTTCTTTAATTCAATCAGCACTATCATGAACTGTATGTATGCTAATATAAGCAAGTCTAACATTACAGCATATGTCAAAAATCTGTTCAACTTTTTCAAGTCATCTTATTAGTCTAATTTCTCTTCAATACCGATTATGCTTCACCGATTTTTCACTTGGACTGCACTAAGTGATGCAGATTTAAGTTTCTCACTCATATTAGCAAGAAAAGCCAATGCTATAAGGGAAGAAATTACATGAGCCACATGATTATGTCACCAATGTAATCAGCCCATATACATTACTGATGGTTTAACAGCGTTGCTGCTAGCCACCTACAGAAGGTGAGTGTGGCCCATGGATCATCAACACCAAATCATGCTGAACCAAAAATTATCACGTAAATTCTAAATGTGGTGTAAATTTTCATGTCACATTACAGGAAAATCATGTAAAAAAAAAAATCACATAAAATAAGAACTGCCTGTATCTGCTTAGCTGTTAGACATTACATGTTTCACTTTGTAATACTTACCAGTGATGATTCGAATGGAGGCCTTTCTAGTGCCTCAACAACAGGAGCTTGAGGTGGGTTGTATTCAATAACTTCATCCGGTTTAGGTTTGTCAACTACAGGTCGTTCTGCTTCTGGAGGTTTCTCATTGCTGTGGTAAGATTTTGTACAGCCCTGAAAATTACAAATGTACACCTTCAATAAACTGCAGGTAGACAATTTGAAGTTTCAAAACTATGTGCATACGTTAACGCAAAAATATGTAGAAATGAACAAACTCAAACGACTAACTCAAGAGGTTCATTAGTCAGCCAAGAGGATTATGGCGTCAATGAACCAAGGCTGAGCTATTCATATATCATTTAAAAATAACATGTTAACTTCCAGAGTTACTGAGCCAACAGTAAAATGCAGGAATGATTATACATACATACATACACACATACTGAAATAGAAAAAAACAGGAAAAAGCAGCTCTGTCTATTTAAAAGCACCTAACACTATGAAAATCAGAAAAACAACTTGTTCTTCTGCCAGCATTTACTGCAACTACAGCTAATTTTAAGGTTGGACATCACCGTAGTGCTTCCAAACAAATGTTTAAGGGCACTATACACTCTCAGTTAAACAGTGCGATTGTACTATGTGATGTCATACCTGAAGGAAAAACTGAGTAAACTGCGCAGTTTTCACAGGCAATAGTGCAGGCCTCAGAACTGTCCTTTCCAGTCGTCTGTCACACACAGAACTGCGCAGTTCACTCAGGGAATCCAACAGTTTCCTCAGTTTACCTGCCGACACCACAAGAGCATCATCTCAAGGCACTCAACCTCAACTCAGATGAGCATCGCATGATATATTCCTTTTCAAATACCACTTCTCACTCCACATTTTATGCTTTCTTTTCTTCTTATCAGACAACGTGATGGCTGGTGTGGCTAGCAAACAGCAAACGACAGCCTTGTTTTTATCCAAAATAGTCACATGCACAAGAAGACACACAGAACTGACAAAAAAACTGAAAAACCTGATGAGAAACCTGTGCTGTGCCAGAGAACATTCAGTTAAGTTTTTGTGCAGGTTTTTACACAGTTAAACTGCATAGTTTAACTTAGGGTGTATGTGGCCCTTTACATTAGGAAATAGTTGACACCACTAAGTTTATAAGTGTTTAATAAAGCAATATGTTTTGACCTTTCAGGTCACAATCAGCCTAACACAGACAATGTAAGTCACAAAAGAGAAATACAAAAATGTCTTGCTATTTGGAAATTGAGCCCTCAATTTTTACAAATCAATATCCATGTTTACATTATAAGCATAATTAAAAAGGTGGTTTAAAATGGTTAAACATAGTTGAAAAGTTAAAAAATTAAGAAAGTGGGGTTATTTAGAGATGGTGTTAATGGCAGGCTGTTTAGATGGTACAATCTGTCATTGTCACAATCTATGGGTTTTTGATATAGGTGATCATTCATATTCCTAATTTCAGGCTGGGCTAAGTTGTCATGAAGTGTCCGGTATCATTACTGGTAAGGAACTACTAAGTGTTCATTCCCAGGATTGCGAGATATTCCTATTTTTGGTCTAGGCTAAGCTGTCATGAAGCATCCAATAATGATGCCAGACACTTCATAACAGCTTAGCCCAGCCCAAATATAGTAATATCTCTCAACACCAGGAACAATTACCTATATCAAAAACTCATGGATTGCATAAATAACAGACTGTCCCATCTACAAGACATAATACAAAGAATTAAAGAAGTTAAAGTTATGATAAATAATAATAATAATAATAATCAACTACTTTGTTCAAATAACCTTAGCTTGGAAATGAAAAAGAAACTTATAAAAAGTTGTATTTGGAGTGTTGCTCTTTATGGATCAGAAACATGGACCCTAGGAAAAAAATGAAGAAAGGGTCATAAATGCATTTCAAACATGGTGCTGGAGAAGAATGGTAAAAATAAAATGGACAGATAGAATAACGAATGACAAAGTTTTTCAAAGGGCGAAAGAAGAAAGATTACTTTTAAAAATTTTAAAAAATAGATGCCACTCATGGATAGGGCATACAATTAGGCATAACGAGTTTGTAGTAAACATCCTTGAAGGAGCCCAGAAAAAAAGGCCATGGGAAGACCTCGACTACAATACTTAAAGCAAGTCGCCAGAAACACAGGAGCTGACAGTTATATGGCAATGTAAAGAATGGTTTGCAACAATTCCAGATGAAAAGCTGCCAACCAATCAAAATACTGAAGAAGAAGAAGAAGAAGAAGAAGAAGATGATGATGATGATGAAGAAGAGGAGGAAGAAGAAGAAGAGGAAGAGGAAGAAGAAAAGAAGAAATAAGAAGAGGAAAAGAAAAGAAGAAAAGAAAAGAAGAAGAAAGAAGAAAAAGAAGACGAAGAGAAAATAAGAAGAAAAAAGTGAAGAAAAGAAGGAGAGGAGGGGGAGGGGGGGGAGGAGGAGGAGGAGGAGAAGAAGAAAGAAAAAGAAGAAGAAAAGAGAAGAATAATATGAAGAAAAGAAGAGAAGAAAGATGAAGAAGAAGAATAAGAAGATAAAAGGAGAAAAGAAGAAAAAGAAAAAGAGAAGAAAAGAAAAGAAGGAGAGGAGAAGGAGGAGGAGGAGAAGAAGAAGAAGAAGAAGAAGAAGAAGAAGAAGAAGAAGAAGAAGAAGAAAACCATCTACAACACCTGCCCTTTATACCATCTCTAAACAATCCCCTTTCTTAATATTTCAACTTTTCAACTATTTGTAACTATTTTTAACTACAATTTTAACTATGATTATAATGTAAACATGTATATTGGTTTGTAAAAATTGAGATCTCAATTTCCAAATAGCAAAGCATTTTTTCATTTCTCTTTTATGACAAAATGTATATGACAGCCCAATGATGACCTGAATGGTCAAAACATGTCACTTTATTAAATACTTATAAACTTAGTTGTGTTGACTATTTCCTTGCGTAACCATTGCAAATACAGGTTTCACATTACTAAGAGACACTGCAAAAATCAGCAATGCAGTGCATTGTGTCAATGAACTGGACTCACAGCCTGATCCAAGCATTCCACAGAGCCTAGGAAAAAGAATGTGGAACATATCAGAGTAAAACACCTCCACTAACTCCATGAAACAGATTCCTTCTTCAGATGCTAACAGTTCCTCTGCTAATCATGGAAATCCCTGCATTTTATGGAACCTGAATGTTCACGACTGCTTTAATAGCAGGCCACCACTTGTTCCTGTCCCACACATGTCAATCCAGTCTATGCCCTCCCACCATATTTATTTAAACCCCACTTTAATACTGGTACTCCCATCCATGCCTAAGTGTTCCAAGTGGTCTCTTTCCTCCATTTCCCCACCAAAACCCTGTACAAATTTCTCTCCTCCCCCCTATATGCCACATGCCTTGTCATCTTATTCGTCTTGTTTTGCTAACCCAAATAATATTTGGCAAGAAATACAAATTCTTAAGTTCCTCATTACTCACCTTCCCACAGTTTCCTGTTACTTCCTCCAGAGTAAAACACAACATATTCAAAAAGTACCCAAAAATTACTACAACAACAAAGTATACATAATTACATAATACTTCTTTGGCAATTATATGGTGCATTCAGAAATACTGTAACAGGGAGCAAAAACACCTAGTAGTGTGACAACCTAAGAAACCTCTGATGTCAAGGCTGCCAGAACCTTCCCATGCAAGAAGGAGAGAGAATATTCTAGGGATACCCAGCACTGACCAGAACAGCGAAGTAATTTTGAGGCGTGCAACAAGCACTATATAAGGTCATCGGATAGGAAGAATTTAACAGTCTCATCACAACAATTCAGTGTGTGTGTGGTGTACAGCAAGGCAAGGAGAGTGGGCGATGGACAGCAAAGGGGATTCAGCTTAGGAAGTGTATAGTGTCGAGAGAGGGAAGCGAATCTATGCAGTACTGTGTTCGAGACCAGTGTTAGGGCTATGAGCCCGGAGTACTGAATGTATAAGCGCAGAGTTATCTGTTGAGAGTGATTCTTGAAATTACTGTGAGTGTTCCATTTGCATTACTAACAGTTTTAATTCTTTTACCTGTAGTGTCAATAAACGCTGTTATTTGTTAAACCTGGGGCTTATCAGTTACAATACTGAAAATTACACTACATTTTAAACACTTGCAGTAAGAAATTAATACACCAAGTAAATTATTGTATACATAAATTGTGTACAATTAGCGTCCTCTTTTTATGTAAGAATATAAACAATCACTTCCTGATACATCACACATAAACCATTATTGGCTGAGCAGGAAAACACTGTCCCATTACATAAACTCTTATCAGATGAAAACGAAAACACTATCCTGCTCAGGTGCAGGAAGGGGAACTTAAAATGCAAATAACTCCAGCCATCAGCAACAACAATGGCATTCAGATGCCAGACAGTAAAGGTTAATACCAGCAGTATTTCATGAGTGAAACTGCACATAGTTTCATCTGTAACAAAAATGCCACTGAAGTTTAACCCCTTCACATACCATTTCCTACCTCCTTGCAACTGTAGTGAAATACCACTTAGCTTTTAAATCCCCATCCTTATCACACATTCATCCTTCCAATCTGCTTCTCATTACATCTTATAACGTTATATTTATGGAAATGCACTGCATTTCATGTAAATGACACACAAAAAATACAAGCACTTCAGGAATATTATATATTTATACCAATAATTTACTTAATAATTCTTTTTCATGTGATAAATCTTGAAACACTCGGGCACAATGAGGGCCACTTGACAAACTTCACATTCCCATCTGTTAGTGCTCTTAATTTTCTTGTTTGAACACACCGTACACTGTGATGGGTTTGCCTTCACAGGATCTGGGAGTATATACTGTAGAAAGTGCGCCCAATGAAGCTGCCTGAAGCCTAACGGGCATATGCTGCTGGACAACCTCGCCTTGCATATTCTGGCATTATCAGGCCAACCAGCAACTCCTCTGCTATGACTAGCCTGAAATGGTTGTACTTCAAATTCCTTGAAGTCTTCTTCTTGTACATGATGTAGGCATTGAACAGTATCATGTCAGAGACAGAACAAGATCTTATACACCTTCAGATAGCAGCACATGAGAAGGTAGGATGAACACTGCTGGTCCATTGTGTCCACTACCCCCCCCCCCCCCCACCACCCACCCCATACCTTCTTTACAATCAAGAAAAACCTTTTGTTTCAC
>Ga0136643_10011882_pt1 | contig 12940 bp, 11 predicted proteins | sample TergutLab28metaG_FD_96883 | JGI IMG/M metagenome (GOLD analysis project Ga0136643, IMG submission 96883) | Labiotermes labralis P1 segment gut microbial communities from Petit-Saut dam, French Guiana - Lab288 P1 (version 3) (version 3) | ecosystem: Host-associated > Arthropoda: Insects >...
CTACTTGAATGAAAAAAGTAGCGGCTCCAGGTCTAGAAAACAGAGATTAACGGCTGTGGGGACCCATTGCGCTGACCACGTGACACCCCTCTATCCGCAAAAGTTGGCACTAACTTCGCCGACTGACGGCAGCCGCTGTGTCGGTATAGTTCGCGTGTGGACTAAGGCCACGGAGAGTTTTTTTTATGGTATCGCAGTTTTAATACTACATGAGGGCATTAATTATATTATAAATGAATATTTAAGTTGTAGGAATCATAATTAGGTTTATAGTATATAACTCAATTAGATATGAGACAGACAGGGTACTGATACTGAAAAGATTCCTTTTTTCTTTCAAGTGTCTGGTGTAGAAAATGGTGAGAAATGCTGGTCAGAATGGTCACTTGAAAGGACGTGATCGAGAACTTCATTTGCTACCTACCCAGGACTATTGTTCCTCCTCCTACTTCTGTATTTTCACTCGTGCAGAGAGAGATACATAAGGTGTTTTGGACATGGGGATATAATACCTGAAACTATGAAAGGTTTTTAATTTGTTTCAGTGAACCTGATTTGGAGGACTTCCTCCACAATCTGTACAACCAGTCTGGTGGAAGTGGAACAGGTGCAGGACAAGGGTACTCTGACCAGGGACGAAATCGTAGGAAAGGGAAACGCAAAAAGTGATTGGAACTATCATGGCCTCAGCAAGAAGTAATATAGCTACTGCTGTTCTGGAACTTACTGTGTGTAACTTATAAAATGAAACCCTTTTTAGATTCCATTATATAAGACACCAGTTTTTATAACAACACTTCAGTTCCAAATATATACAGGTCCAGTGTGTTAGTGGATGTGAAAGATGATTAATTTTTTGAATTTCCAACTTCAGTATGCTTGTATTGGTACATTTGAAAGGCAATGCTGGATGTCTTGAAAGTAGATTTTAATATTGTGAAGTGTTTTTCCAAAATTCATAGGGGGATACAGATACATGTACTGTTGACACATGCAGTTGTGAACTGTAACATGATTAACTTGATTAAATTATTTTAACATAAAAGACTACTTCATATTATTCATGATACATGGTGAATTTGTTCTTTATAACATGCCACATATACCTGTTGCTATGATACATTCACGCCTGTCATGCAGAGCTTTGAAGTAACGTGTGACATAATTTCCCTAATTTATTTTCATTGGGATAATAATAGAGGTGAACTTACCCTTTGTTTCTTGTTCACATAGAACTAGATAGAATTCAGTATGCACATTCAAGTTTATACTTACCTGGAGAAGGTATCCACTAATATGACAGTGCATATTTGCACTAGGGTCTCAAAACTGTCTTGTGTTGTATTGTGCTGTCAGCAGGTATTACTAACATTCAGTTTTCTGAACATTCTGTTACTATTCCTGAATAGTATTTGAACAGTCTGTTTGTTGCATATGGCAATGATAGGCAAAGGAACTGCAACAAGGTTATTACACAAGGAGCCCTTGAAACATTATGATGCCTTCAGCTCCATACAGGCTTCCATCTGTTCAGATTAGGTATATAAAATTAAGAATAATGTGTACTGATTATATTGTCAACAACCCAAATCTGCAACCCCAGTTAACAAAATTCCACTCTGCAGTAGCAATGCAGTATGCTGTGTTTATTTCTAGACCAATCACCTTACCAGCACCTATTAGTCCTTTCTGGTATTTACATTTATATCCAATAATTTACCATCAACAGTGGCTGTGCCATGGCTGAAGAAGTTAGTTACAGGCCTCCTACTGTATAGGGTTTAAACCCAGGCCAGTCCATGTGGGATATGTGGTGGACAAAGTGGCACTGAGACAGGCTTTTCTTCTAGTGTTTCAATTTTCCTGTGCCAGTGTCATGCATCAGTGCTTCAGATCTGTTCATTCACTTACCACAGACGCTACATAATCTTTGCAACTGACGACATTAATAAATAACGCTTCAAAACAGCAGCACTGAGCAAGGGCTGATGTAATCCATTCACTTTTAAACCATGCTGATTCTCATGGTATACAGAATTCCACTGTTCCAGATTAATTGGGATGGCAAGCCATCCAGATATGCATAAAATCTGGATAATTGTATTTTTCTTTGAAAAAGGCTACATTGGCAGTTTGAAGTTTGGCTGTTACTGTTTGCGGTATGTACCTGCAACTAAACCTTTTGACCACGCCTTATCTGGAGTTCTAGAAGCCACAACAATGTACTGTACTTGATCCCATAACTGGTAATTTCAAGGCAAGTTAATTTGTAGATTACATGATGGGCCAAGCCAATGTATAATTGACAATCTGGATAACCAGGGTCTGGATAATTGGAGTTCTATTGTATTTCAAAAGAAAACCTGAGAAACAGTGGCAATAAAGCATTACCTTATTCCAGACCATTCTGTAGTGGACATGCCCCAGGGCAATGTTAAACTGCATGGACTTTTAGTTTCATTTGTCACATTTTTAGCCTATTTTCATTCCTTTCAAGGGAAGAAAATTTGCTTACGAAATGACTGCTGTATCCTGAGAATATTTTAACCATATGTCTGACTTTAATGAAATTTTCAATTACCTGTCTGGTGCTCATCCTTATATAAATTCTTACAGTGGGTAATAAAGAGTGTGGCACAAACAATCTTGTGACAGGAAAGCAACATTGTATATGGTAACAGATTTTGAAATTAAGGAAGTTTTTTTTAAGGTAACTTTGTAAAATATAAAATGTGAAACAGCATGATGGCTGCATTAAATTATTTTCGTCATTTAGTTTGATGGTGATAATCATTGCGGAGTGACAACAGTTTAAAGGTACTCAGAATATGTATAAAAGTGTCATATTAAATATTGAGAGTCAAAGATTATAAACATGTTAATTATGTCAAACTTTGAGGTTATGCCTGACAGATTTAAAGTGGACAAAAATCCACAAAAGGTGCTGATAACAACATTGACAGTAACATCTAAAACCTTTGAACATAATGACATTGAATAAATAGTTAACTGGCATGTAGTCATAAAAACATCTGCTTGAGTCCATCATGCTAGATCATGAACTAAGTTCCATTTTAGTGGTGCATTATAAATTGCCTTGTCTAAAAAAAGATTTGCAGGACTGGAAGCCTGCAACAGGAACTCCTAGTAATTAATGTAACTTTTGTGGTTATACATATTCAGTGAAAATGTTGTACAGTATATTTCCTTCCCAAGTCCCAGGCCTTGTTACACTTGCTACTAGTCTCCATTAACTTGTCTGTGTTGACTCATTCAGTTTATGATTTATACTGCACCATTTACTGGATATTTAACCAGTAAAAACATTTGCTACTAACACTGCAAATGCTATTAACAAATATTTATTGTATTTGACATGAATAATTACAGACAACTACAGCATATTATTCCACAAAGACATGAAAATCAGCTACTGTATCATGAATGATCAGTATACTTGAAAATAGTTCAATATCATGTGAAATTTGGGGTTCTCACAGCAGTGTTAATGAGTATTCGAGTCTTTTGGGACATTAGACAGCGTCTGCGGGAAAACAGTTTCTAACTAATTGACAAGCATGCTGCCTCCACCTTCAACTAGACCCTACAGATGGGCTATTTACCCGTCAAAGAGGTATAACATTCCAGAAGCCTTGATTCTTCAGTTTGATATCAGTTTTGAAGGTTGAGTTTGTGCCTTTCACCTCAATGTGCACAAATCCCAATAGTGTATTTCATTTATCAAGCACTCCCTCTAAAAATGCAAGACAATCTGCAGACTCTATCGCACTATCAATGTCCTTTTTTTGAAGGGTTCTTCGTTTTCCTTGAGCCGTGTATCTGTAGGCTTCCTTTGCAAGGGATTCAATGAACAGCTCCTGAAATGAGTAAAAACATCTGAAAATATAATGCGTGTTATATATCAAAGTTCCAGGACTCAGTCAATAAAAAAATACACATAAAGTAAGTAGCAAATTATGCTATTTTGCTTCAGTGTAATTTCCTTGACTGCAATACATTTTTTTACATCTCTGAAAAAACTGCACAGTTCACTAAACGCATCCCAAGGGAACACATTCAATTTAGTGGTTACGTTGTCCATGTCCCTGACAAACTGAAATAATCTACCTTTTTAAGGCAAGTTTTAACTTTACAGAATGGGAAAATTTCCACTGATGTAAGGTCAGGTGCATAAGGTAGGTCTGTTAATATCTACTGCAACTTTCCAGGAAGCATTTCACTATTATGGCAGAATAATAATAATAATAATAATAATAGGCAGTGTCATGCAAAAGAAACCAACTTCCTTTCTCTATCAAATTCCACTTCAGTAATCATTCCAGCTACCCCACATAAAATTCCCTGTAAATGTTTTCCTTAATGCATAAATTCTCTGTGAATAACACACCATTCAATTAAAATGTGATGATAATTATTTTGAACACTCCATCATATGCCTTCATGGCATGCACACTGCAACGTAACATTATTGTTGTGTAACACAGCTGAAGTTATTAACACAGACACATGTCAATCCTAAGATTTTAACAACTTTGTTATCTAATACACACAATCTAATTACACAATGCAGTATCTCTCTTCAGAAGCTGCTAAGCACTTGGCTGGTCAAATTTCCTGTCATTTATTGAAGCCAAAGGTTCACCATGATCCCAAGTGACCTTCATTGAACCACCCTTATAACTTCCTATTTCTCTGAGATCTACTATAATGTTACCCTACCATCTATGCCTAGGCCCCCTAAGCGGTCCCTTATCTACAAATGCGGTCAGTAAAAGTGAGTACCCACTTTTTATTGTCATCTGCTACGTACCTCACCCACTTCATTTTCTTTGTGCAAGCACAAATGCTACTATATGCAGCGAGGGCATTCTCATTCAGAACTTCCCACCCACTCTTGTTATTACTCCATACAAAAATGTATCACCCACTGATCAATACTACCATTCTATACACCCACCACTCAGTTTTAGAGAACATGTCTGCCCTACTGACACTTCTGGTACTGTTATGATCGAAATGTCATAACCTTTTACAGATGCTTAGGCCAAGAAAAATATAAGTCACATTCCTTGGCTTGTTGTGATATGTCATTACATATTACACTTACTGTAACAGTGTGGAGTTATTACCCACACACCTATCACATGAAAGCAGTCTGCAACTGTCTATTAAACATGTCTACACAAGGGACTTATTTAGCCAAATGCTGCACTTTAAAAATTACATATAGCATATTAACAGAATGGGGGATGCATTTATCTCGTATCAAATGGGTACACACACACATACATACATTTGGCTGTTGACTGTTCCTCATTCTCTGACAATTCATACTACTTCTATTTCAAATGCTGTTCTTCTTTGGGTTTCTGCACCCACCAAATGATGCACAAACCCAGAAGACCATCATTTGATCAACAACCGCCATGAAAACGTGGTAACTTAAACGCCTATTTCGCTAGCAAAATACTACCAACAAAGTTAAAAATTACAGTGACTGAAAAGCAGCTACAAATATCAACGATCCTCAATTAAAAAAAAGGTTAATTGGACAGTGGGTCACCTACCACCGCCTGCAACGGTTTTGGTGGTCTTAAAACACCCGGCAATACTTACCGTTGATTTCGTAATAAGAAATACTGCTTCTTGACTCGCCAAATGAACATCTGGGTCGATTTTCATAATATGTTTTACTCTGGAAAACGGCAATCTCAAAACCTTTTCTGACTTTTCTTCTTCCAGTTCACTTTCGTCTTGAGCATTTTCTACATCCTTACCGGACGAACAGTCCTTGCAACCGTCTACTATTGCGCCTTCGGTCTCATCCATTATCAAACGGTCTGCGAAAATGAACAGCCGTCTTCACCGAGAACCGTCCTAGTATAAAATTCTACAGACGCTGCCACCGTAACATACAGTTCTCCAGTAACAACTCGACCAATAATTTACTTAAATGATGATCCGGGTGTGAAACTTTTAACACCAAAAACCCGATTAGAGACACACCGCCTAAACTAGATGATCCGTGCACACGTCAACTACTGCCACCTAGGATCACTCCAATGACCGCTAAGCGAATTGCTAGTCCCATGCGCAAGAAAGGAACAACGAACGGAATAATATAATAACTCACCTCATTCGCTTGCAGCCGGACAGTTTAATATCATTCGTCAATAGTTACGACTTCGTTCAACAAGCTGCCTAGTTTACCAGTCAGAAATAATTCGCTAACACAGACTGACCACCAGGCTGTATACCATTAAATTCACGGATCCTACGGATCAATCTAATGCGCTAATTCACACATAATAGTGTTGTTTACATTGAACACCGGGTGTCTTTCACCACCAGGAGTATTATGTAACAGTCCCTAGTGGCAATGGACCTATTAATTATGTAACAATCCCACTTTGTTCAGTTTTATTTGCGTTTATTTACAGCACGTCTCGAATTCCTTTTTCAAACATGAAGTTAGCAGTTAAAACATTTTGTAACACAAGCACAATATACGAAATAAATATGAACTGTAATGGCATGCTAAGCATCGGGTTTGCCGATTCATCGTTTACTAGGTCTTGACCGCTGTCGTCCACAACAAAGTCCACGTCTTTCTGCATTCCTCATTTCCTGAAGTTCATGCAACTAAGCAGCTGTCTTTTCATCTGTTTTCTGTTCCTGCGTCGTTCATCAATCCGCATTTCCTTCCGTTTATGGAGCCACTAACCTCTCTCGATCTCCCGTACCTAGATAGTCTTTCGTTCACTAGTACGTGAACGTTCGTTGTTGACAATTCCACATTTTTTTTAGTACTTCCATACCGGTACGTCTATTAGCCGATATGTGTTTTCAATATTAGAGCGAACACGACATATTTAACACTATCCGTTTATCTATTACAAAATGTTTTTTCCGTTTGTTCCTGCCATCATAAGGTATAAGTTACAAATCGTTCTAGCGAAAAATTCAGGCATCGCGTTACGCCTCAAGAGATACGATTCATTCGCCTAATATGTATGCTCAATGGAAAACACACCATCACGTGCGCGAATCGCGCTGGCTATGAGGCGCCGTCAGACTTCCAATTATCGTAGAAACTGTTGTGGCGTTTGTGACGCGAAAATAAAGGTGACCCGTCTCGCATATATATATATAATGTTGAAGTAAAGATCTACGCCGAAGACCGTGATTCTTCTTTACCGTTGGCGCTGTGTACATTGCCAGAAAGGCTCTATATCGTAGAGAAATTTCGCAAAGGCTTTCCGGTAGGTAATTCCTCGGAAGGATTTCCACTTTCTGAATTCTATAATATCCGACTACATCTAGGCCTTCCTTTACGTCCTAGTGCTCTCCTGAAGTTTGGACTTAAATGAAGTAGACGTAAATCATAGCTAAAATTCTCGATGGAAATACGGGGCTAGCGTAACAGGAGTATTAAACCGAAAATGAGAGAGTGCAAAGAAAGAAGTGGTGTAAATCGACAACTGACATTGATTTAAAAAGGCGTAAAACAAAGCTTGGGTACTTAATATGGCCTTGGTGCATGACTAGAAGTTTAATACCATTGCTGGCATTTTCCCTGCGTGCTTCAGATTACAGTACCTCATTTCAGGGTGTAATTCGAAAATTTTCCTGTTTGCAAAGCTAATTCATGCGGTGCTAAATTCGTTATTATATTTCTCACTTCCTGAATTCTCTTGAAGTCCATATACTTCCATCGGCAGTACGAGATTTTGTAATTCTTGCAGCAGTGTTGGGATGATTCAAGTTTGACTTGAATTTTAATTTTCCTCGCCATTTGATTGCCGAAGATAGTGTCGTGAGTCCGCCTATGCTGGAATTGAAATCAATACAAGCGCAGCTCTTATCCCTGCCGTTCATTTTACGAAGTAATAAGGGCTGAATGATCGAAATGCAATGAATGCACAGTATAGTAAACACATGTTAACCTGACTCACAAGTGAAAGAAATAAAACTTCTGTAATACGTGATGTCACGGTACAATGCGATGGAGTCAATTAAAACTGAACAAATAAAGTTGCGTGAAATGTACACCGCTTTACAATCTGTGATGGCCTCCACAGAAATGTATGTACGTAGTTTGCAGTTGACCAGTAGAGGTCGACAGTTGAGAAAGGAACGCGTCGATGGTTGCCGTAGTGGTTAATGCCCCAGGAGCGTATTAGTATGTTGAATTTTATGTAGTTATGTAATTTTACTCTCGTGAGACATACATGTCCAACGCATTGTGAGGATTTTTTACTGCAATGGAACTTCCTAAACCTCCTCAAGGTATTAATGTGATCTGTAATTCTAAACGGTATGATGTGTTACATTTCTGTAGTTGGTTTGTACTAGGTACCCCAATTAGCATGTTCGCTTGTTATACGTACATCGTTAATGAATCGTAGTTTGAGAATTTGTTGTGTATTCGAAAGAGAAAATATAGCATTATAGCTAGTAGGTTATATTAGATAACTCCTTGAACTTGTTTTAAAACATTTTTCATTACACGTGTGTTGAAAAATTTATTCGTCTGTTTGGTATATCTGCTTGATTTTTTAACCCAGTGCATACTGATCTTATTTCCTTCTTTTCTGAGATGCAATTTTCATTGACTTCGGTGGTTGTCTAATGTCGTAGGTCATAAAGCACAGCCTCAACTACTTGTCATTGGTGAGTGAAAAAGTAACACATGGTAGAGATGTGTTATGTATGTTGTATATTTGAAGCAAAATTTATAGCTTTTTCTTAGTGATGGTTCTGTTGTACTTGTGAATTAGGAAAACGTATGCTAATTCCTATGTGTCTAGAAGCATAGTTTCCGCATAGAGTTTACCATCCTTTTCAAATGATAAGACACCTATTGTGTGTGATAACCTTTGCTTTTCCAAACAAAAGGAAGACTTCTTAAAAGTATTATTGAAGGCTATATTTATGCAGTTAGCTTCATCTTGACTGTTATCAGTATACAGTGGTACATGTTTGGATGAAAGATGAATAATTTATTTTACACATTGTTTGGTTCTTATGTGATTAATTTTCCCATGCTGTAAGTAACTTGGGTTATTCAGCAACATACGATTGATTAGCTGGAAGGGATTTGTAAGAAAGCAGTTATGCCTTAATAAAGTACTCACTTGGCATTGGCTGTGTCACCCTATTAATGGGCCACTTTCATGTTTTTGTCCTTTGCTGTACGTGGTTCCTGTTGATGGTTTATTTTCGTAGATATGTTGCAGTTTGTCTGTGTTAAATGATATTGTATTTGCTTTTATGTTGTTATGTATGTTTAGATTAAGTGGTATGGTTTGGTATTACTGTGATACACTACTAGTGGAGTGGTTTCTTGACGTTTTTCTGGAGCGATTGAGGAAACTCAATATATGTCACAATCAGGATAGCCATGACCCAGCCAACATTTGAACCAGGCATCTCCCAAATGCAAGTCTAGTGTGTTACTGCTACACCATGCTGTTTGGTAACATGATATAAATCATCTGTATGGCTGAAGAATCATGGTTCAGTTTACAGCTGGGAAGAGACTTTTATCTTATCCAAAGTATCCAGACTGGTTCTGGGACCCGCCAAGCCCCCGTCCAATGGTAAAGGGTTTAAGCAGCCAGGGCATGAATGTGAATACTCTTATCTGTCTAATGCCCATGTGACTGCATCTATTTAGTGCCATTGTGACTGCATGGAGTTCTACCTTCACACATCCATATGCCTTCAAGGCATGTTCTTGTTTATGCACTAGGACAACTTTACCTTTTATTTTATGATGGTATTGTTACCTTAGACTACAGAGTGTCAGATAGTATGATGATTTTTGAATAAAGGTAGACCAACCCACTTATTTTATTATGTCAATTTTACTGCTAAACATGTTTCAGATGTTAATACACCCATCTTCAGGAGCTTGCGACTACTTTGAGTGTTATTGCACAGGTTGTATTGTGCTGTAATGACAGAGGTTTATGTGTTAATTTATTTATCTAGTGGTAAATGTTATACCTATATTATGCGTCGTGTGTGGCTCTGAGTGAGCGTGTTCCAGCAAGCGCGTGGTGTCCTGTGGCTCTTGAATTTACTAGTGTGTGGTATGTTTTATGCATATGTACTGTTGTCTATATGTATGAGCTTGTACATACCTGGCTTGAGGCATGTTGGTGTTATGTAACAGATTGGCTGTTGGTGCTGTTGTATCCGAATGCAGGTTGAACAACTACTGACCTGTTCATTGTGAACCATGAGGGTTTAGGGGTTTATGACCGCTTGGAACAAGGGGTTTGTATCGCCTGGGCTCTGCTTGGGAATGAGTTTTCTATTGTGGTGGAGGGATTGGATATGGTATTGTTCATATGGCAAGAGTAAGCTTTGGTTATTTATGTGTTTGAGTAGAGTCATAGTATTATTCATTGGACCATATTTGTGTCGGTTTTGAAGAATGAAGAAATACGGACTAATAACAATGGATATAAAAGACCTATACGTGAACATACCTATTGCAGAAACCATTGACATAACTACCACGCAATTATTGCAGCATAATGATCCAGAAACCACAGCACAAATTTGTACACTGCTTGGAGTAATACTGCAATAAAATTACTTTATATTCCAAGAGAAAATTTAGCAACCCGATAAAGGAATAGCCATGGGCTCGCCCATATCGGCACCATGGCTGAACTATTCCTACAACACCTAGAACAAATCTACATCAAACCCCTCATAGAGACCAAACACATACTGTTTTATACCAGATATATAGAGGACATTCTTATCATCTGTGATGCCGAAGTAACCAACCATGTCTGACACAATACATAAACACTATCCACAGCAGTCTACAATTCAACCCAACACTAGAGTCAGAAGGCCACATCAATTTTCTTGACCTCACAATCACGAGAAGAAACACAAACATAGAAATAGACATATGCAGGAAGCCGACCACCACAGACACCACCATACACTTCACATCCACCCACCCCGATGAGCACAAATTGGCGGCATATACATATAACATAACTAGGATGCTCAGCCTACCGCTCAAAGCAACACAACAAAAAAGAGAGTGGGAAACTATCCTTCATATCGCCCAACAAAACGGCAATGATACACAAACTAAGGCATCAGATAGAACATAAAACAAAACACATTTCACCGCCAGACAGAAAAAAGAAGAAATGAGTGGCTTTCACATACATTTCCCCGCAAATACGCAAGATCACGAACTTTTTCAGAAACACAAACCTAAATATAAATGCCGCAACGCTATAGCTAATCGGATAAAACCACCCAGAGACCACACACCACCCCACAATAAAAGGGGAATCTACCAACTGACATGTAACATGTGTAATTTGGCGTATGTAGGCCAGACTAGCCGCAGCCTGAGCATATGTTTCAAAGAACATATACGTTACATCAGAAGCAACAACCCCCAATCAGCATACACCCTACACATTCTTCAAAACCAACATGATTACGGTCCAATGAATAATACTATGACTCTACTCAAACACATTAAAAACCAAAGCTTACTCTTGCCATATGAACAATACCATATCCAATCCCTCCACCACAATAGAAAACTCATTCCCGAGCAGAGCCCAGGTGATACAAACCCCTTTTTCCAAGCAGTCATAAACCCCTAAACCCTCATGGTTCACAATGAACAGGTCAGTAGTTGTTCAACCTGCATTCGGATACAACAGCACCAACAGCCAATCTGCTACATAACACAAACACACCTCAAGCCAGGTATGTACAAGCTCATACATATAGACATCAGTACATATGCATAAAACATACCACACACTAGTAAATTCAAGAGCCACAGGATACCACGCGCTTGATGGAACACGCTGACTCAGAACCACATGCGACGCATAATATAGGTATAACACTTACCCCTAGATAAATAAATTAACGCATAAACCTGTATCATTACAGCACAATACAGCCTATGCAATAACACACAATGTAGTCGCAAGCTCCTGAAGATGGGTGTATTAACATCTGAAACATGTTTAGCAGTAAAATTGACATAAAAAAATAGGTGACATCAAGTTGGTCTACCTTTATTCAAGTATCAAGATGATGCACGGTCCAATACGCATAAGTATGATGATTTGTTTGTGGTAAACTGGCAAGGAATTGGAAGGGGTAAGTCTTGGTGTAACTGAGGTATCATCACAGGATTGCACAGTATTTTCCCGCAAGTACTCAGGTAAGCTATGAAACGTCTCTGGATAATGGACAAGCTGTATGATATTCAAGCCAGGTATCTCCTGAATAGAAATCCAGAGCGTTATTGCTATACCGTCCATTTTGTGATTTGATTGTTGGCTAATATTAATTCTTGCACCGTGCATCTTGATACCATCAAGTCCTTCATTTACCAACGGATGCACTCTATATCAGTCTTATAAACCACTCAAATCTGCATTAAAATTTACATTAAAACTTAAATTAAAACTGCTCCTACATGTTTCAGTGTATGACCATCATCAGGGAGCTTACACTTGAGCCTAGCTAAAGTCACATTTATAAGAATAGTTGGTAAGAGCATGTTGTTATGGACGTGTTCTTACTGACTATTTTTATAAATGTGACTTTAGCTAGCCTCAAGTATAAGCTCCCTGATGATGGCTGTAGACCGAAACATGTAGGAGCCATTTTAATTCAAGTTTTAATGTAAATTTTAGTGGTTTATAAGACTGATATAGAGTGCATCTGTTGGTAAATGAAGGACTTTGATGAATACGTGGGTGGATCCAAAATTTTCCTGACTGGTGCCGCCATCTGCACAGCAGTTGTGTTAGCGCCAAGCACCGGTAGATGGTAGGACAACCATGTTTAGCGAGTCTGCTTGCCAAGTTTCATGTAGGTGGGATGACGTAGTCAGTTTTTATGC
>Ga0136643_10011886_pt1 | contig 12938 bp, 6 predicted proteins | sample TergutLab28metaG_FD_96883 | JGI IMG/M metagenome (GOLD analysis project Ga0136643, IMG submission 96883) | Labiotermes labralis P1 segment gut microbial communities from Petit-Saut dam, French Guiana - Lab288 P1 (version 3) (version 3) | ecosystem: Host-associated > Arthropoda: Insects >...
GACGTTTTGCTGACCGTGCATCTCAGTATATTTATCTCAGTATTTAACCAACTCGATGCACAAAATTTGTTTCACAATAAGTTTTATTTCATGCCTCTACATGTTTCGAGCACATGTGCTCATTATAAGGAGATCGAAATTGCATTACACAGCCTCTGGTATCATCACACCTATAGATGGCCTTCTCGTGCACATGACGGCCACCTACAGGTGTGATGATACCAGAGGCTGTGTAATGCAATTTCGACCTCCTGATGAGGAACACATGTGCTCGAAACATGTAGAAGCATGAAATAAAACTTACTGCGAAATAAAATTTTGCACATCAAGTTGGTTATATACTGAGATAAAACTTAAAGTACAGTAACAGAAGGGATCAAACAAAGCGTAATGTGAGTAGAGGCTAAACCGAACACACCACCATAACAATGGATAGACCAAAGTAGAACCTTTGAAAGACGAAGCGCAGACTGCTTTATTTAAAACGACAATTCGTATCGCGCAGTAAACACTTTCATCTCGGTTATAAAAACCAATCAGTTTATGCTGTAAGTGGCACAAGTCGCTGTTTGTTCTCAGATAAATACAAAAAACAAAAATACAGTGTGGGCAGAGCATACAGTTGTTGAATGTTAAACTTTGGTGCATCACGTGACCGGTAGGCTTTGAAAGGTTAAGCGGTAACGTATCCTGGCGAGGCGACTGTACCGCAACGCCATTCCGACGTCTGACGTCATGCGGCCAGAGGGTGACCCTGCTCGGACGGTAAAGAGAGAGACGGACGCTTTCACACCGTTCTCGAAGCGACCAGACAGAGACAGTAGATTGTTCGAGAAATGCAAAAAGTGTCACATAAGGCAAGGAAACATGTTGAGTTCGTAGCAAGTTACGGCCTGTTTGGTAGGGCGAATGTGCAGACCTTGCGCTTTACGGCGAGATGACTGTGAGGAGTGTGGATGGTCTGTAGTTGTGCAGAAGAGAAAGAAAGCTAGTACAGCAAGTGAAGTGAAGAAAGGTGAATACGGAGGACTATAGACTTGGTGCAAAAAGATGAGTAATTTTATAAAGGGACATCTGGGCCCTGAGAACCGAGTTAAAAAATTGTGCTGTGTGATTTCTTTTTTTAAAAAAAATTATCGTAATTACTTTAACGATTCTTTTTCAATTACTGCACTTTTTAATTGTTTGACCTGTAGTGTTAATAAACATTGTTAACTTGGAACCCGCGGGCTTCTCTGTTACGATACGAATCTTTAGGAGATGCCACTGCGCACTACAGCAACGGATCATAAAAGACACTTTTAGAAAAAGAGTCCAAAAGGTTAATCCGCTAAGATTATATTTGTTTTGTGGAAGTTAATTATGGTGGTCACTATGATGATGATGGTAACACCTACCTATTTTAAATTGCTCTGGGGCAATGCTATGTTTCAGACGGTAAGCTGCTGGTCTCTTAGTGGACCGGGTTCAAAAGCATGACACTGCATCTGGGATTTGTGGTAGACAAATCGACACTCTGACAAGTTTTGTTCCAAGTGTTTGGATGCTCCTCTCTCAGTAACAGTTAGTCTGTGCTCCACGTTCATTCATAGTCTTGCACCCTGCCCCAATGTTCCCGTAGTTCGGCTGTCTCCGGCCGCTGTGGAATCGTGACTAGAGAAATGTACAAAAAATAAACACAGTCAAACAGCCCTCCAGTACTGAATTGTTGCTCTGTAATAAGGGATTTATTATACAGATATAAAACCAAACACTCACTTGCCAATTAGTCATACACACAATGAATACAGGTAAAGCAGCCCCGTTACAGGCCTGGAGTGTCCCAGAGGATACCAGGAAATTAAGGTTCCCAGATTTCATGACAAAGGTAGAGGATGGTGGTAAAGTTGTCAGCCTTACGCATCGGCCACCTTTACCCCCAGGAAATACTACTGGTACTCATATCCGTTAGAGGCTGTGTCGACCACAGGACCATAGTGCGATATTAATGAAAAATTCCAATGACACTAGCTGGGATCGAACTAGCGACCTTCCAACTTGTAGCAGAGCACCGTAACCACTGTGCCACCGCTGTGCCCCCACAATGAATAAATCTAACATAAATAAGGAGGAAAGCTCCACTATCGTAATAACCGTCAGTTCGAGGTTGGTGTTTCCCAAAATACACGCAATAAAAACACACAGCAGTAGCCATCGTGGCTTGACGTGGCTACCCGATATCGGGTGTCCCGTACGCAGATCCGAAACATAACTTAGAAAGGTAAAGCCGAGACAGAAATTTGAGTACCGAACTGGTCAGTGGTCGCGCACCGAGTATCCAACCTTAGGCGAAAGCAGGGAGAGGGGAAAAGAAATTAGTTTTAGAGGATTGTCACCAGGTGGCACGAGGAGTGAAGTGAGAAGGAAAGATGCGACAGTCACACGGCGCAGTCCATGACCGACGCTGTACTTGCATAACCTCAGGAGGTGACGGCGTCGTTAAAATGATGCATTGAAGCATTTAAACTTGTCCGACGTCACCACACTTTGTAAGGCCCTCGTCAAGAATGCCAACGACGAAAGAGTATTGCCAAATGTAACGGAACAGCTGATATGGAGGGGTTATGCAATTTGGGTGCTGGACATAGCGAACAGAATCACTTCTCAAATAAAATAATTATACTTTTTTTTTTCAAGTTTTGAAACATGATAGTTCTCAAACAAGAAAATAAAAGAAATTACATAATAAATAACTGAATAATTTGCACACTCCATCGAAGATAGTAAGAGCATTCAAATAATATAGGTTGACGTCGAGGGACAGACAGCACGCATGAGGGGGTGACAGATAGACATTGAATTTAAGTCGGAGTGTCGGAAGGTTTTGCTTTTGGAATACGCAAGCATAAGTAAGATGGCATTATTACAATACTTCTGATAGAATGTGTGAAACACCCGATCTTCTTTGATCTGACACAGCCTGCGGCGGCTTCGTCGCATAGAAAGCCTGCATCCGCCGGTACATCGTGTGACAGCTGCTGTGGTCAGGACAACGAAAATAAGGGCACTTTATTTCAGTGTGTGCTTCAAGAAGGGCACTTTGTGGTAACGTTAGTGAACTTTTGGCTTCGGGGAAGAATAAAAGTGATTTTTAACTTTCCAGCGACCATTGGCTTTTCAGTAAAAAGTGTTTTCAGTGGATTATGCAATTTACTGATTCGTTTTGTTTTATTTACAATACAATCAACAAACTTATACAAGCTTAAGCCATTTATTGATCTTTTGTGCATCTATTACAGACTATTTAACCTTGCATACAACTCTCCTCGCTGTCGACAACATCCGGTTTATGAACATTTTCCAACACTATCATGATTATAAAATAATTATTTATATTAATATTCAAAATATATAAAATTCGTTTTGTATTTTACTTTTTGGGTACAAGTAATTTTCTTCATTTCATTACTCATTATATCATTTCATTATTACTACATGTATTTTACCCTCTTTATTATCTCACATAACAATTAAAATCATATGTCAACTGTCCTTCATTAATTTTGGTGTTTTCCATCCCGAAGTGTTATAACATACAAATACAAAAGTCAGTCGATAACACAACACTTTATTTATATACAAAATATTATATTTTGTCAGGGCAACATGTTTCGACCTTATGAGGTCATCCTCAGGCCCTCCAAGAAGACAGATCGAAGAGTTGTTTATGTTTCATTCCAATGCGGGATTGTTCAAACTAGCTTGGCCACGCTGGAGGGAGGTAGCTGCACAATCCCACAATGCAATGAAACATAAACAACTCTTGGATCTGTCTTCTTGAAGGGCCTGAGGATGACCTTATAAGGTCGAAACATGTTGCCCTGACAAAATAAAATATTTTTGTATAAAAATAAAGTGTTGTGTTATCGACTGACGTGTTGTATTTATATGTCCTTTATTAAGCGCTTTTAGACGCTTTTGTGCTATTTCTTGTTGTTTTGCTGTTGGGTATGGGTTTAGGATTTATCAAGGCCTTACTTTCCATTTCACTGATTTTAAATTTGCTCATACATTTTACTATTTTTTTGTAGGTGCTTAATTTATGTACACTGTTTACGGCGATAGTGGTTATCCTGCACGCAAATATTTTTGTTTCTTCCCGTGTGGAGATATTATGTAATGTAAGCACTATGTTGCAGTTTTTGGATTATAATCGACATTTGAACTTGTGGTTAATGTGAAAGTTGCATGCCTGCGCTGTGGTGCTCCTTGGATGGGTCTGTGTTCACTGGAGTTAGTTAGCCAGTACACTGCAGGATCTAACAGCGGAAGTGAGGAATATCTCCAACACGAGAAGGTTTAACTTTCAAATAGCTGAATGTTCACGCCGCATAATGGTCGTCATGTTACACCCTTACACTTGGGCTTCCAATCCTTCGGAGAAGATTCAAAAACGTTTTCATTTCCTGTGAACCAAATCGAAAATAAATGGCCTTTAATTCGGGAGATTTATTACCTCCACATCAGTTAATTGCAGACATAGACTGTGTTGTTAGAGACTTGTCAGGAGACAGGATCCACATTCATGTAATAGTTAACAAACACCACCATTTTCTAATCAAGTCTAACGTAATAAAATCTAACTTAATCTAATCTACTCTAACGTAATGTATCCTAGTCTAATTCATAATCCAATCTAATTTAATGTAGTCCTGTCGAATTTAATTTAATCTAACCGACGACCTTTTCAACACGTGACTTGTGGCTCAGATGCAACACCACATTCATCACAGCAAAAGCAAAAGGAATTTTTTCTGCTGTCTATGCTAATAAATTTTCAATTTCCTGTCTCGCAGGTACACAATTTTATCACTAATGGTCTGCAATACAGACATTTAAGGGAATAAGCGAAGAATCAGTAGAAATGATTAAGAATTAATTTAGTCTCAAAGTTCAAAGGTACGTTTATTTTTTGGACGTGGGTGGGCTGGGTGGAATTTACCTGATAAATGTGGAATTACATCTTGGTAATTCTTAAACCGAAAAGGCGACCTTTGCTCAAAATGTAAAACATACGTATCGATTATCTTCATTGAAATTATCCCCCAATACGTTAATTCAGCTACTAGCAGGAAATGTTTCATCAAGATGAATACAATTTTTACAGCAGTTAACACAGCAGGATCCGTGTCCAGAAGGAAATATCAACTTATTATTATGTTAGTCATGTAACAAAGGCATATCGTGTGAGTAGAAGATAGATAAACGTATCTTCGAAAAAGAGAAGATCTGAGAACTACAAATTTTAAATGCATGTAACTAAAACGGCTTGGTCTTTGTTGACATATTACGTGGCATTTGACTGGAGTAAAAATCACAGAATGCACCCGATATCAAGACCAAACTTTCGAGCATAATACCTCCAAAATATAAAGAGAATTTCTAACAATAATGCAAAGTTTACTTACAGTCTCAGAATCAGCATTATATTTGATTCAAACAAAAACACCATTAAAAGCAACCACAGGGGCCAACACTTATATGGCCCAACTGTGCTGCTTCGGCGATATTCGCCTTCATATTCTACTGGTAGAAAGGAATGATATTGCTTCGGCTTGAAGCAGGAAATTTTCATCATTTAAGCCTGATCTTTCCTTTCGTGGAAAGAGGCATATGTCAGAATATTTTGCTGAAATAAAAACCACATCAATACGTTTCCACATTAAAACTACAAGCTTCCCTTTATCAAAGGGAGTTAGCCGGTTTCTGTGGCAGGGGATCTCGAAATTCCTGCAATAAATAGGCTCTCTGTATCTACTGTAACAAAGTTCTTCGTTCTGAGAAATCAGCTGATCTTTTGTGAGAGCCATTGGTCTTAGTATGTGGCGAATTGTGTCGGAACACTATTACGGAAATGTAGTTTTATTTCTTTAATATTATTAAGTGATATTCTTTGTGTGTGTTTGTGTTGAGACCATTGAATGATTCTGAAAACTGCTTAAATACCACATTTTAAAGGAATGTGCATTTCCATTAATGTACATTAACGTTTCTTTCCTCGAGAGGGCCGTTATTATTCTAACAGAAATATATGAGAATTATTGCTTGTAATGGACAACACTAATCAAATTACGTCCAAGGTCTGTTATAAACTCATTATACTAAATTAAATCCAAAACAATAAAATACTTTCGGAGGTAAGATATGTCGGCAGACACAGTTATGACCTCGCAGTTTAGAGTTCATTTAAAATTTCCTGAACGATAATACATTAAGATGATTTCACACAAAGCGTCTGGAAGAGAAGGACAGGAAGTTTACACGGCTCAAAACAATTACGTAATATGACGTTCCATTTTTTGCACATTTCACCTTGAACTTCGACCGTAATTATGTCAAGAAGGATACGAAGGGCGGGGTGGGTTGTTATTTCATTAAGGGTGGGCGGGCTAGATAAAAATATAAATTGTTAGTTTTGGGGATTAATGAAACGGTGTCTTGCCTTTCCTCTGAAGTTTTGAAAGGTTATTCCTTATTTTTGATTTAAAAGACCAATATTTTTGTTACATTATTAAAACTTAGTTTAATACCAATGTGATAATATTTTTTTGTTATTTATTTTTGTGGTATTTGGCCCTTTTTTTTCTAGTCGTAAACATTTATTGATTACTCTGTTCAGATTGGAGTTTGTTGTACTAGTTCTTTATTTTTATATTTATTTTTATTTGTGTAGTTTTAATTATAGTTTGTTTTCACGTTTCCGCCCAGATGTTAGTTTTGAATAATTGCCTAATTGATTTTTATGAACTCCGTTAAGCTAAACTAAAGAAACGTTTCAATGTTTCGAAATTCTATGTTTTCATGCTTTATAAATATAATTTATAAGGCGGAGATGTTTGTGTATTTCAGTAGGGGTTACATGTTTCAAAACTTGTTTACAATAAAATAGTTGCAGAGGGCAATTAATTATCTGCGTTTTATTTAAAGACACTGTCACTAAAAACTATGTCAAGGCATGGGCTGATTGAAGCAGCAGCAGTAAGGGCATTGATTGATGATGTGTTCCAGATTTCCTGCACATTTTTCTATTTCGTAGCAACACTTTATCACATATCAGAGTTAATCTTCGGACAACATTGTACTGGGATGCAACAGAACGCCAAATGCTATAGTTTTGAACTTGTGTAGAACGAAATGATTTATAGAACCTGGACGTGGATGTGATTTGCTACACAGGTGTTGCGGAAAACCAAATAAATGTCTTATATTTTGTTTGCCGTGCTTTGATAACTTGTCTTTTGTTTTCCAAAATAAGGATAACTGTCTTCTTAAATATGTACTGAATTCCTGAGATTATGCCTAAGCTGAAGAAGGACGTGTGTTTAAAGATAAGGTTTGTGACGATACTCAAGGTTTATAGGAATACATTTCTATAAAGACGATTTCACATAAAAGCTAACAAATTTAATTTCAAAATAAAATTACATCTCTAACTTTGAAGTTGTTATTTAGTTTTAGGTTCCAACACAAAATGGAAGAAAATCTGCTGAAGACTGTGGGTTGCTTTTGTCATAGTTTTCTTACAACATAAAAGACTTGTAAGTTTGCCGTGCTCCTGTGTCCATCCGTGTTTCTGTTCTGCCTAGTACCTTGCAAACGTAAGAGCGTCACTTGTTTGATTTGTAATTTTTTTTTACCAAAAGGAAAGCCATTATAAGAAGTAGTACAACTTACTGACATTTTAAAAATCCCTACTTCAAAATTCTACTTTAAGACTGCTATCATTTTTTTCTCTTGATTTTTGTCAGTCACCATAAATAATATTACCCAAACCATGCCAAACGTTATCCTGAATAGTCAGCATATTTGTAGAGGGTTACGTTTGATATGGTTTCAAGTAAAAGGTATTATTCACAGTGGCTAATAAAAATCACCATACCATACCAATGATAAATATTTTGAGCAACAGACGTCATTAAATAAACCGTAAATACGCAGCACAAATATAAGTCCTAACGTTAGTAATACTATCATGGCGGCTATGCGAATTTGTGCAGTAATTGCCAACTAGCAGCATTATGAACGTATAGGAAAAGATCTCGAACTTCAGTGTGACATTAGCTTTCAAAACCTGAACCACAATTTTTTTCGGTAATTTAATGCAACAGAAAGACGGCCACGTGAAATACGCTAGCAATTAAAACCTCTCAGTCTGGTATCATCGTCAAATGCACAGTTGGAGCGGCACGAAGCGTAAGGAGATTGATCATGTATACAAAAAGAATTTGTACAGTTCTTTTGTGCATGCTGTGTCTTCCATTTTGTATACATCTCTTCAATATACCGAAACCCTATGTGGTCGCACAACTAAGTTCGCGAATTCGCCACCGTGTGCTTGACGTGGCAACACTGGACAAAAGCCTTAGTATGGTTTGATGACGTTGACATATCAGCGTTTCACAGCTGTGTTGTTGTTGATTTATGGCAGTCTCTTTCTGAGTGGCATCTATTAGTGTCTGCGTGTGTTTTGGTGTGCCGTCGCGTACAGCTATTTTAGGACAATACACAGTAATAGACCGCTGTTATAATGAGATACTACATTCGGAGCCACCGAAATTATGACAGTGACATCGGCATTCGTGTTTCGTGAAACAAGACCTATTTGTAGTGGGCTCTTATAAAAACAATTACATAAAAATTTATAGGTCTAGCATTCTTATATGTATTAGAGTCCAATAGTTGCAAACATGGTGATCGTGCGCAAAGTTAGAGATTTTATTGTTCAACTCAATGACTGACCACCAAGTTTTATTTTTATGCGATTACTTCGAGTCTTATAACATTTATGGAAAAATGTTTAGGAATTTACAGGTTATAAGTTCTCTCCAAGATTAAAATGTGGAGCAAGAGCAGTTGAGTGACTTGTACGGAGGAAAAGAAGTCCCAGGTTTCGGGGGGGAGGGGAGGAGGTGGAACCTTGCAGAATTATCATGGCAATTCTGAATACATCCAATAGCGTAACTGTATAAATATTTAAAATATTCCTAGATTAATATGTGTTTCATATCTGGAACTTGTTAACCGCACATCTCATTCTACACTATAACCATGCAGCTGAAAGTGACGTAAACCCCCATTCTTCCCAACCAACGCAACGCTTCCAAAAATTTACGATGCAAACCAATTCTGAGAAGGTCATGACGCTTTTTCATTAATTTACTTATAATTAACTGACACTACTTTGATAAGTGTATTAAAAAGCAGTATTGTTTGTGACTGTAGTGACAGTGTGGCGACGTTGGCTTAACGGTTATGCTACAAGAAAGTGACTCAGATCATTTAATATTACAGTTGTAACCGTCTGCAGTAAAAAAAAAAAAACTACAGCAGCCAAAAATTACCCTTTTTTCACCGAATTGATCGTTTTGTAGGCAAAATGTTCTCACTTCGAGGATTACCTCACAAAACAGAGAAAATTTTAATTTTACAAAAACAAGAATGAAAATCATAAGGTTCGTCATCCTCGTTGTGTTTGTAATAAACTAGATTGGAGTGTATATACATGTCTAAAACAACTATATGATGGTAGAGATATGTATATAATTTATTATATAAAGAACAACTACATGTTTCGGCACTTTTCATTGGCCATCTTCAGGTCGATAAATGAAAAAAGTTGCACACTGTATATTTATAAGCTAAGTGTAATATGTACATCTAATCTCTACAAACATAAGATGATAAACATAGATCCAACTATATTAACCTAGAATAGCAAAAATAGCAGAACCCCTGTACCCACACCACCCATCCTACACAACACATGCAAGATCTAGTACCCACTTCACCACTTACTTTCCCAATTGTATATAAGACACGTGAGTTGAGTATAGCTGCTTACTAAGTTTTGTCATTTATCAACCTGAAGATGGCCAATGAAAAGTGCCGAAATATGTAGTTGTTCTTTATGTAATAAATTATATACATGTCTCTACCATCATATAGTTGCGTTAGACAAGTATATACACTTCAATCTAGTTTACAAGAATGATAACTCTAGATATGTGAGCCATAAGGCGATTCGAAGTACTAAACATTTTCTCATACATAAGTATGTAACAGCGTACATGCTGATCTTCATTTGTTGAAATAATTAAAATGTCAATTCTTTATACCAATTCGTGATTTTTTACTTTCAAATTATTTTTATTTCTCACTGCTGGGACCGCGAGTAAAAGCTACTGGCTTAATCTGAGTAGTGACTCAAGAAAGTTGAGACAAAACTGCGCTAACCAATAACAAAGCCACTGGTCACAGCGCTAGAAGGCATAAATATCAGACTTTGAACAAAGTGTCCTTTGACGTCTTTCTTGTTGCGAGTCTGTGTGGTTGCCTTTTGTGCAGCGAAATAATTTTCCTCTTCTCCGAATATCTATTCCTTTCTTCCCCATTTCCTTCTTTCATTGTCTCTTTTATTTCCTCCGTGTGTCCTATTCTTCTTCCTACGACATATGTTGCCACTGCCATTGAAATCCTGGCCGAAAGCATAAATCTCGCTGCATTGTACAACCCCTGAGTCTCCTTTATTACTAACACAAACTTGACTACTTGAGGGTTGTTTCACCGTGCATCTTCCTTATGAAATAAAGTGAAATGCCAACTTGATGCAACTAGGTAATTTTATTGAAGTAGTCTCAGCTCTACATGTTACAGGTACATACGCCCATCATCAGGAGCATTAGATGTTGAGTTGCAGCATATGGTTTTGTGCACCGAGTTTTTGGATGGCTGGTGGTCTTGAGAACCGCTGCGTAGGTCGTGTGTACGGTGCGGATGGTGCCGTGCGACCCCCATCATCAAGAGCATTAGATGTTGAGTTGCAGCATATGGTTTTCTGCACCGAGTTTTCGGATGGGTGGTGATCTTCAGAGCCGCTGCGTAGGTCATGTGTACGGTGTGGATGGTGCCGTGCGAGTCGCACGGTACCATCCACACCGTACACACCGACTCTCAAGACCACCACCCATCCAAAAACTCGGTGCAGAAAACCATATGCTGCAACTCAACATCTAATGCTCCTGATGATGGGCGTATGTACCTGAAACATGTCGAGCTAAGAATAAGTCAATAGAATTAACTAGTTGCATAAAGTTGGCATTTAACTTTATTTCACAGACTTGATTAGTTAACTCTTTCATACATTTTTACTCAAACCTGTAATTTTTTTATATTTGCACCGTTATTGAATAGGGTGTCGTTTCGAATATTATACCAGGATTATTGTGTAATTGTGTTTTGAAGTGCAGCTGATTTTTTTCCCCTTAGTCTCATGAACAAAACAAGTTAGCATTTTTCCACGGTGCTAAATGCTAAGATAACCGGCTTTTGGAAAGTAATATGTTGTGGTGTGGTGGATACGTTAGGACGTGTCGCAGAAACAATCTGCCTCCTTCTTCACGGCAGATCAGTGTTCATCAGTAAGTGTCTGGGGAACGCTGTTTGTCGGCGACCTGCAACTAGAGGGCTCTCTACACCCTCAGTTAAACTGAGCGTCTTTACTCTGTGATGTCACACCTGACGAAAAAAATGAGTAAACTGCGCTATTTTAACAGGCATTGGCGCAGGCCTCAGAACTGTCCTTTCCAGTCTTCTTTCACACAGAGAACTGCGCAGTTCACTCAGGGAATCCCACACACATTCAGTTCAGTTTTTCGTGCAGTTTTTTTGTTACGCAGTTTAGCTTGGAGTGTGCGTGAGGCCCTTAAGAGGCGTGAGGCCCTTAAGAGGCGTGAGGCCCTTAAGAGGCGTGAGGCCCTTAAGAGACGTGAGGCCCTTAAGAGGCGTGAGGCCCTTAAGAGACGTGAGGCCCTTAAGAGGCGTGAGGCCCTTAAGAGGCGTGAGGCCCTTAAGAGGCGTGAGGCCCTTAAGAGACCCGCGATTTGCGCACACTCAGTAGAACAAAATGTTCTGTTCACATTCTTTTCCAAAGTTTAATTTTTATTACAACGATACGAAAAAGTCTTATTTTAAATGACGTTTATAAATTTCTCTTCTTTCTCGCCTTTCCGAATTTTAACCTTTGTTATCACTACAAGGAAATTTTATTATGTAATAAAGTTTTACCGTGACATAAGGAAGTTATTAAAATTAAAGTATTCTTCTGGTTTGTGCATATTATAACTGTTGCATATTATCGCTTGTTGGTCCTAAAGATTTCGCGGTGGTAGAAGTATTCTGAGACACTGCGACAGGCGACAGAGTCAGCATGCTCTTCATAGCACTTCGTACATTTCTACCTGAACAAATGGAGTGACTTTTCCATAATAAGAAGGTTATCTCCGACTTAGGGAGTACTCACAGAGTAAACGTTCTGGCACTTTCGCTTCGGTTTGTTTGATTTAAAAAGAATGTTGTTAATTGTAGCGTCTGGAGACATAAAGAGCTGGGCTGTTATCGTAACTTTTCTCTAAAAATGTAAGACATATGGAAACTATGTATTTTTAAAGTTACTCTTGCTTTTAATATAAATACTTACTTACTTACTTACTCCATGCTGCAGAGTCCTTCTTGAGAAGCTAACTGGTTTGCAGCTAGTCAAGAAATTCCCCGCATTTCACGGAACCCGAAGATTCATTACCGCACTCACTTTTAATATAAATACTCGTATAAATGGGACACGCAGTAGTGCACATGTTTGAGGCACTGTGCTACAAGCTGGAAGGCCGAGGGTTCGATTCCCGATGGTGTCATTTGAATTTTTTATTGACATAAAGAGACCACTGGGGAGACCTAGGCGTAGATGGGTGGATAATATTAGGATGGGTCTCCAGGAGGTGGGATGTGGGTATGTGGAGTGGATTGGGCTGGCCCAGGATAGAGACAGGTGGCGGACGCTTGTGAGTGCGGTAATGAACCTTCGGGTTCCGTGAAATGCGGGGAATTTCTTGACTAGCTGCAAA
>Ga0136643_10011887_pt1 | contig 12938 bp, 11 predicted proteins | sample TergutLab28metaG_FD_96883 | JGI IMG/M metagenome (GOLD analysis project Ga0136643, IMG submission 96883) | Labiotermes labralis P1 segment gut microbial communities from Petit-Saut dam, French Guiana - Lab288 P1 (version 3) (version 3) | ecosystem: Host-associated > Arthropoda: Insects >...
AGGACCACGCCACCACAACGAGTTAACCGTGATATGCAGCGGACGCCCCGCCTGTTTCGATTCCAGCAGTTCGCGCACCTTGTAGTTTGGAGTTTTATAGCGGTTCTGCGCGACAGGCGACAGTAACTTGCCGTTCTTGCGTGCCGCTTCTATCATCTTGTCGCACTCTTCGAGGGATGTCGCCATAGGTTTCTCGACCAGCACATGCTTGCCGGCTTCAAGTGCGGCAACCGCAACTTCGCAGTGTGTTTTCGGCGGCAGGCATATTGCCACAATGTCAATATCATCGCGAGAAATTACGTCTTGGTAGTCTCTGCAGGCAACTGCGCCTGTCAAACCCTTGTTGTCAATCATCTCTTGGGCTTTTTCGATATATAAATCGCTTACTACGCGAACCTGACATCTGTCTTTATGCCGTAAAAATGCGTCGGCGTGAACATTTGCAATCGCACCGGCGCCTATAATTGCAATACCCAGCATATTAGATTCCCCCATTAGCTTATCCACTCAGCTTTTTCTTGCGCGTCAAGTGCGAGTTCCATCACGCGCAGAGTGTGCTGCTGGCTCATTGCTATTTCTGTCCTGTCGATACAGTCGCGGATAAAACGCCCGAAGAATGGGAATCCACACTGCCCCGAGGCTTTGAAGTGATGCTCACCCTCGTGGTTAACCATGTATACATGGTCGCCGTCTTTGTCGTTTGCGACATCAATGTATTTGCGAAGCTCTATGTATCCGTCCGTTCCGATGATAGTCGCGCGTCCGTCGCCCCAGGCTCCAAGGCCTTTCGGTGTAAACCAGTCTACGCGGAAGTAGCCAGCTACTCCGTTATCACATACAACCGTTGCATCGCCAAAATCTTGGAATTTAGGAACTGACGGCATGTTGTAGTTCGCAAGACGGCTGCTCACAATTCGCGCATCTTTCGCACCTGAGAAGAACAGAATTTGCTCTATTTGGTGGCAGCCGATATCAACAAGAATGCCGCCGTATTTCTCCGGTTCAAAAAACCAAGCCGGACGTGTAGGTGCATTAAGCCTATGAGGCCCAAAGCCTGAAACGCTTACAACTCTGCCGATTGCACCTTGCGTAACCAATTGCTCGGCATAAACAGCAGCCTCGACATGCAGGCGTTCACTGTAATACACGCCAAACTTGCGCCCTGTTTCCTTGATAGTATCACGGATTTCTTGAAGCTGTTCACGCGTTGTAAGTGCCGGTTTGTCGACAAAGTAGTCTTTGCCGTGTTTCATCGCACGTAATCCCACGCCGCAGCGGTCTACAGGTATAGACGCACCGGCAATCAGTTTAACGTCCGACTCCATAACCTCTTGCTCCGAACGCGCAACCGCAACGTTCGGAAACTTTTGCTTGAAGGCTTCAATTTTTGCTGCGTCAGGGTCGTACACCAGTGCGATTTCTGCACCTGCCTCGCTCAAACCATTGCACATACCGTAAATATGGCCGTGATCCAAGCCTACTACACCAACTTTAAATTCACCGGGCCCAACCACCGGTGCCGACTTCCCTTTTGGAGCATAGTTTTGCCCATCTGCTTTAACCTGCATGTATATCCTCCTTAGCCAAGATAAAATTATCAAAATACGCGCGTAAACGCTTGATTTTCATGTCAGTAAACGTTTAACTATTTAAATAGCAATAGAACAAACTCATTATAAAGCTGTTACGGCATATTGTCAACTCCTCTTCGACCCTGGCAATTTGCCTTTAGCAAAACGGCACTTTGTGCCGGTTTTACAAAGCAAAAGCGCACGAACTCTAAGTGACAGCTACTGTGAACAATTATATTGTGAAAAACAGTTGACACGTTCAACTCAATATGATATCATTTTAATATCAATTAGAGAGGTGATATGTATGAGTCAAAAAAGTATGAATGCAGGTATAGCAGAAAGAGATGTTTGGCGTATAAGCGGAATGCCTGTTTTAATTATCAACACGGTATTGTTGTTTGCGGCAATTGCAGCGGTGATATTTTCATTTATCGGCACAAATGATGGTTCGGTCAATGTGCTGATGCTGTTAGCGGGGATTACCTGGCTTCTTTTCCCGATGTGGATGATTTACGCAGGACTGCGAATTTTACGTCCGCAGGAAGCGTATGTTATTACGCTGTTTGGAAAGTATAGCGGCACTTTGCGCGGCCCGGGGTTTTTCTGGGTTAATCCTTTTTCTTCTATTTTCAAGAGCGAGGTTGGGCAGCCAAGCACGGGGGCTGCAAATATTACCAGCACCAAAGCAGCTGCCACAACCGATGAAATAACAGCAGCATTAGCGGCTGTAACCAGAAAAAAAGTTTCATTAAAGGCTAAAACCCTGAACAATGATAAACAGCGCATTAATGATTTATTAGGCAACCCTGTTATCATTGACACTGTGGTTGTGTGGCGCATTGTTGACACTGCAAAAGCAATGTTTAATGTAGATAACTTCATCGAGTTCTTATCCATACAATGCGACTCGTCATTGCGTTCTATTGTCAGCCAATATCCGTACGACTTGCCGCGCGACGGGCAAAGCGAGGATAAGTGCCTGCGAAGCGCGTCGGAAGAAGTAGTTCAGCGTTTGATTGCAGATATTCAAGCAAAGGTAGAAATTGCAGGCATGGAAATATTGGACGCACGCATTACCAACTTGTCCTACGCGCCTGAAATTGCCTCCGCCATGTTGCAGCGTCAGCAAGCGAGTGCTTTGGTAGATGCAAAGCAAACTATTGTAGATGGTGCGGTTGACATTGTACAGATGGCATTAAAGCGGCTCTCTGAGGATAATGTAGTTGCGCTTGACGAAGAGCGCAAAGCGGCTATGGTAAGTAACCTGCTTGTGGTTCTTTGCTCCAACTCGGAAGCGCAGCCTGTCATAAACAGCGGCTCGTTGTATTAAAGATAGAATGAGCGCTGAAATGGATGATAACAAAACACCACCCACAAAGCCCGAGAAGAAAAAGCAAATCCCCCTGCGGCTGAATGAAGCACTTTATAATGAGCTTGCCGCTTGGGCAGAGGACGAATTTCGCTCATTAAACGGGCAAATTGAATATTTGTTATCGCAATGCGTAAAAAAACAGCGGAGAAAATAAACTCTGCTGTTTTTCATTTCAATTTAACTCGCTATAAGTTATAAAAGGCTTGGGAGCCACAATGAAATCGTTGGAATAAATGTAACCGCAAGCAGTACCAGTATCATTACCAAATAGTATGGCAGCAGCGGTTTTATCACGGCTTCTATGGTCGTTCGTCCTATGGAGCAGCCTACAAACAGCACCGTACCCACCGGCGGCGTTATCAACGATATTCCAAGGTTAAGCAACAGCACGATACCGAAATGAACCGGATCCATACCCACAACCTGTGTGGCAACAGGCATAAGTATCGGGGTAGTAATCAGTATCATGGGTGCCATATCCATAACCAAACCTAAGACAAGCAAGATAATGTTAATCAACAGCAGGATTACCATGGGGTTGTCCGATATTGCCAAAATAGCATTGGTTGCCATATCCGGCACTCTAAGCAGGGTCATCATATATCCGAACGCCGACGAAGCCGAAATGATTGCCATAACCATAGCAACAGTCCGCGCACTCTTTTTCATTATAAACCAGAAATGCGAAAGAGGTATTTCGCGGTAAACAAAGAACGTAATGATAAAGGCATACACAACAGCTATAACGCTGGCTTCGGTTGCGGTAAACCAACCGGAAGTGATGCCCCCTACAATAATAACGATGGTGAACATGCCCAAAGCACTGTCTGCGATTACCTTGAAAGCTTGTTTAAAAGTATATTTTTCACCCTTGGGGTAATTGTTTTTGACAGATATTATGTAAGTCACGGTCATCAGCGATACGCCAAGTAACAGAGCCGGCATAATGCCTGCCAGGAACAGCGCGGCTATGGAGATGCCGCCCCCTGCCGCCATGGCAAAAATTATCATGTTATGGCTGGGCGGTATAAGCAGACCGACAATAGATGATGTGACAGTATTGGCAACGGCAAAGTTTTTATTATAGCCTTGCTTTTCCATCATTGGTATCATAATCGTGCCGAACGATGAGGTGTCCGCAACCACCGAGCCTGAAACTGCACCGAAAAACTTACTCGACAGTACGTTAACCATCGCCAGGCCGCCTCTCAGCCGCCCGACCAAAACATCCGCAACATTGAGCATACGTCGGGCTATGCCGCCTTCACCCATAATATTGCCGGCGATAATGAAAAAAGGTATCGCGAGAAAGTTAAATGGGCGTATGCCCGATACAAGCTGCTGCGCGACAATAGGCAGAAAGACGGGAGCGTAGTACCAAGCGGAAGCAAAAGCTGCAAGGGCAAGAGCAAAGGCTACGGGAACCTTTAAGGCCATTAAAAGAGCAAAGCCGCCGAGTAAAATAAGAATGGCGATTGGATCTGTCATGCCGGCAACTCCTTCCTCTTAATAATTTGTTCCGCAATTTTGCCTAACAGCACAAGAATCATCATTGCACCTGTCAGCGAAACCGGAAGATAATAAATTGCATTTGGCAGCCCTGTCACGGGCATTACAGCACCGGTTCTCCAAAGGAAGGCAAAATGATTGAAACCAAATCTGATATACAAAACTGCAAGACCACCAATAAGCAGATTGACAAAGATTTCAATGGGGAACATAAGTTGCTTCGGAAGCATATTAACAAACATAGTGATGCCTATATGCAAGTCTTCTTCAAGACCCAGAACAATACCTAAAAACACAAACCAGACCATAAAAAGAACAGAAATCTGTTCGCCCCACATTGGGGGATTTGCAAAAATCTGCCGCATGATAACCTGGTAAAACACCACGGCAACCATAGCCAGCATCAAAATTATTATCACAACATCCAACACTTTTGTCATGGCTCTAATTATTCTTTTATAAATGTCGTAGGCTTTCAGCAATTGAGACCACGCCTTTCTATAAATACTATTCACTAGTTAAAACATTGATATCTTTGCGGTATTTTTGTTGAATCTCGTCATCCTGGGCGGTTTGCCTATGGCAAACTGGCGCGTAGCGCCACTTTCGCGTAGCGAAAGCGCTAGGCTTTGAGCTACAACAAAAATTCTCGCAAATCTTATCAATTTATTTAACCGTGAATAGTATAAGCCCGTTTATTATAGCGATAAGGCTTGGAGAGATTGAACATCCCTCCAAGCCTTGGTTGATAAGTAGTGGGAACACTCCCTAACTATCTTTGAGCGGCAACTATACGATCAATGTATTCTTGAAGATGTGTCCAGTCATCCCACATTGGAGTCAAGAGGTCGTTAAAAGCCTGACGTTGCTCAACAGTAAGGCGGGTAACTTCTACGCCTGCAGCTATGGCTTCAGCTTCGGCTTCTTGTTCTACTTGTTGCCACGCTGTACGCTGGGCATTCGCTCCGGCGATAGCAGCTTGACGTAAAGCATTTTGCTGGTTTTCGCTAAGGCTGTTCCATACATTAAGGCTTATAACAACAGCCTCAGGAACTCTTGAGTGCTCGTTGTCAGTGAAGAACGGTGCTACTTCGTGGTGAGCAAAGCTGGTAACAAATGACGGCCAGTTGTTTTCAGCACCGTCTACAAGACCGGTTTGAATTGCACTGTAAACTTCACCCGGAGGCATAGGAACAGGCACGCCGCCAAGAGCTGTCATCAGGTCAATCATAAGTTGAGCTTCCTGCATACGGATTCTAAGACCGGCGAGGTCGTCCGGAGTAACAACCGGGCGTACGCTGTTGTAAATGCTGCGCGCTCCCGCGTCATGCCAAGCAAGGATGTAAAGACCGTGGTCTTTAATCATTTCGGCGAACAACGGACCGATTTCTCCGTCAAGAGCGGCAAACATAGCGTCGCCACTGCTCCAGATACCCGGTAAGAACAGCGCGTTGAAACGCTCGTCGATACCGGTGATAACAGGCATTGGCAATCTTATCATTTCGATAGCGCCTGCTTGCACCTGTGCCATAACTTCTGTCTCGCTTCCAAGAACGCCGCCTGAGAACACTTGAACATCAAGGGTGCCGTCGCTGTTTTCTCTTGCAAGTCTTGCAAACTCGGTATGGCCAACGATAGCTGGGTGTCCGTCGCCCGTGTGAACTTCGGAAAGTCTTAAAGTAACATTAGCGTCCGGCGTTGCCACCGGCTCTGCAGGTGCTGCCGGTGCTGCCGGCGTGGCAGGTGTTGGTGCAGGTGCAGGTGAAGCACATGCTGTCAATCCAAAAACAAACATCATAACAAGCATTGCTGACAAAATCTTTTTCATTATAATTACTCCTTTTCTGCCTTTAAGTTATTTTAAAAATGATACCACACTAATATATCAGATTATCTTTAAATTAACAATAGTAAATTTCAAAACATGTTATTTATTGTTTAAGATTTCGGCGGAAAGCACAGGATAAGTTTTGCACTCGGGCAATGTGACGGTTCCAGTTCTATATCATTTGCATATGCAGGTAAGAATGCCGTTTCCCCTTGGCGCAGCATAACTCTTTCTTGCTCCTTGCAAAGCCAACCTTCCCCTTCCAGCATTATCGCAACCGCGAATGTGTTGTTCAGGCTTATCTTGCAAGGTTTTGCGGCATTGATTAGCGACATTCCGAACAAATCTGTTGTATCGCGGCCAAGAAGAGTTATATGTTCCGTACCGTCCACGTTGGACACCTTGGGCTTGACTTTCCACATATTCAGCACTTCTTCACGGCTGTATGTTTCGTAACTGAAGCACTCGAACATCTTCTCGAAACCTAAGCCATGGCTCATAAATTCTTCGGCAAGCTCTACCCCGCTGGGAGCGGTCTTCTCAAGCCTGAATGTATAGTCGGTAGGCTCTTGCAGTTCAATCAGGAAACAGCCCTTGCCTATGGCATGCGGCACACCGCCGTTGATTATGTACATATCTCCCAGTTCAACTTCGATACGATGGAGGCAGTCGAGCATTCCGCAAGTGTCCTGCTTGTCGAACAGCTCTTTCAGGCGTTCTTTTGTGACACCTTCTTTGAAACCAAGGAAAACGTGCGGTTTCTCACCGTCAACCATGCGCCTGCCTACTATGTACCATGACTCTGTTTTGCCGTAAGGAGAGTTCAGCAGAGCCATAGCGTCAGACCTGCTGGGGTGTACTTGAATCCCCAGCCTCGTAAGCGAGTCGATAGCCTTTGTCAGAAAGCCAAGGCTGCTGCCATACTTATGTACATGCTCAGCACCAAGGTAGTGCTGCGGATCCGAATCTATCAGAGCTTTTAATGTGGTGCTGTGTGCATCGGCAAGAGTTGCCAAACCTTCAGCTACTGATTCGCCTGCTGTATTAACAGACATCGTTACCGATGCAAACCATTCTTCGGGATATTCGCCATCTTTGGGATTCTCCGTGCCATGCCAGCGGTCAAGCTCTGCGCCGCCCAAATACGTCCGCCAAACCCGTTCCGAGTTAAGCTTGATAATGTTCTTTTCAGTTTTCACTATACTTCACCTACCCTCTATGCCGTCATTAGAGTTATAAGGAAATGTCAATCAGTCTCGTCATTAGACTTGTAACGAAACAGAGTTTTCACTGTCATCCTGAGGCAAAGCTCCCGAATGATTGTCATCCTGAGGCGAAGCCGAAGGATCTTATCTTTTCAAAAGAAAGATTCTTCGCCATAGTGGTTTGCCTTCGGCAAACTGGTGCAAAGCACCACTTTCGCATAGCGAAAGCACCAAGGCTCAGAATGACAATCACTTGTTTCGTTACAAGTCTATTGCGAGGAGCGAAGTGACGAAGCAATCCATGAAAAAATGCTCACTTTTTTGCACTTCTGGATTGCTTCGACCAAGCGGTTTTCTTTTGGCAAACTGGCCTTCGGCCATTTTTGCGAAGCAAAAACGCCAAGGCTCGCAATGACATACCTCTTTAGAACAACAAGTTAGGCAGGAAGAGAACTATCTGCGGGAACAGTATCATCAACACAACGACTAAAATCGTGGCAGCGTACAGACCTATAGAGTCCCTTGCAGTTTCTTCCGGCTTAGTACCCAATATGGATGACACCGCCAAAAGAGATATCCCCGCAGGCGGCGTTTTCGCCGCAAGCGTTGTAACTGTCATCATTATAAGCCCAAAGTGAACAGGGTCAATCCCAACGTTACGTATAATCGGTACAAAGATTGGTGTGAGAATCAACGTGATAATTGTAGACTCCATAATCATGCCTATCCCCAGAAGGAACAATATAATGAGCAGGAGCAATAATGTTGGGTTTTCCGTGATACTGAGCAAAAGTGCCGATAATCTTGGGCCAAGCCTGTCGAATATAACGCCAAAACCAAACACGCCCGATGCTGAAATGAGGAACATTATCGCGCCGATATCACGCGCACTCATCAACAGCGTTCTGATAAACTTCTTCAGCGTAAGTTCTCTGTAGACAAACACGCCGATAAGTATCGCATATACCGCGGCAAACGCGCCTGATTCAGACGGAGTAAATATGCCAAAGCGGATGAAGACAATTAGTATTATCGGGAAGATGATAGCCCATATCCCATCAGCAAATGCTTTGAACACTTCCTTGAGAGACGGGCGTGTAGTATTTTCCGGCGCATATCCAAACTTCCTTGCTGTCAATGAAACTGTAATCATGTACGCAACCATAAGCATAACGCCTGGAACAATACCGCCGATAAACAGCCTGCCTATAGATACTTCACCGATAGAACCGTAGAGGATAAGCCCCATACTTGGCGGCATAGTCGCCACTACCATCGATGATACATTTATAACGGCTGCACTCCAGCTTTTGCGGTACCCCTTGGCCTCCATTGCGGGGCCGAGGATTCTCGACTGCATCGCGGCATCAGCCACAGCAGAGCCGGATACACCGCTCATAAGTGTGCTGAGTACAACAGAAACTTGCGCCAGGTTTCCCCACATATGTCCTGTCAAAATCGAGGCCAGTTTCATAAGCCTCGGAGTTATACCCGTACTGTTCATGAGATGCCCCGCGAGTATAAACAGAGGCACAGCAAGCATTGTAAACGACTGTGATGTCGAAAGGGTTCGCTGTACAACTATTGCATACGGCAACTCAGGCGTTTGGATAAAAAACCAAAGCCCCGCCGCCGCTATCGCAAAGGCAACAGGCATACCCAGGAACAAAAGCACTAAAAAGATAATAAATACTGCTCCCATAAATTTATGCCCTCCTAGCTGGCCTCTTCAGTATTGGATATTCCGGCAATTGGGCCGTGAAATCTTTCCACAAGCTTAATAATCAAGCTGACAGACATCAAGAAAGACCCCACCGGCGCAGCTATAGTAGCATAGGAGAAGCTTATTCCAAGAGAGTGGAACGGTCTCTCATAATTTTCGATAGCCAAAGGAACGCCATAACGAACAAGTACAAACAAAAACGCCAGTGACAGCAATATGCCGCCCGTAAATAAGATATCCTGAACTATTTTAGGAAATCGCTTAACTACCAAGTCGATAGATATCAGCCCGGTAGTTCTGATTGCCACATCGGCTCCCAGAAATATAAGCCAAGCAAATATCAAAAGCGACAAGTCTACCGCCCAGTTTATCGGGTTGCCAATTGTGCGCATGACTGCGCCGCTAAAGACAAGTACCATAATCGCAAAAGTAAGTAATGCGACTAAGTATTCCTCTGCTTTGCAAAACAATATGTATGCTTTTTTCATGTTTTCTACCTACCCCAAATTATAGTCAATGGGCTGCCGTAAGGAACAGCAGCCCGCAACTTCAATTGTGACTAATATTTCAGTGGCTTACCAACCAAGCTCTGCAAAGAGTTGGTCGCGCGCTTCTTCGAGATTCAAGATTCCAAATACAGCAGAAGCTGCTTCTCTAAATGCTTCAACATTTGGCTCGGTAACTGTAAGACCGTGGTTTTCTACCATCAATCTTTCAAACTCGTCTGCCATGCTGATAACTTCTCTTGCAACTTCTTCGCCGTGGCGTGCCATTTCTTCAACTAAGATTTCTTGGAATTCTGCAGGCAGACTTCTGAACCAAGTTTCAGATGCAACAACACCGTTTAAAAGGTGGAAGTGACCTGTTCTTGCCATGTATCTTGTAACTTCGTAAATGCTTGCAGTATATGCAGAGCTAAGCTGCACTTCAAGACCGTCTACAGCACCTTGTTGAATTGCCGGATAAGTTTCACCGAAAGGCATAGCTACAGGAGTCGCACCCATTGCGCGGATAGACTCTTGGAACATTGCAGAACCCGGTGTTCTGATTCTGATGCCGTTCAAGTCTGAAGGCTCATAGATAGGAACGTTTGTCATGAAATGTCTTTGTCCGTCGTACCAGTTGAAGCTGAGAACTCTCATGCCGAACTCATCTGCAAGGCGGTCAGCCCAAACCCCGAATGTATCACTCGCAAGAACTTCGAGCATATCGTCGTAGCTGTCTGCGATGTACGGAGCAAGCAGCAATGCAAACTCAGGAACGAAACTGCCCATTGCAGAACCGTCAGTCAGAACAGTGTTAGGAACGCCCATTCTGATTTGCTCGATTACTTCATCATCACTGCCGAGCTGCGCGCTTGGGAATACTTGGATAACAAGCTGCCCGTTAGTTCTTTCATACACTACATCCGCTACACGATAGAAGCCCTGTACAATCGGGTGAGCCTCGTTTTGCTGCGTGTGCATGTTCAGAGTGAAAGTTTGAGCCGTAGCGGCAGGAGTGCCGCCTGTCGGTGCAGCAGGCTGATTGTCGCATGCTGTAAATCCAAAAACAAATACAAGAACGAGAACTGCTGATAAAACTTTTTTCATCGATAATTGCTCCTTTTCTGTTTTGAAAATATTTTTTTATGTTCTAGGGGGACAATCTTTCAATTGCTTCCCAAAGCCCTAGCAAGTATGTAACGCCGAGCGCACGGTCGTACAGACCATACCCCGGACGGCCTTTCTTGGTGGTTTCGTCCCAAATCATGCGCCCATGGTCAGGGCGTACCCAGCCTTTGAAATCGACATCGTGCAACGCCTTCATAATCTCGAACATATCGAGCGAACCCATTGATGTTAAGTGCGCGGATTCGTAAAAATCTGTATCATTCTCGAAACGCAAGTTTCTAACATGGGCAAAGTGAATACGTTCTTCTGCGCCAAATTCTCGTATCATGCCGGGTATATCAGCACCTTTGCGTGCGCCGAGTGAACCTGTGCATAGTGTTATACCGTTGCACTTGCTTGGGTTAAGGTCAAGGTATCTGCGGATATTGTCGCGGCTGATTATCAGCTTAGGCAGACCAAAAATCGGTTGCGGAGGGTCGTCCGGGTGGACAGCCATCTTGATATCCAGCCTCTCTGCATGCGGGATAATCGCGTCTAAGAAATACTTCATGTTTGCGTAGAATGTATCAGTAGTCATACCTTCGTATGCTGCCAGAGTTTCATTGATTTTCTTCATACGCTCGGATTCCCAACCGGGCAGTTTGTATGGCTCGGATTCTTTCGCATATCTTTCGGCGAGAGCTTCCGGCGTTATATTCGCTATGAATGCCGCTTCGTATCGCATAGTGTTCGAACCGTCCGGCAAGCCGTAGTACAGATGGCTGCGCGCCCAGTCGATAACAGGCATCATGTTGTAGCAAATACACTTGATACCGTACTTAGCCAAACGCTCCATGGTAATTATGTAGTTTTCGATTTTTTCGTCTCGCCCCGGCGCACCGAGTTTTATATCCTCGTGGATGTTAACACTTTCGATTACTTCTGCTTCCAGTCCCGCCTTGGTGATGACTTCCTTCATGGCCTTTATACGCTCTTCCGGCCATGCAACACCCGGAGACATATCCAAAAGACTGGTAACAACCCCGTTCATCCCCGGTATCTGTCTGATTTCATGCAAACTGATTGGGTCTTGTCCTTCCCCAAACCAGCGAAATGTCATTTTCACTCACAAATCATCCTCTGATGGTTATTTTCTATATGTTACAAACATATTACCATGCTTACATGTCAGTTGCAATACTAATTACAATTTTAACAAGGACTAAGGCGTTGTAGTAAACCTGTTCACTCCGCGGCGTTCGCCGAATGCAGAAACGCAAGCGTTTCTGCGCTTGGCTCACTGTTTCGCGAGAATGAAAATCAGCCTGAACAATATATCTGCTCAGGCTGATTTCACTAAGTTCGTATAAATTTTACACGAAGAAATCCTTCAAATTTGCTTTAGAATCTATAAACGGTACAATTTTATTGTTATTCGCACTCATAAGTGTTGTCACTCCCGGGCCATGTCCGGGTAGAATACAGTCACTATGCGTTATCACACCGATAGTTACCGCGCCTTGCTGATACGTTCTGCCGAACCGCGTGTCTGCGTCTACTATGGCAACGATATCTCCCATGCGCAAGTCCATCAAGCCGTATTCCTCTGTGACTGCCGCATCGAACAGAGTTATGTCGTAGTCGCCATTAGCAGAAGGCAGCGCACCTATACCTGAACCCATGATTTTCGCAGGCGCGATTTTCGCAACGCCAACCTTGAGTTTGTCGCCTTCTGCACTGATGTTCATTTTCTCAAGCAGTACCGGACTCATACTGCGGAGCATAACTTCCGGATAGTCGACAAGTGCCATACCTTGCCCCTGCCCTTTTATGAGAATCTTATCATCGATAATCAGTTTCTCCAGGGTTTCGTCGTCGAAGTGAACCATAAGGTCTTCGATACCGCCGTGTTTGCCTACAACAACGCCTTTCGCGCCTTTAGCATCGCCCGAAACAACGACAGCTTCGTTCCCGATGCACGAGTATATAGAAAGTGCTCTGTTCACATTCTCATCCGAATGCTTGATTGACACGCCGGGTTCAAGATGGTCCGCTACCCAACCGCAGGCAGGGTCGCCTATTTTCACATTGTAAGTAATCCCGCCAACACCCGGAAGGTAATGAACAAACCCTTC
>Ga0136643_10011888_pt1 | contig 12938 bp, 9 predicted proteins | sample TergutLab28metaG_FD_96883 | JGI IMG/M metagenome (GOLD analysis project Ga0136643, IMG submission 96883) | Labiotermes labralis P1 segment gut microbial communities from Petit-Saut dam, French Guiana - Lab288 P1 (version 3) (version 3) | ecosystem: Host-associated > Arthropoda: Insects >...
AGCGTCCGCCACCTGTCTCTATCCTGGGCCAGCCCAATACAGTCCATATACCCACATCCCACCTCCTGCAGATCCATCCTAATATTATCCACCCATCTACGCCTAGGTCTCCCCAGTGGTCTCCTTCCCTGGCATACGCCCGCTAATTCAGGCAGCACAAAAATTTGTTGTTATTCAGTCACGTGTCTTTTTTTAAATGCTACTAAACTTACGTGAGTGGTGTCTACCATCACGATATAATATCGACGTCATTCATAGGATCATGCATCCTGACGAAATTAACCCACGTGCTGATGGATCCTCATTTATTCCATCGCTGAACGAATTATCTACAAGCCAACTGCTCACCTGTCTCCAAACTCCCATAACAAGTCACTTCAGTGAACAATTTCAAAACTATTTTTTACACTTCACGTTGTGTTCTCCAGGGCTATGACATATGATTTGAGTGGTCTGGTCAGGGGGCACAACCTTTCGTGGAAGCCCGCTGCATCGAGCTCCATCGCAACACACAAGAGTGCCTGACAACCGGAAGAGTCACAATATGGATACTCACCACCGCAAAAAGCTCAAATCTTAGACGTTTAAAGAGACCGTTGTTTAAACTTACACATTCCAACGGTGGGCTTCGTGCATACATTGCGAACTGTTAGGCCGTTATCGGCGCTTACAAAGGATAAATGAAGTTTACGAGGTTACCGTGCAGTTCGTTTAGCGAGTAGAACACCATGCAGTTCCTGATATTGCAATCTTCTACAGCCCCTTGTTGCTTCCTCTTCCTCCTGTTTTCCTCAGCACCCTTATCCTATGTTCATCCCATAACGCGACAAACCAATTTTCACACCTAAGACGTCCCGAAACGTCGGTAACTAACTACCAATCTACGTTACTTAACCTCCCACAGAAGTGCAGATATTTACACCACTGTGGAAGCCTGAATTTACGCAAAAGGCTGTCTTTTAATCTAGCGCTTGTGTTAAGATAAGAGTGACCCCATATCTCAGTTCCCTCCGTAACCAAGCACAGGGGTAACTACTACTGAAATTTTCTTAAATAGCTTCCTTTTAAAGACGAAGAGATCTACTAAAGGAGTTCTGTTCCTGACGATGAAGCCGTTTGTCTTTTCATTACGAATTCTTATGTAAGCCCCCCCCCGGGGGGGGGGGGGTGCAGGAGCATAAAACTTACACAAATACTGCTACTTATAAGTTCAGAGAAAAACTTAGTTCCTGAAGAAGAGAATTTATTAAGTCTCCTTTGTGTGAAACCATGACAAAAAATATGGCGAAAATGAGGGCAGCACATGGGCAGTGAGAAGGCCTTGACAGAGTGCTATAGGGAAATAAGGGTAAAGGTAAAGGTGTCCCCTACACGCGCCATGAAGGCACAAAGAGAGTAGAGGAGTGTAGCTCTACTCATTCTTAACCTTGGCATCAGACGCAGATGAGTGGCCAACCTAAAGCCCCGGCTGCTTTACACCCAACAAAAAAAAAACCTTGCTGTCAATTGTATGGGGGGGGGGGGGTTGGTCCCGGAGCCGGTCTGGACGATTTCAGAAGAGATTAGGCGCGGTGTAAATGTGGTCTTCGTTCTTCTGGGATGTTACGCAGCGTTGATTGTAGTAATTTACCGACGTTTCGAAACAGCTTATCGGGCAAGAATTGCGAGAATTCAATACACTGTTGTTGTTATTATTATAACTGTTGCTTTTGTTTTTGTTTAGAGGACAATACGGAACGTATTCGTACACGACATTGGCAATATTCGCACTCATGTCAAACGTGAAGGTACATTTTTGACGTTCAGGTAACCTTGCATCGTGACAAATTCTTATAATAAAACAAACAAGACGCACTAATTTCTCAAATTTATTTTTCGAATAAAACCCTACATGTTTCGGACAGTTCCTCTGTCCATCATCAGGAGTTTTTAACTGTACACACAGCAATGGTATATGCCACACGGGTTACAGCTACAGCTTGCGAGCAGGATCAGGACGGAACGAGTTCCGTCCTGATCCTGCTCGCAAGCTGTCAGCAAACCTGTATGACATATACCATTGCTGTGTGTTCAGTTAAAAACTCCTGATGATGGACACAGGAACTGTCCGAAACATGTAGAGTTTTATTCCAAAAATAAATTTCGGAAATTAGTGCAACTGGTTGGTTTTATTATAAGAAGTGATGGTACATATAACGACCACTAAGCCTCAAAAGAATAAGCTAGTGTGTCATTTTGTATTTAATTTCATTCATTTACCAAAAGCACAGAAAATGGTCAAGCAACTCCATTTAACATGCGTGATTTCAGACCTCCGCCTCGAGGTAGCTGAGAAATCCGCTCTTCTGGGTTATTACCTTGCGAGTGGTGGTAATTTATCACCGACGTTTCGGGACAACCTATCTGTTCCATTCTCAGTTGTCAAGAATCCAAAATCCTTTCTCCATTTCACATCTCCAGAGTCTCAACCTACTCATTTTTTATCAACCACTGTCGTCTATTAAATGCTGTTTTTCCACTAACAACAAGAAATCGTCAGTGCAATATCCTGATCAGGAGTTCAGGTCTAACGGAACGGTAGTGTCGCATTGCGTACCATTTCGGTAGGCCTGAACTCCAAATCAGGACTCATCGCAGGACATTTTACGTATTTAGTAATTAAATAAGTAACAGTGGTATTGAATTTTGAGGCCGTGGTTGTTCGAAGCTCAATAAATTAAAGCAACTCAACTGGAGATGCTCAGCTGATGACAACCGGAAAAGGTTCAATGAATAGACACTGCAGGACGTTACGGTAAGTCCAGTAACCCGACCATCGTCCTTTCTCATTGAATGTCAGTTCTATCCTAACAAAAAAACGTATCGCCAAAAATTAACAATACCCTATCCCTTCCGAGCAGGTCAGGTGCTGCTATTGCATTTCCTTTCCACAAGTGAGGATCCCTTAAAACTTGTACAGATAGAAAAGCCGGTGAATTTATGACAAACGCGTTTTTAGTAATGCAAGGAACTTTTTTTTTGCTAATTTTAAAGAAAGAGGGGGTAAGCTCTTCATATCTGTGGCATGTTTGTATGTCAATCCCTTTTCTCCCAACTTAGCTGCCTATTGATTTTCTGTAATTCCACTCTGGATGAAAAGCTCATGATACTTAACTTCACGGACCAAAGTATATAATTTATGAAAACTGAGTAATATACAATATTACTTGAAAGTAAAGTGTAGTGCAGTGATGGTGAGGTGAAGTGTAGTGATATGATGTGATGTGAGATGAAGTGTAGTGATGTGAGGTGAAGTGTAGCGATGTGAAGTGAAGTGTAGTGATGTGAGGTGAAGTGTAGCGATGTGAAGTGTAGTGTAGTGATGGTGAGGTGAAGTGTAGTGATGTGAGGTGTAGTGTAGTGATGTGAGGTGAAGTGTAGTGATGTGATGTGAGATGAAGTGTAGTGTAGTGATGGTGAGGTGAAGTGCAGTGTAGTGATGGTGAGGTGAAGTGAAGTGTAGTGTTGTGAGGTGAAGCGTAGTGATGTGAAGTGAAGTGTAGCGGTGTGAGGTGAAATCTAGTGATGTTGAGGTGAAGTATAGTGATGGTGAGGTTAAGTGTAGTGATGTGAGGTGAAGTGTAGTGATGTGAGGTGAAATGGAGCGGTGGGAAATTTAAGTGGGGTTATGCCAATGTTGTTATGTTTATGTATTATTATTGTTATGTGTGTTCCGTTCCAGATATTGTGTTTTATTTTGTTGTTCTGTGTATTGTTTGTGTGCACGTGTACTGTACTACTGTCACCAGGTGCCAACCCAATTGCAGTTAACGAATATATCATATCATATTATATTGTATCATATCGTATCATATATCTAAATATATTTTAAGCAGGACTTAATGCGCGCTAATTATATTCAAATTGACGCTTCACACACAGAAGTACAGCTACTACACACGAAGTTTTATGCTACATACATTGTCGTCACACAGACATTTTGAGAAACTAATTTGAAAACGCATGATGTACACAGAAGTCCCTAGGCGATGGGGTGGGGTTTTCCAATGTAAATCACATACAATACATTTTTTCCGAAAGTTTAGGCAAGCATTTTACTTCTTAAAATTAAATTTGTTTTTAAAATGTTACTTCACTTTGCACAAAATGTATACTTTTACTTTAGCCCATGCGCCTCCAGACTTTTCATGACAGGGGCCAGCACCCGTTATTGTGGGCCTGGTCGCGGGCTGCACGTGGAAAAGTAACAAAATTGATACATCGAAAGGCCTAAATTATTACGTAATGTTTAAACTACAGACACGATTTAGAAAAGTGGCCGTGGGCCGCTTAATACCAGGAGGCAGACCGCGGGTTGGAGACCCATGATTTAGATAGTTTCAGCAAAGACTGAAATTTAGTCACAAGAGTTTCCCAGGTACTAAGGTTTTACAGACATCCGTACTAAACCATTTACTTTTTCAAAATGCATACGAAATTTTAACCCTCACATGACCTAAACCGTGACAGCTGAAGACGAGGACGATAATTATGAGAATTATGAGTGTAATAATGATATTAGTACTGCGGATAATGATGACTAATAAAATACGCGCTAACGTTTACGCTTTCCCAAGCAAAGTTCCCACCGACAGGACTCTATAACAAATCTCGTTTAGAAATTTGGATAAACGTGGGTAGAATGAGTATACCAGGTGCTTTGCTGGGGCGTCTCTCTGTAATGAATGACGTCAATTGTGATGGACGCTGTACAATGCATATCAAAGCACAGACCGGGGTGGGGGACGTGAGCCACGTGGGCCACGTGGACTGTTGATGAGATATCTCGATTACTTGACCAGTAGTGTCTGCTGTGAAAACAGAAACTGCATCTGCGTACAAACGAAGGTAATTAACTAATTGGTAAATACAAAACACGAGCTTCAGCGCTGCGTTCACTGCCTTTGTGCCCCTCTGTGCGAATATGCTGCCATTATTGCTGTCAGTTCTGGTACGACATGAAAAGAAGAGAGGTTTGAGCAGATTATTTCACAAACCGCGTGCAGCACGTAACCTGAACACAACCTCGTGTTTCACGTTTCTTCACAAACTAATTCACACGAACACTGAAGTGGAAACTCCCAGTCCATTAAGAACTAAGCATTCGCCCATTCCGGATTCTGAATCATTAACGTAGAAAGGAAACGTATTGCACTGTACGGTGCTCTCGATTAGCACGATTAGGTAGCGTCGATCATGAATGCATGAACGAATCAATGAGAAGGAGCGTTGGTGGAATGATACTGGTAAGGGAAAACTGATGTACCCTGAGAAAAATCTGTACCAGTGGAACGTTTTTCACTATAAATCCCAAGTAAAATGGTCTGAGATCGAGCCCAGTCCACCGTGAAAAGAGGCCGGCGACTTGAGAAGTGGGATATTTTAGATAAACACATCGGCGACTATGAAGACTGCCATATGCCGGAATGTGACGCCGTGTAGCGTGGTTTGAATTTGCCAATTATATTCTTCAGTAAACAAATTTTACAGCTGTTATCGCTGTCATTTCCACATATAATATTTCATTTATTAACTCTTATACGCCACATGTTTTGAGACAACCCGTAACGTCGCGGCTTCACTGAATTTGAAAGCCATGCTAGGGGAAGGCTGGATGGGGAATGGAATAAGCAATGATGCTAGGTAAAGGTATTCCATTACAGGCCTGGACAGACACTTACGGCTCCCACAATTTCTATAAAATCGGCACATGTAGGTGACAAAGCCGTCAGCCCTAAAAGCCCTGGCAGATTTTACCTAAACCCCTTCCCACGGAGATACTCCTGGTACTCATTTCTGGCAGAAGGTGAGTCGACCGCAGGGCCATAGTGCAGCCGGAAGAGTTTAGTCAATAACAAATCCCAATGACGCCATTGGAAATCGAAACCGCCAACTTCCGGAAGCAATGCTACTACCTACAGATTATCAATTATGGGTAAAACTTAAGGCCGTAGTACTGACCGAAGCGAACACACCTCCTGATTGCCTCAAAAAGGTGATTTTGGCATTAGTAAACCTACGAATGACTTACCAGACAGAGACAGAATATCCAGATACCTTTAACTCCTAGGCTTATATGACACATGAATATACAGAGTGTTTCAGGAGGAATAGTAAATATTTTACGAGGTGGTAGTATGGATTATTCCGTGTAAAATAAGTTCATATAAACATGTGTCCAATTGTCAATGGGTGTGGAGAAACAGCTGTTTGAATTTTACGCATAAAAAGCCTTAAAAAAGGTATGCAGAAAAGACAAATGACGTATTGATTGCATTTATTGGTTATGTAAATGTTCTCAATAAATTGCAACGGTTGAAAGCAAGTGTTCAAAAATTCCATCATCGACTTCAATGCACTTTTCAACCCTCTTGGCAATAGTACGTGTAGCTCTCCTAAGGTCGTCTTGACGTTCTTGTTTTATGAGAGCAGTACTATTCATCAAGCGAGCGACCAATTCGTCTCTTGTGTTTACTTTTTCTTTGTAGACTTCGCTTTTCATCCATCCCCGCAGACAAAAATCTGATCTGTACGCACCAAATTCAAACAGCCATATAATCACACCCATTCAAAATTGGACACAGGTTTATATGAAATTATTCACTCGGAATTGTCCATACTATCACTTCCTAAAATATTTACTATTCCTCCTCAAACACCCTGTATATATACATTTATATTCCCTTTGACTAGTATTTTATTAGTTATCGCCATGACAAAGTGTAAGTATTGCTCCATACCCTAAATGTCGGGAAAAACCGCGATAGGAATGGCTTTATGCGATACGAAAATGGTTAGTCGCCTGCTGGCCGTGCAGAAACGTATGAAACTGGATCACGGAAGGAATGGTTATAGAACATTCGTCGCTTGTGACCTAACCCACACACAAGTGCCATCAGAACCTCAATAAATTCCGGTCCGATCTCTCGATTTCATCTGCTGCGGAAATACACAATACACAATGACGCGCATCGTTGGCATTCTTACAAAGCCACATAACCGACTGCAACCTGCAGCAGACAAACCCAGAGCGATTGGAATTTTCCAAAACAGGGGCTGACAACAGCTGTCAAGATGGCTGTCATAATTAAATAAACTTAATTAATTCCGCGAAGCAAACTGCTTCTGGAGAAATTAATAGTCGCTCTATTAGTCCAACAATTTCTGCCTTTAATGGAGCACGAAGGTTCATTACCGTGTCCACAAAAGCCCGCTATTAAAATGTGGCCGGAACCACTTGAACCCACTTCGTACCATCACACCTTCACACTTTAATATTATTCCCCAGATATTCCATATCTCTGAAGTGGTCTCTTAGTTTCAAGACAACATCTGCCAACTATCTCGCCCATCCTACCTCTCCTTATTCAATTAACCTTCCAAGGACGAAACGAGGACGAAAAATAATTGAATGCATTTAACGATGCAGTTCGTACCGCGCAGTAAACATTCTCCGGCTTAGTTATATAAATTAATCGCCTAATGCAGTATGGAGCAAAAGACGCTGTTTTTTCTTGACATCCACACAGAACAAAAAATACACTGCATTTGGCAGAACGTAGAATTTTTAGTGTTAAGCCTGGTGACATATCTGTAGTAACCACTAGGCTTTAAAAGCTTAAATTTATCTCCCCCACAGTTTACACATAAGAGATATTAAGACACGTCATATTACGTATGTACTATCCTTTTTTTTTCCTGTTTAAATGTGTGGTGGAGAAACTTGGTCTCTCGCATAGACGGCGGTCTGACTCTTCTGAAACATGATGATCAAGATAATGTTTGGACCTAAGGGAGAAGAGATAAACAGGAGGTTGGAAAGAATTAAATGACAAAGACCTGTGTAAATTGTGTTCATAATCAAACGTAAATATTAGGAGGACCAAACCTAGGAGGGTGACATTGAAGAGTTATGTGGTTCTCTTGCGAGGAAACAGAAGTGACTACAAGATTTTGGTGGAAACACCGGAAGGAAAGAGCACACTTTAGAGACTTAGACGTAGACGTCAGGAACATATTAAAACGAATTTTGTTATATATTACTGCCGTGTACTCTACTGCAGTCAAAGAATAAAACCAAGAGGTACATTTTATACAAATATAAAAATTATTAATTTCAAAACTCCGTCTCAATTCGGCCCATCGGGCATCTTTATGTGTACCAGTAAAAATTTACATAACCCCCCTCCCCCGACAATGAAAGAAAATTTTCATTTTTTCATAACTCGACAGCCCACCGGTGGGCCAAGGGGCCTCCTCGTTATTGGGATTTCGAGATCACACTCAATTAGACACTCCACAATTGGTAGGACTCCCCCGGACGAGTGATCGGCCCGTCGCAGAGACCTCTACGTGACAACATACAACATTCACAGCACACAGACATGCATGCCCCCGGCGGGATTCGAACCTGCAATCCCAGCGAACGATCAGTCGCAGACCCACGCCTTAGAATGCGCAGCCACCGGAACGGTGTAAAAGTAAAAAAGATAAATATAAGCTATAAAATATTCTGATGTTATTACACACAGTATAACATTTGGAACAGCTTGTTGAGTAAAATAATCTAAAGGTGCACGTTGTTCAATTAGCCGACAACTAAGTATTGTAGTTCCTGCCACCTACATTAAACAGCACTGATTAATCCTAGTAATTAACCAACTTGATGCACAAAATCTTGTTTTACAATAAGTTTATTAAATGCCTCTACACGTTTTGAGCACTATTGTGCTCATCACCAGGAGGTCAAAATTGTATTACACAGCATCTGGTATCAATCACACCTGTAGGTGACCGTCCGGTGCACAGTCCTCTCTCAACCTGTGCACCGGACGGCCACCTACAGGTGTGACGATACCAGATGCTGTGTAATACAATTTTGACCACCTGATGATGAGCACATAGTGCTCGAAACATGTAGAGGCGTATAATAAACTTATTATGAAACAAGATTTTGTTTATCACGTCGGTTAATTATTAACGTTATAGTAATACTAATTTGTACGTCAGCACAACTGTTTATATTACACAAGGTAATATGTACGCTACATGTTTCGACTAATAAATAGTCATCTTCAGGCCTAGGCAAATGATATGGCTTAAACATTTCACTGATGTAAACACACTGGGATCCCAATGTGTGCACAGCATCCTGTGATTTAAACTGTAAAGAATAGGCCTGAAGATGACTATTAGTCGAAACATGTAGTCTACATATTATCTAGTTTAATAAAAACGGTTGTGCTGACATACAAATTAGTATTACAATACGTGTCCAAACACTTCGTGATGTCTTCATTCAAAATACTAAGATTATACTGAGATGCACGGTCAGCAAAACATAAAAAACAGCACTGATTGTCGACAACAATAAAAAGTGATGAAACGGCCAAAAGTACCAGTGTTTCAGTCGTCATTGCAGCCGAGATCTTCGCTAAATAAAAGGCAGTAACGTCGTTTATTCTGCCCAAATGTCCTCCAAGAACTTTACATGTCATAAAAATTAAGTGAAAATGCGATTAACTGATTCGGGCCATAAGAAAGGAGTATAGTTCCTGCGTCTGTGCCATGAGTACCTACCTCAGAGGTTGAAGGATGGCCCGGTGCCGATCCACCGCGATGGCTGTGAGTGTAAAGACACTCACGTTGACACTCAGCACCTGGACGAAAGGACAGAAGGGGCACATGAAGTGCGGTAGGTTCCAGCGCTGCAGTAGCGCCGCCTGGAACTGTAGAAACAAAATGGACATTAAGTGTTGCCTGAAGATTCACGAAGAACATTCCCCAGGTCTAACAGCCCGTTAACACAGCCCGAAATGTACTTCACTTACATAAATGGCAGGATGAAAACCTATAATAAGGTCACTGCATTAAAAACTAAAAACTGAACGTTAAGAAAATTAGAAAAAGTAAAACTTTCCATCTTATGTTTATTGGACCGTGCATCATCTTGATAGTTGAATAAAGAGAGACCAACTGGATGACATCAAGTTGGTCTCTCTTTATTCAACTAAAACTTTCCAGTTTAAAAAAAAACAGCGTTTTACATTTGAGAATATTATTTTAATTAATTTTAGCTTTGTTCTTAAATAATATAGGGCTCACTAAACTTATACTAGTTTCGATATTAAATTTTAATTTTCTGTTCTCCAAAATGTTTAATAACTCCTATTTTAAAATGTAATTTAAAACAAACACCATCTGATGCCAAAATGACAAGGCAGTAATAATGCTCGCACACCTGCTGATGGTAAGGTCATGCCAAAACTCGTAGCGGTAAGCATGTATACCGTATTGAACCTTAACCCGCTAACGTGGAGAATATGGTGAGTTCCTAATAATGGCTGCAGATGGGATTTAACTCGGCGTTTAAAGGGTTAATAGACAGTGTTTTAAAGCGAATGAAACATATTGTGAAGTACAGAATTTGTAGACTCCAGGTGAAATATGATGGCACACAGTGACGTACGGGAGGAGAAGTGAAGTGGAAACTGGCGAATGTAGTGGGTAGCCAGTACTCTTCACACTGTCTCGGAACATGGTTTATCCAGCATTACTACCACCGATGCGCACACCTCGGCTGCCAGTAGTCGACTGAACTGACGCCCACGCCGATTTAAATGGACTCGTCCGTTTCGTCGAAAGTCGAAATGTGGTTTCTGCGCGTGTGCCATCACTTTTCAACTGGCCTCTACTTCATATTCTGATAGTACAATAGTACCTTAATAAAGAGGTTCACGTCTTCCAGATACTTAATTATGCCGAACACTGTAAAACTCAAAAAAAAAAAAAGTACATGATAGAAAATATGCATTCCATTGTTACCTGATGCGTTTGTTCTCAGCATTTTGAGTTCATTGTATTATTTTTTCAAGCTAAAGGTCGAGATACGCTTCGGAACACTCGCAAATCTCTACGAACCGCAAAATACTGTTACCTTTAACTGATTTTAATCACAACTACAGTGACTCCGCATATTTAATTCCAAATTCCCCCAAGTACCAAATTTCATAAAATTCCGTTCAGCGGTTTTACATTTGGATTATGAGGACAAACAGAGAGACAGACGTGACGAAGGTAATAGGCGCTTACTTGTACTCGGAACTATTCCTTGCAAATAGACCTACACATTATTTAGTTTGGTGGACTAATACGAGCGGTAAAAAAAGCTCTCTGTACATGGGGCAGAAATGAGCTTAACTCTTTAAACGCCGAGTTAAGTCCCATCTGCCATTTGCTGACATTATTAGGAGCTCACCATATTCTCCACGTTAGCAGGATAAGGGTTAAACAAGATGTGGCGTTATGCGTGGTAACACACACACACACACACATATATATATATATATATATAATGGAAGGCGATGGAAACGAACTGCAACCATTCGATGGTATTGACGTCCTCATTTTGGTAGCCTCACGTCACATAAAGCCTATGAGATCTGTAAAGCGCCTTCATTTCCTGGAATTCCATCAGTCGGCCTTCCAGCGTTGAAACAAATAAAATTGCGTATAGAAATTCGGAAATCTCACGCAGTCTATGAACAAAGTCCATTCACAAAATGTGCAATTCGAAGGATAATTATGTCTGAACCACGAACATAACAGTTCGACACAGAGGTACACAAATTTTCCAAAAATCTAGTAGCCACATCAAATTTCTAGACGTCAGAAGGGTGACAAGAAAGTTCCATATTGAGAAACCGTTAATATTATGTGCCACCGTACACGATGAACTTGTCCAAGGGGACCTAGGGCCTGGAATTTGTGTACCCCTGATTCAGCATATTAAGAACACTCTTTTGAGACACAGTCATACAAAAAGTACACGATTTCTGGGGCGACAACCGTAAATGTCTCTAATCAGTCTCATACGTGTAACCACAATAACAAATAACTACACATAAAACGACAAAAATCAAACATAAAATATAAAATTCCTACGTGCTTCAGCACCGAAGCGCCATCTTTAAGGAATCCAAAGTGCAAAGGTTCTGCAAGTACCTACACAACAATCTTGGTATTATGTTAATGAAATGTTAAAATAAATTCAGTACACAACATCGGCCGATGCGTTATTTACCTTGTTCACAAAGACAGCCATCTTACGTATCTCCGGGTTTTTTATTTAATTTTGTTATGTAGGAAACAAAAGAATCGTGCAATTAATTTGGCAGTCTTAATTCTTCTTTAAAAATTCGCCTCCTGTCTTACTAACAGTGTTCTGGTCGGAATATATGGCTTCAAGAGCGTCTCTTAAATTTCTCATACAATTTCTGTTTATTGACAAGTGAGATTGTTTCGACGCATAAGGTCCAAAACAGCCCAGCTTTCATTCGAGAAAGACAAAAACAATCCGATTTACTGTTTTTTTTGTGTTATCGGTATATCAGTTTACAAGGCTTGACTGGTAGGATGATTGATGAGTTGCAAATTGTGAAGGAATTTGGAAGACGTCGTAGCCTAATGCACATATCACACCGCTGTTTGTCTGGAGGGATTGAGGCAAACAACAAAAACCAGAAGTCAAGATAGCCGATGTCTCGGTCAATAAACGACACAGGTACCTGATGGATATACGTACAAAACAGGGGTGGCCACCCAGAGGGATTTGACAGCACTTCAGGCGGCAACTTCAGCACGTACCGTGCATTCATATTACAATTTTTTTTATATCTGCTGGCTTCTTCTTTCTGTTATCCAACTAAATAGGTATATTTCAACTAGATGACACTTATCATTTTATTGTACTTCTTATAGGCTCAACATGTTTCGGGCACTACTATGCCCATTATCAGGAGCTCACGACTGTAATGTTGATTACCACATTGGTCGTTTCGTTCTTGGTTTGCTGTAGGTTGGAGGTTAGGTGCGGTTAGGCTGGAGCAGTGTCCGGGTTG
>Ga0136643_10011890_pt1 | contig 12937 bp, 5 predicted proteins | sample TergutLab28metaG_FD_96883 | JGI IMG/M metagenome (GOLD analysis project Ga0136643, IMG submission 96883) | Labiotermes labralis P1 segment gut microbial communities from Petit-Saut dam, French Guiana - Lab288 P1 (version 3) (version 3) | ecosystem: Host-associated > Arthropoda: Insects >...
AATTGTGAAGTGAGAGAGAAAACCAACAAGATGCAACAGTTAGATGTTTATTTTCAACAATTTCTCAACATGTTTCGGGCATCATTATGCCCATCTTCAGGAGAACAAGACGTATGTTACTGCGTGGGGTGTGCTGCGCTGGTTCTGCTGGATGTGGTTGGTAGCGGTTGTGGGGCGCTGCCTTGTGGGGTGCGAAACATGTTGAGAAATTGTTGAACCGAAACATGTTGAGAAATTTTTGAAAATAAACATCTAACTGTTGCATTTTGTTGATTTTCTCTCTCACTTCACAATTTGCTCACGACGCACGGTCACAGAAACCTAAAACAAATTAATATTATTCCCTATTTTTGGAATAAAAAAATTAAGGTTAGTTTTTTTTTTAATACTGTCAGATTCCAATGTGGGGGAAATATATGTCTGATACCAGAGGCACTCTATGTATACAATATTGATTGTATTATTGCCACACGAACAGTAACCTCGTCTGCAGGTTCATACTTCATTTCGTTTAGTGTTCCATTTGAGTGGCAAGTTACTGAGCACATCGTGTACATAATAACCTTTGAAGCTCTTTCACGTGCATTTGCAGTTTGCCGATAACGTTGAAATCTGTATGACACTAATTATATATGTTTGGTTGTTCTGAAATTTCGATAATGGAGTTTTCTCCGAATATAGAGAAAATACGTGGAACGAATTACATTCCGCTATTTGTGAAATAGCTTTATTGGCAAATTACTATAGAAATTATAAAAGACGTTGGATTTTGTAGACAGAAATAGTGAGGGTTGTACGTACAGCCTGGTGAACACATCATTCCTCCGTGTAATACGGAATGGGGGGAGGGGTTCTGTGTTTGTTTCTTACACAAATTGAAACACGGACATAATAGGGCACCTGTCTGTTCATCCTTATGTCCGTGCATTTTTATATCAGAATATACTCGCCTACTTTCAGTTAAATTTTATTGTGAAGTCTTTCTATTGGTTTTCGATTAGTGTACATGTTTTTTCCTGTGTAGGACTCCATTAACCCAAATATTACGCGAAGGAGTAGTCAGACATCATGGATAGCTTTAGAAACTGCTTACAAGTATAAATATTTTCACAACGTGTAAAATATTTCATATATGAAAAGAAAGACAAGGAGAACATTTCTCGATATTCTGTATGCTGCGCTATGTTAGTGGGATCAGCAGAAGCAGTTCAGGTATTTAAGGAATTAACGTATGGCCCAAAAAGATAATGCGCACAAACAAAGAATACTGTTGGCCAATACGCATATCTAATTGTAAATTATATTCCTAAAAATGTCTGTACTCATATTTCCATCGTATCGTAGTTTATGTTTGACAACACATTTGAAGTTACAGGCGCTATATTTTAGAGATTGTTCGAATTTGTAGGGGTTTGGTGGAATAGCCCTTGCTTCTGGGGTAGTAAGAAGCGGAATGTGTATCATACACCGCACAATATATTTACAGTACATACATAGCATTCATACACTTACAAATTTCATGGAGTTAATTTTTTTTCTTTTTCCATGGCGCAACAGCCCCTAGAGGGCCAGGGCCTCTTTATTATTGAGGATTCACGATCACACTCAGACACGTCACACTCGGTAGGACTCCCCTGGACGAGTGATCGGACAGACGCAGAGGTCTCTACCTGACAACACACAACACTCACAAGAGACATCCTTGACCCGGGGTTATTCGAACCCGCAACCCCAGCAACATAGCGGCCGCAGACCCAGGCCTTAAGCTGCGCGGTCTACGAGATCGTTGGGAGTTAAACATATATGAACGAATTTTCACAGAGATGAGACACGCATTCAAAAATTGATGAAAACCTGTATATTTATTTTTACTAGTTTCGCGAAGTGTCATTCTTCATTGCACGAAACCTTAACATCGCAATGAAATTAGATTGTGTGTTACAGTTAGTTTTAACATTTCGGCGTTGATAGATCAGTAAGATGTTAAAGAAATGGAGCATTTAATTAAATTTGTGTAGATTTCAGCTATAGCTCTTTAATCAAGCAAGAATTTTTTTTCTTTCGAACTGGTATCTGCAGAATGTGAGACCAGCAGCAGTACAACGTAGCCAGAGATGAAACTGTTCTGTCGTGGAACAGGGTGACGCTTACAAAAAATCTGCTGTTATCAAAATCCTGTCTACATGATTATGTGTCCGTTGCGTTAATAAGTTTAAGTAATTAAATTCGAATACTTTATTTTTATTCTGTAATGTAGTACAACTCATTCTTGAGAGTTCACGTACATTTGCAGGCGTACTGCATGAACAACTTCACGGAGCAAAGTCTTTACAAATTTGACAGCCCTTCAGCTTCTCAAAAGCTTTTCGCTTTTCATGAAAACTAAAAATTCGTTCCGCATTCGTTAACTTCTGGTCCCTTTCCTAAGCCAGAAAAATTCAACGAATGTCCTCCAACAGTGTTCTTGCAAGTTTCTTGCAAGTCTCGTTTTATTGTATTTTGTAATGAAAGGTATAGATAGAGGCGCGTTTTATAGCTGTTTTGCCTTATAGTACTCAGTGTAATGCACTTCGGAACTGCGACATTTAAGGCTTTGACATCTGTGTTTCTGAGGGTTCAAATCTTCTGAGACGTTACGCGGTGTCGACTTGCATAGAGTGACTAACTTCGGAGTTGTTCATTATCGTTGGGTGTAATCTATTTAATGGTTTGTGTGTGGGAACTTGGAACATTGCATCTGTGGGACATTTTAATCACTTCTATCTTAGTTTCTTGAAGTTTAGACATATATTGAGTAAATGTTGTGTGGAAATGTTCAATAACGTTGAATAAAAAATCAGCTAGAACAGGGCCAAAGTTGGGAACTTACTTTGAAGTTGCAGTAAATGGGAAGTGTTTACACATCTCAGTCCGGTAACGCGAGTTTCTATTTTCAAGTGTTCAGGTAAAGCTGCTTAGAGATTGCATGAAAGAGAGAGATTAAATGGGATCGAATTTGGAGTGCTTTTGTCACGAGGGAAGAGCGTATATATTGGCTTTTTACATATACCGAAAATTCGTGTGTACTGTGAGATTCTGAGATGTTACGGTCGTTTCAGAGGAAGACACTGCTTTCTTGTTCAACGTTTCTTGAGGCTTCACGGAGTCACAACCCTGAAGAACATAATCTTAATATTCAGTGGTCTGACGATCTAGAATCTTGTTCGTATGTTTGTATCGGCAGTACCAAAATTACGGCGGTGAATATTGTTTGGGGGGGGGGGGAATGGCACGTTTCACTAATAAAACTGAAGGTTTTGAGTAGTGACACATTTTGAGAAGTGTGGAAATTTTAACACGAGCGAGAAATAATTAAAATGTTGTCCATAGGGAATATTCTGTTGCTGGAACTGTAAGTGATGAGCGCTTGCGGTCGAAATGCTCAATTAGTATACCGAAATATTCAGGTGCCCGAAATATTGGTGTCTGCGGTCGTTTGAAAATCTGCTATGTGCGAAATTAGGGTAATTGATTTTATGCTTTTGAGATCACTATGTTGTGTGTGAGCGTGAGTGTGTGTGTGTGTGTGTGTGATTGTGCATGAGTGTGTGTGACTGTGTGTGTGAGTGCGTGTGATTGTGTGTGAGTGTATGTGTGATTCTGTGTGAGTGTGTGTGGGTTTGTCTGCCTGTCTGTCTTTGTAACACTCTTTCCGCTTCTTTTAAATCTGAACCGTTTGTGTTCAGTATTTAGAATGTTGATGATAATTTATTTTCTTTCCTGTGGCGCTGCGGGCCGACGCTGGCAATGGCCTCCACATTCTTGAGGTTTTTAAATCACACTCAACGATGCACCGCAGTCGGTAGGACTCCTCTGGAAGAGCTATCAGCTTGTCGCAGAGACCACTACCTTAAAACACACAACATTCACACCAGAGAAACATCCATTGCACTCGGCGGGATTCGAACCTATAATCTCAGCAGGCGAGCGGTCGCAGACCTACGCCTTTGACCGCGCGGCCACTGGGACCGGCAATGATGACGACGACGATGATGATGATGATGATGTTAAATATAGGCTTGTAAAACTCGCAATGTATGTAGTAGGTTAAGTAAACTTGAGGAGTTCTAGCACGAGCTATTCGTTTTGATTGTGGATTCTTATTTTTCATTTTGAATAGCAGTTATAACGCTTTTAAAATGCGGTTATGTAAGCTACGAGTGTCGTAAAATTAACATTCTTTTCCACAGACATCCGCACCCTCCGTGTGTTTGGAATAGTGCAGAGAGTACGTTTATTGTGAGATGACAGTGTGAACTCTGAGGCTGCGTATTGAACAGCGACACTAGTAGGGCAACGTGTTTATTCAGCGACAGTATCAATTTTCCTTTACGCTGATTAGAAGAGATTGTGTTTCGTTTCGAAAGACGAAACAGTCTTTCCTAGGGCAGACGACACAAATTCTTGTTTTATGTGTGTTCGTAAACACGAGCAGAATCGCGAGAGAAATTAAAGGGAAATCCACAGTAATGGGAAGGCAGAATGTGCCGTCCTTTGATAGCAGGATGTTTGAGAAGAAACAAAGAAACAAGGATTAAAACGAAGCTAGAAGCTTGTGCTTAATGAGGGTTTTGGTGTTCCATAATCCTCAAGAGGGCAGTCATGGAGAAAAATCGAATGGACGGGGCAATTAGCACACATGCGTTGATACTTAATAGGAAAACAAGTTGCAACATTGCGTGTTTTCATGCTTCCTCCGTGATGCAAATGAGATCCGCGCTCTTTTGGTATATTACGCAGGGTAGAACTGTAGTTTCTTACCGACGTTTAGGGACAGCATATCAGTCCCATTATTAGAGGTCAAGTAGTCCTTTGAAGACGGGACCGATAGGCTGTCCTGAAACATCGGTTAGGAAACTACCATGCCACGCTGGGTAGAATCCCAAAAGAGAGCAGATCTCATGTAGCATGTGCAACTTTTAGAAAGTCCTTGAATAGAATGAAGGAAAATATTGAACAAAGAGGGCCGGTGTGAAGGTGTGGACTGGATTAATCCGGCTCAGATACGGACTACTGAGAGATTCTAGTGATCGTGGCAACAAATATTCGGGTAATGTAAAATGCAGGGATATTCTTTTCTAGCTGACTTACTGTTGGCTTGTTGGTAATGACTATGATCTATGGAGATTACTGGTAATTTATTTTATCTAATTTAATGTCTTCATGGCGGTGTTTATGTACATTATGACCCTCTGGGTTGAGACGCCGTGTGGTTTCCTAGACACCGTAATTTCTGACGACTCTCTCACCTTCATCTTTAAGGCATACCATACACTCAACAGGTTTTCAAGAAATTTTGGCACCAAACGTCACGGCGTCACAACTCGTCCATAATATTAGTCTCTTCATTTGTGTGTGTTTTCTCGTATAATGGTATCTACCGTATTTCTGACTGCCTTCAGACGCAACGTCCGATGCCGCATTTCCGAAATTGCTGCGGTTGTGTGTTCCTCTATGTCCTTGTTGCTGAACAGTTTATCGTATCCAAGACCGCGATCTCATTGTCATGCAAACTGCGGGCCAGAAACTGAAGTTTATTTCTGATATCAACTTAGTGCCGATATATCGACGTAGCTTAAGCATTAAAGGAGGCTGACGGCTGATTGCTGTACTCCACAGGTTTTGTCTGAGGGATAGTAAACCAGATAGCAAATAAACACACTTCTTAACTGTAGAAGAAGAATGTTTTTTACAAGCAAAAGTAGTAACCGCCATTCACAACAAATTATTTTAAACGTTGTAAAGTTTTACTGCCACATGTTTCGGCTCATATATAAATAGCCTTACAAGGCACCGAAAAAAACGCAGTTGTGTACTACAGCTGAATTATTCAAGGTTTAGTAATAACAGATTTTCTTTGGCATCTTGTCAGCATGATGATGGCTTTTTATACACGCGCCGAAACTTGTAGTAGTAAAATTTTACAACGTTTAAAAACTCCTGAGATTGACTGATGCTACCCTTGCTTCTATGTATCTATATTAGAAAGGGATGTCCTACTTAAAGAAGAATACATTTTTTCCTGTAATTGTTGCCCAACCAGCCAAGAAATTTCCACCATTTATGAAAACTGATATTTTGTTACCATTCGTAAAGTAACACTCACTGAACTTCATCCCATGCCAGACGAAGCATTTTAAAATGTCATTTTATTTTACCATGACGCAACTCAATATTATACTTCGCTCTGCCCCACAGATCTTCAAAATGAACACCGACTCTCAAATTTCCAGAATAATATTAGAAATATTTTTCATATCTTCCATTTTTGTTACGTGCTCCCAGATCATCCACCACTGTTTGATTACTTTAATAATATTTGTTGAACAGCGCAAATTTGAAGTTTCCGTTTATGCAGTTTTGCCCATTTTGTTGACAGTTATGTCTGATCTTGCTTGATTACGTTTATGATATTTCGTCAAAGGCCACAAATTGGAAGCATCTAGTTGCGCTGAGTTGTCCATCTCTTTGACAGTTCTGTTTCTTCTTGTCCCGTATAGAACTTTTGCAGGGATTAAGACGATTCGATTAATTGCTACTCACAGTACCGACTGGTGTCCAAAATATTTACTCTCCATCTGTAATCGAAATACGACATTTTAAAGCACTCTTCTTTGCTGCATTAATGTTAGACAATTCTGTACCACTCACCAAGAAATATTTAGTCGTATGGACCATTCGAAGTAATACACCACTTCTTCTTCTTCTTCTTCTTATAAAGTGCTACAACCTATATAGGGTTCAGGCTTGCTCAACCACTTTCTTCCAACTATCTCTATTCTTTGCTACTTTCTTCCAATTGCCTTTCTTTATGCTCTTTATATCTTACAAAAGTCATCTTCCCAGCGTGTTTTAGGTCTTCCAATTGGTCTTTTAGACATGGGCTTCCATCTCTTGATCTTCTGCACATTATTATCTTCGGCCATGCATTCAACATGGCCAAGCCAGTTTAAGTACACAGTGAGACAAAATCACTGCACGCCTACAGTAGGCAGCTGGCATATTTCGTGAGGCTGTGTGCATTAGCACAGACAAATTCCTTATCCTTACTAAAGTTAAAAGAAATTTTGAAATTGACACGTCACGTAAGCAACATACTAAGTGTGGGGCGGTTCTAAAATTAATACTGAAAGCAAGACAGGTAATGTAGGTTCCATGTAGGTGCAATGTAGGTGCAACATAAACTGGAGGTGCGTTAGTGCAACCATTGTTGCAGTTGAAAAACATTAATTATTACATATTCTGACTGCGTTTTTTTAGACTTAGGTAGCAAGCAGTCATTGCGCATGCGCTATATTATCTGTTCCTACAATATTATTCCACATTGTTTCATAAAAGAAAGATTTTTGAAAAAGTTATAGAACGTAAAATGTGTTTTGATTTTCTCTAAAACTTGTGTCTGAAATATTTCTCATTCTACGAAGGACTGAGCGAGATACGATCAAAATTTTATATTGGTCTTCATGTAAAATACCCCTTATTCTTTATATAAACCTTATTGTTGCACCGTGCATTTCGTAAAATCCCTTCAATTATTAACCAACAATTGCACTTACATAAATTCCACACAAAAACACAAAAGCATTGAGCGTATTCCCACACAACATGACATGCTGCCACAACACCATGTTTACAGAAACGAATTAAATTGTGAATATTATAGTGCAACTTTAGCAAGGAGAAACATAGCTCCCTGATGATGATCTAAAAGAGATTGAAACGTGTCGGATTGATTTTAATTGTTTTTAAGTGTTTTTATGTGGAATTTATGTAAGTGCAATTGTTGGTTAATGAATGAAGTGACCACTTTTTCTTGTCCGATTTTAATGAAACTTGAATGTTTTCGACATGTTCTCAAAAAAATGTACTCAAATTCAAAATTTAATGAAAATACCTTCAGTGGGAGCCGAGTTGTTCCATGCGGACAGAAGGAGGGACGGAGAGACATACAGACATAGAGAAGCTAATAGACGCTTTTCGCAATTTTGCGAACGCCCCTAATGAAGCGGTCTTATCTTTTGTAGTACAGGTGCATAGGGAATTTTGGCTCACTCCATGTACATTGCATTCAAATGCACCACAGTACAGGAGATGACTTATTTATGGATAGAATCTGCGTAGGTTTGCCCGTATCGCTTCTCGCTCAATAGTTCATTCCACTGTCCCCCTACGCACATTTCCATGGCCCTCCCAGGCTTAAATAATCAAAGTAATTGGGGTTAATTGTCACCAAAGTAGCATCGTCGAATTTACGGCGAAGCGTGAAAAAACATTCTCTGCCGTTGCTATGGTAACCTACGTCACACTGGTCGAAAAAAATTCCACCATCGATTACAGGTAACCTTCCTTTAAATTCTGACTTGCAAGTATGCTTTCAGCTGATCGGTATTATCACCGTGGTGCAATGTGAGTAAAGAAATTACTTTATAATTGATGCCTAGTTACATTACTTACTTACTCCATGGTGTAGAATCCTTCTTGAGAAAATAACTGGTTTGCAGGTAGTGAAGAAATTCCACGCATTTCACGGAACCCGAAGGTTCATTACCGCACTCACAAGCGTCCGCCACCTGTCTGTATTCTGGGCCAGCCCAATCCAGTCCATATACCCACATCCCACATCCTGGAGATCCATCCTAATATTATCCACCCAAATACGCCTAGGTCTTCCCAGTGGTCTCCTAGTTACTTTACGAAGGTTATTAAAAAAAAATTAATGTATGTTGCGCACGTGTTACACTCTGTCTCCTTTCATAAAATTCGGGCAGTTAATTCTGTTGAGGGGAAATAGTAACTGTTTAGTGTGATGCTCTAACAAAATGCAGAAATGTGTTGTGTGGGAAAACACGCAGTTTGAATGTTAAGACACGTGGCCGAATCAGTATATTATGTGTTTAAACTGTTTGTAACCTTCTGATAGAAGAAAATTATACCATTAAGCCTCTGAACAGAAGTGGGGTTGTTTGAGATGGATGTTTGAGTGATATAAGTATTAGATTATGTTAAGGAATATGTTTCACGTGAAGAATTCTTTTTCACAGTAAGTGCACGTTTTATCCTTTGAAATTCCAATGATCTAACTCTTCGTAGCTGTTTGGTAGGTCACAAACCAGTGTTTGATACCTTCCTCCTATATAGGTAAAGTGATCCCGTTACAGGCCCGGTGTGACCGCGGCACTAGAAGGGGGTGAGTGTTCAGCAGCACGCCCCGGCCGCATTTTACCCCCGGCAAAGACACGGTACCCATTCTACAGGAGGCTGGGTGGGCCCCAGGGCCGGTCTGGACGGGCGGAAAATCTCGTCCCCACCGGGATTCGATCCCGAACCGTCCAACCCGTAGTCAGTCGCAATACCGACTAAGCTACTCGGCCCACACCTTCCTCCTATACTCGTAAATATTCAAAACATATTCAATAGCCTCTGTAGTGTAGATGCAGAAGGTGGCTTACTATTGATTTACGATTACCTTTGCAACTAACATAACATTCACCAACCAAGTTGTACTGCAAATCGCTTTCGATGTTTTCACTGATATGTATTCAGTTGTACAGCTATGGACGGATGTACGTACAGACAAATATATCCTTCCGAAATCGCTCCCATTTTCTGTGCAAAAAATTGATAACAATATCAAGGCGCATTTTTATTAAAACTTTATTAATCATATATTCTGTCTCTAAATTCGATATATATATATAATATATATATATATATATATATATATATATATATATATATGTTTCCCGCTTTTCCCTAATGACAAATAACTGCCTTGAACTGTGGCTCTGTCTCGTCGTCAGAAGACTCCTGCTATATACACTCAATATGAATGGTGTTCGGCGAACAGTGACACTAGATGTTGGCAGACGACACAGAAAATTAATGACTTCCTCTTCCCTTTGACCAGAAGACGGAAATAGATAAATTATCTGAAATGTTGTAGTTTTGTTTCAGCCTGAGAAGATGGACAGTGTCCAAATTATCAGTCCCAAGTCCCTTTTACTATATATAACCATTTTCAGGATTCTTGGTTCGAAGCGAATACAGGTTAGTCCGTTGGTATGAACTGCACTCGAAAGCCACTGCAGCCCATTGCGGTCAGGTGGGTAAAACTCTTCTTCGTATTATACAGTCTCGGGTTCAGCTCTCGGCTCGCATGTAGATAAATCCGACTGTTGTCAGCAAACACTAGTACCTAGAATTCGAAGAGGGTCGGTGCCATCTACATCTTTTCCCGTTCATTATCCGGTCACTCATTGCTATATTTAGAGAAGCGGTTGACAACTTCTTCATATGTAGTATGAAGGAAGCAGCATTTCAGTTAGTGTGTGTGTCCTGCTGTGTCTCCTTCATGCGCAAGATTGTTATATCGCTCACTCTCGAGGGACCAACTTGCCCATTATTTGTGCCAAATAAATGTGACACAAAGCAGTGATAGCTGACCGTACGTTATTGCCACACTTAAAAAACGTTTACGTGTATATCGGTTAAAATCCGTTAGAGCAAAATCCTCTCACAAGAAACACTACACTTAGCATATATATAGCGACACCTGCACTGTAATTAGATACAGTGATATACAATCATGTGTTGTACCGCCTACTTGTTTCGCCCTTTTTCGACCATCTTCAGGGAGGTATTGGTCGAAGAAAAATGAAAGTGAGTAGTTTATATCATAACTAAATTAATTCCACGTGGCAGTCTTTCCTGAGAAGCCAACAGGTCCTCAGATATTCAATAAATATTCCCCATTTGATGCAAACCGGAGGTTCATTGCCGCTCTCAGAAGCGCCCACTCCTTATACCTATCCTGAGATGAAGCAATCCAGTCCATGCCTCACTGTCCCACTTCTTGCAGATACATTGTAATATTTTCCTCCCATCTATGCCTGGGTCTTCTAAATGGTATCCTTCGTTCTAGTCTTCCCACCAAAATCTCTTCTGTCCACCATACGTGCCACATGCCCCGCCCATCTCATTACTCTTGATTTTATCACCCGAATGACTAGTTACATCATAGATATGCAATAATAGTGTTAAAATGCAGCGTTGAAATAGATAAAGTTTAAAAAGCATACTACAGAATGTATATGGTAATAGTTATTATTTACTATTGTGTTCAAGCAGTGACTATTACGGTATACATTCTGTATTGTGCTTTCTAAATTTTTTGATCAGTTTACATTTTTTAACTATATTATTGCCCGAATATAATACAACCCGTCATTTGTATTTTCTTTTTTTGTTCATTGTGCCACATATTTGTAGATTGTTGTATTTAATTTTAGTGCAGGTGTTGATGTTATATATATATGTACACATACACACACACACACACACACACACACATACATACACACAGGGTTTTGGTGGGGAAACCTGAGGGAAAGAGACCACTTGGGAGACCCAGGCGTAAATGGGAGGATAATATTAAGATGGATCTTCAGGAAGTAGGATGTGGGGTATGGACTGGATCTAACTTGCTCAGGATAGGGAAAGATGGCGAACACTTGTGAATGCGTTAATGAACTTACGGGTTCCACAAAATGCGTGTAATTTCTTGAATAGCTGCAAACCAATTAGCTTTTCAAGAAGGACTCTGCTCCATGGAGTAATACACATACAAACACACACACACACACACATATATATATGCTGACTTGTCTTACTGCACGGAAAGTGGACAATTTTAAACGTAACCTACATTTATTTTCACATATATTTTATAATACAGCAACGAGGGCAAGTATTGGATGAAAGAGGTTTAAATTTCCGGTTGTCGCAGGAATTGTTGTTTTCATTACTGGAAATCGAAACTTCCTAGTCAATATGCAAGGAGAAGATGTTTTCCTGGAGATTAAGTTGCTTTGACCTGTAGATTAACTCTAAATGCTGACCAAAATTGAGTTGAAGAATATGGAGCTATAGGTAACCATCTCTGTGGTGTGTATTGAAGAGGTTTCTTCTCAGTACTCTCTCTCTTAGTGTGATGGCGACTCCGTGAATTATGCGATTTGCTGTACTAAGTTGGTCTTTGAAGAACATTTCAAAATTCTACTGCATGAACCCAAATTATTACTTTGAGTCTGTAATTATGGTAGACAATGTTTTAACCATGTTTAGTGCCTGTGTGCATTCCTCAGTGTCTGTTTCACTGTCAAGCCCACGTCTAAACACATATATTGCCTTGTCAGCCTTTTGGCTGGTTACAGATGCGTACTGACGGTACACGGCAACCCACATGAACAGCGTATTTCACTTATTATCCACTACTGAAAATTTTATACTGAAAGTTGTTTCGAATGGGCATGCGCGACGTCCACTTCCCGTCTGCCCCTGTACGTTATATCGATTGCTTAGCAGCAAAACATCTCTGTCCTCTTTTACCTGAGCTCTTTCGTGTCTGCATGCATGCTGTATCGGTTTCATAGTTTAACACCTTTAACCCCCATTGTCTAACGTGGCTTCTTTCTCTAAAATACTTACGTTTCCACTAATTTATTTCAAAATTCACTACCCATGAATATGCTTTAGATTTCATTCCATTTTATGCAGTGTTCCCGTTATAAACCACCGTATTTTGTCTTTCAAGTTTCCCGTTTTTAAGCGCATTTGCAAAACTTTGAACAACAAATATTAGCTTCTTCATGTTTGTTTGGTTCTCCATCCATATTTCTGTCTGTCCACCTGTCCGTATGAATTAACTTGGCTCGCAACAGGACGGATTTTTATGAAAATGTATATTCCATTATCTTTCGAAAGTATGTTGAGACATATTTTGACGTTTTGCTGACCGTGCATCTCAGTATATTTATCTCAGTATTTAACCAACTTGATGCACAAAATTTGTTTCACAATAAGTTTTATTTCATGCCTCTACATGTTTCGAGCATATGTG
>Ga0136643_10011893_pt1 | contig 12935 bp, 9 predicted proteins | sample TergutLab28metaG_FD_96883 | JGI IMG/M metagenome (GOLD analysis project Ga0136643, IMG submission 96883) | Labiotermes labralis P1 segment gut microbial communities from Petit-Saut dam, French Guiana - Lab288 P1 (version 3) (version 3) | ecosystem: Host-associated > Arthropoda: Insects >...
CACTCAGCCTCGTGAGGTCAATTGAGGAGCTACTTGAATGAAAAAAGTAGCGGCACCAGGTCTAGAAAACAGAGATTAACGGCTGTGGGGACCCGTTGCGCTGACCACGTGACACCCCTCTATGCGCAAAAAGTTGGCACTAACTTCGCCGACTGGCGGCTGCCGCTCTGTCGGTATAGTTCGCGTGCGGACTAAGGCCACGGAGTTTAGTTTAGTTTTTAGTTTTAGATAGATAGATAGACAGACAGGTAGATAGAGAGAGAGAAAGACAGACAGAGAGATAGAGAGACAGACAGACAGACAGACAGATAGATAGATAGATAGATAGATAGATAGATAGATAGATAGATAGATAGATAGATAGATAGATAGATAGATAGATGGATGGATAGATGGATGGATGGATGGATGGATGGGTTGGTGGGTGGATGGATGGATGGATAGATGGATAGATAGATGGATAGAATGTCAGTAAAATGTGTACCCCCTGCAGAGCAAATTAGATTCCTCATTTCTCAGGTCAGAAATAAAATTGAGACAACAGACTGTATAGAACGATTTCTTTTCATTAAAACTTAATTTTCTGTGTGTCAACCACAAAGAAATTGTACGTATGAAAGGGGTTACACAATAGTTAATTTGAATTTCGTGCAGCATAACCTTCTGAGATGAGAAAAAAGCCAGACAATAAAGTAAAGTTTTAAAATGCCGTGGTAACCATGCGTAAAACCTGCTTGCAAGTTCAAGAAAATATTTATTTCGTTCCGGCAGAGTCTGTATGTGAATGTCCATGATTCGCAGAATAAATAATGATTATGTCATCAAAACAATGAAACCGGTTGTTCCTTGAAATGGAGAAGCGTTGTAATTTCTAAGAGTAGGAAGTAAATTTTTTAAATTACTTTAGGCTTCAAAGATTTAAAATAATCAGTAAGTTACAATAATGAATAAGTACAAACTTAATGTGACTTACTTGCATTCTGTGTTGGACTCCTCAGGCTGCGTATCACTCATAGTCGAGAATTTCTAATAACGTTTCAACGCCGCGTGAAACTTTCATTCATCGGAACACGTCACTACTAAATTTCTTGCAGTTATGCAACTTAAACAACATGATATGAATAAAAGTTGACACTTTGTGTTTCCGTCCCTCCTGAGAGTCAGATGGTATTTACAACACTGAAGTACACAGTATTTCGCGGGTGGCTCGCTGGCTACCTGCTCTACTCATTAGTGAGGCGGGGGGAAACGCTAACTTGTTCACTTGTCGTCTTTTTCATTGAACTGGAAGGAAGAGCCGAGAAAAAAGAACTTGTTCTTGCAAAGTTAAAAAAAAAAAAGACAACTGGATCACACGTCGGTCACTTTCACTCGTGTCTCATATTAGAACCTATTCTTTAAGTGTGTGTGTACATTTTGTATTAACTGCGGCTTTAAAGAGCCTATTCTTGCAGTGTTTGTATATTTTATATTGGCTGTGGTTTTTTAGGGCCTATTAGAGCCTATTATCGCAGTGTATGTACGTTTATATAGCGTGTGGCTTTATAGGGCCGATTAGAACTATTCTTGCAGTGTGTACACTTTGTATTGACTGTGATTTTATTGGGCCTATTAGAGCCTATTCTTGTACTCTGTGCACATTTTGTACTGATTGTGGCTATAGAGCTATTAGAGCCAATTCTTGCAGTGTGTACATTTTGTACTGACCGTGCCTTTAAAGGGCCTATTAGAGCCCATTATTTCAGTGTGTGTACATTTCTTATTGACTGTGGCTTTATAGGACCTTATTAAGGTTAGGTATATCTTAGTCATGGAGTGGTTGTGGTTGACAAACACAATTGTCTCAGTTTGTCTGGATGTTTGACATCCTGAAACGAAATGTCAACGAATGCCAGTAAGTTTTGTCCAAAAAATCTCAGACAGAGTGTGTTGAAACGTCATGCACCTGGCGCAATGCCTGATTTAACATGAGTTATGTCACGTTAGGCGCCGAGTGTATTTATGTGATCGGTGTTTTCCACACACCAAACATCGAATGTCTCTGTTACAACCATCAACAGGTATGTCGTGGCACTTCAGATTCATTGCGTGTTCTCTTAGACATGAACTCAATTTTTAATATTATTTAGAAGAATTTCAGTCTTAAAAGTGTAATATCTTTCTGCGTTATCATCATTAATGAAATAATGTAAACAGCCAACTAGATGGAACAATAACAAATTTTATTGGTAATTACAATCAGCTCAACATGTTTCGGGCGATAATTTCACCCATCCTCAGGAGCACTAGACTGTGTTTACAGCTTGTGGTACAATGCACCGGCGATGCTGCCTGCATTATACCACAAGCTGTAAACACAGTCTAGTGCTCCTGAGGATGGGTAAAATTATCGCCCGAAACATGTTGAGCTGATTGTAATTACCAATAAAATTTGTTATTTTTCCATCTAGTTGACTGTTTATATTATTGTATAAGTGATGCACGGTCACACAAACATCAAATCATCATTAATGATTTGCAGTTTTGGGGTTTAAAATAGATAGGAACTTCATTCAGGAAATCAGTGTAGCTTCAGGCTACATTGAAAGTGAAGAGAGTTTGTAGCTGGGCGTGTTAGGACGGCTGGTACTCTGCTTTATTTCGACATGACTGTCCAGGTTATATAGAGCATCTTGCTCTTCGGAAATACAAGTGGATAGCGAAAACTTTCGCCGTCCGTCGTAAGTCAAACCGAGTTGATTACAGAACGTTTTTTAAACCTGAAGTATTTTATACACTTACCTTCTCTCTCTCTCTCTCTCTCTCTCTCTCACTAGCGTACGCTTTTACACGTCTCCTTTTCTTTTGCTCTCTTTCTGAAACAAAAACATCACTAGTCTCTCGAAGGAGTGGTGTGCATCTAAGAAAAATCCTGCCCAGTACGTCTTGGAGCTAGAAGGAAGTGTAGTGATCTGACAAGCGAGTCCGACCGTCCGTCCGTCCATCCGTGCGTCCGTCCCTTCCAAATAGCGAAAGGCGACAGCGGAGCGGCAGGTGGGGAATGGAAAGGAGTGTTGAATAACAGAGAAGCAAAAGTACCCTTTGTACACCCGTTTAATGGCTGTTTGCCCTGTTAACTTCATAACAAAAATTAGATAAAATTTGAATTGTGTGGTTCTGTTGAAACTACAAACAATCCAACTGATGAAATTCACAAAGAGGGTTCGTGTTTTAAGAGGTAATACTCCCTCCACTATTCAGCAAATTCCCCACCATCCCGTGGAAACCAAAGGCTCAATATTGTGTTCACAAAATCCCGACACATGTCCCGGTTTTGAACCTCTATGTATGCAGTCCATTACATCACATCCATGTCACCTAAGATCAATTAAATACTACCTTCCCATATACGTCCAGGTTTTACAAATTGTCTTTTATCTTCATAGCGCAGTCGGTCTAGCGACTCGCTACAGGATGAATGGCCCGGAATTGAATCCCGGTGGGGGCGAGATTTTCCGCACCAGTCCAGACCGGCCCTGGGGCCCACCCAGCCTCCTGTAACTTAGGTACATGGTCTCTTTCCTGGGATTAAAGCGTCCGGGGCGTGGCGTTGACCACCCTTCTCCTTCTAGCGTCGAAGTTAAAGAAAGAGTACAGTTACAGCTTACTTCCCGTCTAGACCTTCGTGGCCTTTGTAGATGAAACTTACCTTTACCTTTACTTTTATCTTCGGGTTTCCACGCCCAAAACCCCCCATGAATTCTTCTTCACTTCCAAGAGTGTCATAGGTCCCTGCCAACTCGTCGTCCTTGATCTGATCACCCTCATATTATGTGATGTGGAATACACGCTATGTTCCTCTCTGTTCAGTTTTCTACAGCCCTTAACCACGTCCACGCTCAAAGGCCCATACATCATCTTCGTGTAATGAAAGGAACAGGTTGGAAATGAGGCTTTGAATCGCGGCGAAATTGTACAGGGGAGCACATGAGTTACGCTTTATCGGGAGTGGCTACCGTGCGTGCCGGCAAGAACACGGGAAACGTTTAATTAGGCTTTGTATATATATATACAAGACTAAAAGACTCATCCGACTGCAGCCACTGGCTGCTTCAAAGATGCAATTGGAAGCGGTTATATTCGGTGTACGCGCAAGAGACTTTTGATTCTCCAAAAGGTCCAAATCATCCCTTGACTTCACCCAGCATCCTATTCTTTGGGAAACGGAGGCTACTCCTTCTGCAATAAGGTAGCCGGGCTGCAAAAATGGCCAGTCACCTCTCTCTAGTTTCAAAGTGAAGAATGAGTCAGTCGTTACCTGCACATCCTCTCAGCTCTTTGGCGTGCACTGTGACGACTTTGCTTTTGCTTCACTTCTTATTGTGTTTGCTGGATCCTGATATCAAACCTTTGTGCTTCAAGACTTTATATCCTGTACTCTTTATTTACTGACGACCAGTTGGTGCCGCCATTATTATCGGCTACAGGGGGTATTTCTGTATTACGTTTCGGGCTACCCACTTGAAAGTCTGATGATATGAAGACAGATTGGTCAGCCAGATGTAGTTTGGTATGTAACAATGGTGGAATGTTGATTAGGAAAGACGTTTCATTACAACAAAAATTATAATTATGGAACTCAGTGACTAAGATTAAAAGGGGTTCCGAATTATTTATGCCACTCTGTGTTTAATGACCAAGATGTGAATATTAGTACCCTGCCTTGAATCAAACATTAGTCAAGCCATGGGCTTGGGAGGGATTCGACTTCTGTACAAGAGTAATTGTAAAGTAGGTGATTGTCTTAGTGTCGTGGTTTCGGGAGTGTGATTGCTGACTGACTTAAAATAACGCCTAAAGTGCGAGTTTTCGTTTGAAAAGGATTAGAGTGAACTTCCCGAAGAAGGGAAAAATCCACGAAATCACCTTCTTTCCTGTAGAAGAGAAGTTGGTAGGATTCATGAAGATGAGTTCAACGCAGGAATTATAACGTATAGTATTTTATTATTTATAGAAGTCATAGATACAGCTACCAGACTACACGGTGCTCTACGTGACCAAAATCTAAAATATCAGGACAATGAAACTCACACTTCAAGTGAGTAACAAATGGCAATTCTACCTCGTAGAAGAAGGTAGAGTTTTTTCCCTTTCCCAATTACTGTGTTATATTATAAACAGAGTAGCACCATATTCCATCTGAAATAATTTGAGAAGTATAACTGTGCCTTGAAGAAAAGGCAGCACGTTCCTCCGAAAGTTTCGTGTACATTCCAGACTGAGAACGCATAACCTCGAAGCCACATTTTTAAACTACAAGTGTAGATCTGGGTCAGAGAGACGTATTGTTTAGGCAATGTAGTCTCTGATAAATTTGAAGATAGTCGCAATGCTTCCGGTCCGATGGGTAAACAACTGCTTCAAGATTGGCTGTAGAGCCACTAAAACATTCTAGACTCTGGATGCCGGAAATCCTTTCCCAGGAGGAGCGGCCGCAACTAGAACTATTTAATCACCTCTATATATTGCCAGGCTTAAAAATTCTTAGAACTTTACCCACGCACCCCAGTTTTCCTAAAGGGCCTGATGCTTAATTAAACACGTGGACAAATTTACTATAAACATTACCAGTTAAGAGATTTCAGCTTGGGCTGCTTCAGCCTCCGACCTTGATGCAGCAAATACACTATTAAATTTATGTATTATTTACTTAAGAATGTTTTCATTAGCGTAGTATAACGTAGAATTTTTATGAAAATTACTAAATAATAATTCAGAAGCTTGTAGAAGGTTATTGTCTTGTCGTAATTTGAAGTATTGTACCAAAACTTGCCAGGAGGTACAGAGCAATTCAGCGGCATATCTCAAACAAGATATCTACCGTCCGAATTGGGATTCGAAACCGAAGCTTGTCAAATACGAAGCAGCAGTGTGACTGTCAGCGGGACGTCTGCGAGTGCTGCAGGAAAGCCAGCTGCTGCAAGACTCTCTCTCTCAACCGAATGCCAGTTGTTACGGTTTGCACGATTGAAACGTACACGCAGTTCGACTTTACAGCAAACACTTGCATTTTGTTTGGAGTTTTTTTGTGATTCTCACGAAGGTTGCAGGTAGAAGGGTGGTATAAAGTCCAACGGGCGGGAACTTTAGCGGAAAAATGAATATTTTGAGTGAAAAATTTTTATTTTTTTCTCTCGAAAAATTTGAATTTAGTGACTTAAAGTACAAGAAGTCCGATAAATAATTTACGGTGACCATTGTGGTACGCGCCTCCCGGAGCCAAATACATACCTGTATTACTGAATCCCACATTCAACAACGATTATTTCTCCATAGACCGTTAAGTGATTGATGCTTGCAATGGCAATGCATTGAGTTTTCTTTGGGGGAGGAATTGAATGTTTAAATTTTGTTTACATTAATTTAAGTCTGCAGAATTTTAGTACGCGTAATATCGAGACTGGAGTACGTACTGTGTTTGAATACCGAACGGTGAATGGAATACTTACTCGTTTTTCTTGATGGCAAATGCACGTCTATGATCACTGTTACGGGGCAAAGAGGTGCAATATGGTACAGTACCAGAACCGGCACTTACGAAATTAATGTAATAAAAAATTTATTTTGATGAAGGAACACAAATAAAATTTATTTATTTATTTATTGCAGTTACGAACCACAGGCAACCTAGGTAGGCACTTCTTTTATGCTGTAACTGTCTGAAGAAAGAAAGGTAAGATACAAATTAATTATGTTTTATTAAGAAGTTACAGAATTTTTAATATTTATAAAATAGTTAGGCGAGAATAAATTTTTGTGGTATAACAAAAGTGTTTATAGGCTTAAAACCACAACACGCTCCCAAGAACTGGTGAGCTTGGAGCATCCACTGCAGTGACTAGGCTACAGGCCATGGGACCGGTGTGTCAGCGTTTGTTTCTCAGCACGGACACCGTTTCTCTCATCTTTGTATCACGTAGTGAAGTTCTGGAGCGCACCCACTGTCTTATCGAATTAACAAATGGGTTTACTTCTTTGAGCGAAATGACCGGCCTTGCTTAGAGAAAATATATTTGTGCTTTGTCTAATATAATCTTTTTTTTTAAGTTCTATAAAAAAATATAAAATAATTTTCAAAGAATGTAAAACAGTTAATTGTTATTAATAATATAGTTTAATTATTAAATAATAATTAACCAAAATTCACTATGCCCAATATGGTAATATGAACCTCGAAATTTCAATTTCGGTAATCTGCATTCTGGTACAGCCTACCGTTATTTTTAAAACACAGATTTCTTCCCCACGAAGAATAACTGTGTTTTTCTGGGATCTGACACCGTTGTATTTGGTAAGTAGATGTCAAAATTTAGAATTACGCTGCAGTCTTCATGTTCAGGGTAGATCTTGCGCTGTCAAACAGAATCTTACGTACAGCGGGACTGTGAGCCTTTTTCCAATCTAAGTTTTGTTCTCGTTTTTGCTTTAGAGGTTAAGATATTTCTGTTTCAACGCAGATAACTTATCGCTTACATTTCATTCATATGCAGACGGTGGGGGTTTGTGTTTTGAAAAGTTTTAGATTCACGAACTCGCGCGTCAGCCACGATTTATTACAGACTGTAGGAAAGTATTTTCGAATTCGGAGTGGTCTAAAATGGTGTAACTTACATATCAAATAAAATAAAAATGTATTTTGTGGTTTTTAGATTTCAAGCATGTGGAAATGCAAGGGGACAGATCTGCTACATTTTCTTTATGCGTTTTCTCGCACCTTGAGCAAAGGCCAGGCAATAATTTTGACTGTTCTGCAAACTTCATTTGTGTAGAACTATGTATGATTCACTGCTTGCCCCTACGGATTTAATCTTACTCTGAAAAGACAGTGAACCTTCAGGCTTTAAGGATACGATTACTCTGGCTACCACAGTCTGGATGTAATCTTATACCGTTATTTAAAAAATTGTTAACACAATCCTTTTGAGTAAGATAAGTCCGGACTCTGATGGACTGAACTCTTCATTTTCGCTGAATGTCACTACTAGAAATCCATGGCTCAAGAGGTTAATGGCCGGACTGTCATCGCGGAGGCCGGGGTTCACTTGTCGGCCATTCCGGGTAGGTGTTTTGGTGTAAATGGTCGCAATGAGACAGGGCTTTCTCCAAAGAATTTGGCTTTCTTCTGTCACTATCATTCTACCACCTCCCCAGACTTTCTTTCGTATATCACCGACGCTGTACAAACGTCATAACTGAGAGATTCGTTCAACAACGACATGAAAAGAGAGGGAGATACTTACACTATATATTTTGCAATGTAGTATGCTATTAACCAGCACACTATCACATTATTTTAGTTTGAGGTCAGCCGAGGTCATACCGCTGGAAGATGTACGAAAGTCCAAGCGAACTGACCTAATTGAAACTCTTGTCTGAATCGTCTATTTCAAAATAGGTACAACCACAGGCATGGAGCTACTGCTGTGTTGTCGTTACCATCACTGGAGGATGGCGTTCTTTTAAGACGCATATAAAGATACATTTCCTACTTCATCTTTACACAGAACAACCTTTTCCTGTAAAGAGATGAAGGCTGTGCCTCTTAAGAGGGGGAAGCAGAAACTGGTGGGAGGTAGAGGTGTAGTTCCCTCCTTTCTCAACCTCAGCGTCAGATGAGGGTGCCTCGTCAGAAACACGTCCCGGCCGCTTTACTCCCGGGACCTTTGAATGTGGTTCAAGGAAATAAATGTTGTTTGATACGACGATGGAAAGTTGCATGTAAACACATCCTGTAGTGGTATTCACCGCTGTGGATATAGGGGTTAACAAGAATCTTCACAGATACGAAAAAATTGAGATTTCGTGTAATTAGAGTTTTATACAGGCCTACTGATTTCACGACCGTGTGAAGTGGGGTGTTACGAAAAATTATTCACTTCTTTCAGCCTCATAACTGAGTAGAATTGAGAATCGTTTTGATAAAGTTATTAAATTATTCAGTGAAGAGGAATACTTAAAATGAAACTGATTTTCACTCAGCCTGTAAAAATTTTCATAATTTTAGGACTAAATGTAGTGTTCACCCTGGTCCCTGCCCAGAACCATATGAATCCAGTTCAAAACCTCATATCCTATTTTTGTGATCAATTTAATATTACCTTCGTCTCCTAATATAGGTCTCCCAGGCCGGTATTATTGGTGGCTGTTCGTTGAAATATACCTACAGAGGAAATAAGGGAAAAGATTTTTCCGTCGCAACCCCGTTCCGTTTCATGCAGGTGTTTGAAGTTTGGGTCCTCGAGACTGTAAAGTTTTCCGCTAAACACAAATTTTCTCTATGCCAAAATTCCGTTTAAGACAAGTTTCACTGTATTTTTATATATCGGCAATTTTAAAGTAATAAGCAGAATGCTAAGACATTTTGAGCCCCAATAAACTGTTTTCACGTCAGGTTTCAGGTCCTTTCACTAAAAAAAAAAGCCGTTAACTAAAATGAATCCATATTAGGTCTATGCATAAAGACGCAGTTCGCCCCCCTTAACTTTCCTCTTATTTCCTATACAATCATAATAACTATTAGCATGTGACTGTAATATCAATGACGGTGACGATGTATAAACAACGGAGTGAGAATGTAGTCGGAGATATGCAACAAGCTGTTCCATCTGTCATCGCACGGTTTCTCTTGTCGGCACTGAATCTGGAGCAGCACGTGTTAATGCGCGAGCCGGAAGTATGGCCATCATCGACGGGCGTGTCGGTTAGAGAGAGGCTTTTAAAAAGTGAATCTGATTTTGTCTATACACGCAGTCTTTGCTAATTGGACTGTGGACGAATCATGTCCTGAAGACATAACAGGACGACCTAGTAATAATGATACACTGTACAGTCTGTTTCTAACAGAGTGTTTCGTATTGAAACTTTGTGGACACGGTCTGACTACTCAAGCTTGACAGATTACGCGTACGTATCTGATGTCATAACAGGGAGAGGTGTTAATAATGATATAATTATACGTCACTGGTCTAAATGTCGCTCTGATTATGCGTTATTGAGAGCAGGGTGTTAACGAGATTATTTCGAAGTGAGAAAGAAGGTGGACAAAATTGCATATCGAGGAACTTCATAATTTTTATTCCTGACCAATTGTTATTAGAGTAACCAAATCAAGGAACGTATTATTCTAAGGTACGTGAGATGCACGTACGAAAAGTGGAGGTAATATTTAAGTTGCTGGGGTCCGTCGGCTTCGAAAGACAATACTAAAATGCATCTTAACTAAATAAGGTATTACGGAGTAAAATGGACTAAACTGGATCAGAACGGCGTCCATTGAGGGATTTTTACAAAGCCGGCAATGAATGTTTGGATTCCAGCAAATGCAAACAGTCTTTGGCCAGGTAGGCCTCTTATCAGTTTCCCAAGAAGGGTCGTGCTACTCAGAGTTAAAAATTTAAGACGTTCGATGTTTAAACACATCCCCTCAATCGTTTAACCCTTTTATCACTTGTTTGATCTTACTGACTCTTCTGATTCAGATACTTTCCTTGTCATCTTCTCCACACACATTAAACAGAATACCGGATAGTTTCCTTCACACATGAATTTTTAAATATGTTTAACTTGACATACGTATGGTCCAGGCCAATGAATGCTGCTTTTTTTACCAGTCTGGGAAAAGGAATTAAATTCTTACGGTTATTTTTGTGATTGCTCACATGGATAGATCTAGCTAAACATGTATCGAATACTTTCTAATGTTTTATAATACAACGAGGAGAAGTGTCCTTCCTCTGCTCGGGATATGATTTATTTCCTTGTCATGATTTTCACGCACGCCTATAGGAGCTGAATATATAAATAATGAAAAACAAATTATAAGTTTTTTGACAATCCTGTAGTTAGTATGATTATAGAGCGTTTTTGAATGAAAGAATGAATGTATGTATGAATGAATGTATGAATGAATATAGATCACCGTTTGAATGACACTCAGAGGGGAAAGCAGGAGTGTGCAGAGAATACCTATCCCAGTGCAAATGTGTCAAACACAACAAAAAAACTCGATTATATGTTCTCAGATTCAGTCATGTTTTCCACCGTAATTGATAGGTGACTAAACTTCTGAGCGATGGCATCGCCTGAATTTCAAACTGAGAAGTTGGAAGTTCTTATATGCAGCTAAAAAGAATTTGGAAAAGAATTTACTTTGCTTCAATTGCCATTTTTTGAAAGCCCTGGCGCTAGTATGGAGTGAATTTCCTAATGACTTTAGTTTTCTCTGTTATGTTCCGGGTGATAGAAGGGAAATTAATTTAGATAAGGGTTTATTATGAATATACTTAGTAAGGTGTGTAATATACATGCATCATACCTTCTTTTTGTCATACAATTTTAATAAGTTCACTGTAAATTAAACTTCATCGTGTGGTCATTATTTTGAACGTATTTGTCATTCTGTTTGTCAGATTTATAGTTACTAAACCTGCAAAACAAAATATTATAGATAACTCTCTCATAATTCCCTCTCTTTCTCTGTCACTGTCTTGACAGCACATAAAATGCCGAGTTGAAATGTTAAGAGCTTAATTTAATGTCGTAACAGTAATGAAATTTGTTATCGCAAACGTTTGTTTTTGTTCCTCGTGCATTAATAAAGAGAACTTCAATTCATGAACGTTCAGATGTCCGTCTGTCTGTCCGTCCGTCCGTCAAGTACAGGAGATGGGAGGAAGTTCTCGAGTTTCACGGTTCGCCGAGCGTGGCACTGCCCGTCTACTGACTTTGCTTGTTCTCCACGGCGGGGATCTCCCACCAGGGTGCTTCAAAAACAGGCGCCAACGCGAAAGTTTTGTAGTACAATTAAATGAAGAGTCGTGAAGTAGCTTCAAAAGGAACAACGCGGAATGAAATCGTGAAAAATTGACTTACAAAGAAGTGTACATTACGTCGAAGGTATCTTGTGAAATCTTTCATGTATATTCTAGAGCGTGTACAACAACGATTTGCAAAAGGGCTTCAATTAAATTCACTACGCCTGCCTGTCTGCCTCTTCATGTGTATGTATGTATTTTTTTATATGGTTTATTGTCTGCTCCATTACAGAGGTAATACTACAAGCTATACATACGTACATACATGCGTACATACATACAAACATACATACATACATTCATCAATGACATCCCTTTCGACAAACTAAATGCAGAATAACAACAGAAAATAAGAGTTTAAACGAACAAAAACTTTGTAAATAGGTAAATATATGTATGTATGTATGTAAGTAAGTAAGTAAGTATGTATGTAAGTAAGTAAGTAAGTATGTATGTATGTATGTACGTACGTATGTATATATGTACATATGTACGTACTTATGTATGTATGTATGTACGTATTACGTGTATATGAATGTATGTACGTATTACGTATGTATGTATGCATGCATGTATGTACGAATGTACGTATGTATGTAAGAATGTATGTATATATGTATGTATACATGTATGTACGTATGTATGTAAGAATGTATATATGTATGTATGTACGTATGTATGTATGCATGTATGTACGTATGTGTGTAAGAATGTATGTATGTATGTATGTACGTATGTATGTATGTATGTATGTACGTATGTATGTACGTATGTACGTACTTATGTATGTATGTACGTACTTACGTATGTATGTATGTGTGTATGTACGTATGTATATGTGTGTGTGTGTGTACGTATGTATGTATGTATGCATGTATGTACGTATGTATGTAAGAATGTATGTATGCATGTATGTACGTGTGTATGTATGCATGTATGTATGTATGTAAGAATGTATGTATGTAAATATGTATGTATGTACGTATGTATATATGTACGTATGTACGTACTTATGTATGTATGTATGTATGTACGTATGTATGTATATATTTATGTATGTATGTTTGTATGTATGTACGCATG
>Ga0136643_10011895_pt1 | contig 12933 bp, 14 predicted proteins | sample TergutLab28metaG_FD_96883 | JGI IMG/M metagenome (GOLD analysis project Ga0136643, IMG submission 96883) | Labiotermes labralis P1 segment gut microbial communities from Petit-Saut dam, French Guiana - Lab288 P1 (version 3) (version 3) | ecosystem: Host-associated > Arthropoda: Insects >...
GAGTATATACCATGTTTAAAATATTCAGTACCTATATTTGTTGAATAAATATATAAAATGCAACTTTAGAGGTTAGCGGTGCGGTACGACCACTATAGTTGACATTAGGCGTCAAAAAGTTAAGACTTTCTTATTTTCTTTGAATGTTTTTAGTATCTGTACTGTAATTCTAACGTTTCATTTGTATTGGTCGCATAGGTCAATGATAAACAGTCACTGTACCTGTCATTAGGAAAATAAATAAATCTTTATGTAGCCTTTCCCAACCCTCTTGTTATACCCTGTTTCTTAGAACAACTGTTCCCTAGCATTTCCATTTTCAAATTCAGACAAATATGGATATTAATTTTCGGAAATTTCGTAACCATTTTCTATTCGAATCGATTTTCATACACACATCAACCGCATGCTTGCAGAATTTTCATGACGATGTTGATACTAAGCCTTACTGAATTGTGCACCGCCTTGCAATTCCCATACGCCAGTTCTGTCTACCTCGAACATGATGTGGTTCCACTCCTGTATGCTTCCTTCACATCATCACAATACTGCTAACCGAATAACCCGCGTGCTGTACTGCAAGATCAATCAAACTACAGTGTACACACACATACAGAAATAATGCAATTGTGGTTATGACGTTATTACATTTCACACTCCAAGTATCTAAGCGCAATTACAGACATCCTGCGCATCCCTGTGTAGTATTCTACAGCTGAGCACTGCACCAAGAGCAGGGACTTTGTCAGTTCCTTGATTTTGACAACGCTGTTCCAGATGCTCCGATAATATTAGAGACCTCAAGTGCGATAAATCTTGTTATCGAGTTTCGTTCAGAGGCAAATGATCAATGAAACACAATACGCTGCATTTGGTACATAAACACTAAAGTTTTGAGGACCTGTTAACTCCATCTTCAGGGTAGAACGAATAACTGGTGGGAATTGAAGGATCTTAAAGTACAACGCATTATTTCCTGGTAATATCCAGGGATTTGGAAAGTTTTTAAATGTGGTGCTGGAGAAGGATAGAAAAGATCAACTGGACCGATCATGTGAGAAATGGAAAAGTATTACTTAGAGTCAAGGAGCAAAGGGATATCCTACATGAAATAAGTAAACGGAAAGCTAACTTGGATTGGTCACATTTTGCATAGAAACTGCCTTCTACAACGGGTTTTTGAAGGAAAGATAAAAGGGGGGATAAAAGTGACATGAAGACGAGGAAGAAGACGTAGGAAGCTACTGGATGACCTTAAGGAAAAGAGAGGATACTCTCATTTGAAGGAGGAAGCTCTAGATCGCACTATGTGGAGAGCTTGCATTGGAAGAGGCTTTGGACCTGTCGTAAGACAGACCACTAAATGAATGAATCTAGGGATTTAATTGGAAGAACTGAGTTAAAACACGGTGTCCTGATGGATCTTCACGAAAAGTCAACACCGACTGTAGTACGTCCGGTAAAAATACGAATCACGTAGGTCTATAATACAAGCTTACCGTTACACAGATACACAGGGTAAGACTGATAGTGAAAGAATGATCAGTCAATGTACCAAGAATACGGGTTGTTGTAGTGAACTGACCGTTGTATGTTAGCTAGAATATTACTGGCAGTGACCGAATGAAAACGGCAGTCAATAGAGAGCAGAGACCTGGAATTATGACATAAATGCTCTCCTGGGTATATTCTTCTATCATAAATCTTGCTCACAATGGCCGACTTGCTTTGTGTGGGAGGATTGTAAGCTATGTAAGAGATAAACACAATACACTCTTCATTACGTATACACAGTAGCACATTCTGTACGTACTGCCTACTGCATTCTGCACTGTCTCCCGCGTGTTACTATCTGGTTTATAGGTTGGTTTATGTTTGCCATAATTAACAAAGATCGGGGATCCTGAGGAAGACATATTTTTTTCAAATGGAAGTCAGTATGAAGCACTGAGTTAACCTTTGCGACTAAGCACCCAGTTTTTTGGATCATAATATTGTTATTAGGAACAGGATGACAGATTATCTGTCATATTTGTTAATCGGTAAAAGAATGTAAAATTTGTATTCCACTGGTGCGTGCGCGAACGCACACACTCACGTATTTAATTGATGATTTAGGCCCAATACGGCATAATATACAGCTTGTTTCCAACACATCGAATGTTCATACGGATAAATAAGTAATTCTGAAACAAGATGTAGGCTTAAATAAGATAATAATATTAAAATGGACCTTCATTCAATAAGATGGGAATGGTGAACTGGACTGATATGGCTCAGGATGGGGACAAGTAGTGGACTCTGGTGGATACTGCCGTGAACGTTCGGAATCCATAAAATGCCTGAAATTTTTCGAATTGGTGAGAAAATATTAGTTTCCCAAGAAGGACTCTGCTGCATGGAGTTGGTTACAGAGTTAGTTAGCTAGCTAGATAGCTAGCTTTTTTTTTACCATGACGTAACAGCCCTAGTGGACCAAGGCCTCCTCATTATCGACGATTCACGATCACACTCAGACACACCACACACGGTAGGACTCCTCTGGACGAGTGATCGGCCCAACGCAGAGACCTCTACCTGACAACACACAACAATCATAACAGATGCACATCCATACCCTCGGCGGGATTCGAACATCACAATCCCAACAAGCGAGCGGCCGCTGACCCAAGCCTTAGACCGCGCGTCCACTGGGACCGGCAGTTAGCTACTTAGTATAAACAAAATGTATGAGGAGTTACTCCCACCCCCCATATTCGTACAGTACATGAAACTACTGAACACGTGATTGCAGGAAACGACAAGAAGTTGCCCACAAAATTGAATAATCAAATGACTGACACTAAAAATTATTTTGGATTCCAGTTGGTGCAATATTTAGAAGAAAGAATCGTGAGCGGAATAGAGGGCTATAGTCTTCGTCTGTTAGTCCGTTTTCGTAGCAATACTGTAGGCTATACGTTTTGCAATCAGGAGAAATGGAAATTTAAAAATGAAGAATGTGGAAAATAAAGGCGATTCTCTCTTCCTTTATTCTATACCTTATGCAAAGGGGTTAAACGAAAATTCTTGTAGTTTTTAGTTTAGCATTATGAAGAGACAAGAAGGAGGATGTTACTTTCCTCCGCACCGTACTCTCTTCTTTAGACCTTAAATCCGAAGAAAAATGATGTTGGCTCTTCTGCACTAGCTAGCTGTGTTTGTCTCTAGACATTTCCTTAGGCAGGCGGACTGACGGTGCCGAGGAGAGAAAACGACCCCCAGGATTAAAAAGCAGAACCTAGCAAATGTAATGGGACGGGAACCATATTTCAGTGGCAGAAAAAGAGAGACAGCGAAATGCGGGCAGTGTCGGAATGACTTTCGGGCCATTTAAGTGAGCCGATAAATAAATTGTACAGCGTAACAAGGGTGATTACTATGTCCAATACAGTAGTGACAACGTGCATTACTGGCCACGAAAAGCTAGGATATAGGATGTTACACAAATTCCAATACATGAGTCAGGATCAGTTGAAATAAATTCTATATGTAAAAGGGAAATCAGTTCCATTACAGGCCCGAGGTGCCCAGAGGGTTCCAGAAAGTTAAGGTTCTCAGATTTCGTGACAAAGGCCCAGAATGGTGACAAGGTCGTCAGCCTTAAGCATCGGCCGCTTTTACCCCCAGGAAATATCCTGGTACTCATTTCTGTTAGAGGCTGAGTCGAACCCAGTGCCATAGTGCGATCGGAAGGATTATGTCAATGAAAAGTTCCAATTACACCATCTGGAATTGAACCAGCGACCTTCCGATTTGTAGTGCAGCACCTTAACCATTGTGCTACCGCGGTCCCCAAATTCTACATGTATTGTGTGCAAATTCAGAACATTCCGTCATATTATTCTATATAATAGAAAGAAATTAGAAATCATCGTACTTCGAAGTGAGCACCATTATAATTATCATCAGTTTATTACAATTGTTAAGCCTACCGCTGGACAAAGGATCATCAATGTAGCCAAAAGCGTCTAAGTGGAAGGAAACTACTGCTCGGATAAGCATGAGTTTCTAACCTTAAAATCTCAATTTTTATTAGTTGTGATTTTAATCAAATTCTGTCTGATAGTCTACGAGTTAATAATCACCTGTCATTAACTTAAACGACAGCGAGTGTCGTTTAATTAATATGGAAGTTGTATCATCGGATTAAATTTCACAGGCCTTAACGTTGTGAAAGATTATATAAATTCGGAGATATTAATAAAGAAAAATCGTGTTTTCTATACCATACGTTCCGTGGAAAGCGATTTTCCCTAACATAATTACCTAGCTTGATTACATATTTAAATAAAAAGAATCCCATTACAGGCCTGGACAGGCCGTGAGGGTTCCAGGAGGTTTAGGTTCCCACATTTCATGACAACGGCACAGGATGGTGGTAAGGTTGTCAGCCTTACGCACCGGCCGCTTTTACACCCCCAGGAAATATTCCTGGTACTCATTTCTGTTAGAGGCTGAGTCAACCCCAGGGCCATAGCGCTGCAGGAAGGATTATGTCAATGAAAAATTCCAGTGACAAAATCGGGAGTGGAATCCGCGACCTTCCTGTTTGTAGCGCTGTGTCTCAACCAACTGCACCACCGCGCGTCCCCTTGATTACATAGTAAGATACCAAAAAGTATATTAGTGACATATCAACAGACAATTTTCAGTCGTCTGTGAAAAAGGCGTCGGAATGTACAGTATATTTATAGCTGCATGTAGGTATATTGTTGTGGTTTCTTGGAGTACGCGCCTTCAAGTATGTCATAAGCATAATTTTTGTCCCCTCGTACCTGTAAGAGGCCTACGAAACTGCAATTCGCAGATAACAAAGCTGACACTAACTCAACATCCACGCATTCTCTCCTGGCACAGTACAGCACAATACCTTTCTGAAACACCACCCCTCCCCCCACGGTAACACGTATTTGGAATTATGCTACGGATTACGCTTGCAGTGGCTTAACAAGATCAATTTTTGAACTCAGCACTCTTTGTTCGGCCTGGCCGAACCCGATACCATCCTGCACTGTGCTGTGCGATTGTTTCCAGTCCAGCACTGTGTTCATGGTTCGTTACGAGCAGAGGGGAATTCAACCTGTGCCAGTTCCCAGCTATTGTTCCAACACACGTGGCCACAAAATATGAGTCCGTCTTAACAGCAGCAAGATCGTGCAGAGAACAGGAACGCAACCATCTTCGCTGATGATCTGGGATCGTCTCTTTCGCGAGAGAAACATTCTAAGTAACTCTGAGCTATAAATTTTCCGAGGTAAAGGAATGCATGGAAATGAGCATCCGACATCACGCGTTGAGATAATAACATTAAGTACAGTCGTGGCAAAAACATTAGAAGCTATCCTTCAGGGAAGAGATACATGTGCGTCAAAGGCATTACATTCCAGTGATAAATTTTAGTCAATTCTGCGTTGAGATATAACTAATTCCACGGAACACAGTATTTCTTGTGAAGCTAAAGGTTGCTCAGCTATTCAGAGAGAATTCCTTGAGTTTAATGGAATCTAGTGGTCGGAATCAAAACAGCCGGCGATAGGTCTTTGCACTTTCATTCAAATAAATACAGCTCACCCCTCTTAACATTGTAATTAGATATTAGCCTCATAAGTACTCCTCAGTCTACTCTGTTATGAATTCCGAGAACAATATCACTACGTTATGATAAGCAACTGTGTACTAAGGCAGTGTTTCTCAACTTTTGTGAGACCGCGGCCCGCTAAATTCTTCTTTCATAAGACGAGGGCCCAGTCCCAACAAATTTACTCGTAAATACCTTTCCATTTTTTTTTTTAAGTTCACACATTTAACTAACATAAATATAAATAATTAATTATGGCTTAATCATAAAAGAGTATTAGTACACTTATGTATACGGTGTGGCATGTTGACAAATATAAAATTACATTTAAATTAGATATCAATCACTGGACTAATGCAATCTTGAAACATATTGTAGTTTCCTCAGGCCAACATCTGGGTCTGAGTTTTTCGACACATTCACGAATATTTTTCTCCTCAGAATATTTCCTCTATAAAACATTTATTCGTGAAAATTACTTAGAAAACTAAAATGACTAATTCCAGGAGAACCTCTCGCGGCTCGGTATAATTGATGCCAGGACCCGGTACCGGACCGCGGTCCGGCGGTTGAGAAACACTGCTCTAAGGCATCCCAAGAAGCAAAACGAAGACGGATGCCTAGCGTGTTTACAGTCACCTTCTCTTTGATAAGCTGCCTGTATTAAATCACTAAACCAGTTCAGCCTAAAATCAACGCGAATTATAGCTACACATTCAGGTCGTACCGCTCAGTAAACACATTTCACCTCAGTTATAAGAATAAATTAGTCATTGTTGTACAAGGAAAACGTCGTTGTTTGTTCTGAAATCCAAAAGAAACAGAAATATAGCACGTAAGAAGATTCTATAATTATTTAATGGTAAACCAGTTGGTACCGACATACAGTAACCAGTGGACTTTCAAGGGTTAATTTATGTAAACAAGAAATGGGCCACATATTCATCTACTATCAGGTAAAATTATAGAAGAAAGGAGATAATCTGATTTAAGGTTCTTTACACTTACATATGTTATTCGCGTATACTTCAAATGTTACACAAACACGGATTAAAAGGTAAAGGTAAAGGTAAAGCAGTCCCGTTACAGGCCTGGAGTGGCCCAGAGGGTTCCAGGAAGTTACGTTTCCCAGATTTCATGACAACGACACAGGATGGTGGTAAGGTTGTCAGCCTTACGCACCGACCGCCTTTACCCCTAGGAAATACTCCTGGTACTCATTTCTGTTAGAGGCTGAGTGGACTCCAGGGCCGTAGTGCGATCGGAAGGATTTTATGTCAATGAAAAATTCCAATGACACCAGCTGGGATCGAACCAGCGACCTTCCGGTTTGTAGCACAGCACCTTAACCACTGTGCTACCGCGGTCCCCACTACAAGAAAGGATTACGAGCATAAATTACATAAAGGGAAACATTAGTCGACTTCTTTTCCTTTAACACCCTTGAGGACTAACACTCAACTCAGTAATATATAAAAGCACAGTTCGAACATCATAGAGAACACAATGTCTGTCCATTATAAGGTTGAAAGTGTTGATGCTGTTTAGGGAAATAATGCGCATCTATTTTGAAAATCATAAATTATAAATACGTTATTGGACAAAGTTTCAAGAAGTTTTTTAACCCTCCAAACACACAAGTTACCGTGCGCATTGCCACGAATAATGTAATAAGAAATGTGCCCTCTTCAGGTAGTGTTTATACCCTGTATAATGCGCGTTTCTTCAAAGATTCGTTTCCCAGCCAGTCCACGCGGGTATATGGTGGACCATGTGACTCTGCGACACGTTTTTCTCGCAGTAATTCGGTCTTCCTCTGCCAAGTTAATATTTGTCTACAAACTGCTCCTGTTAGAAGGACGAAAGGGCGAAAGCTGGAAACAAAAAATCGATCCACTTTGGAAATCAGAGAGCATATGATAAAAAATTACTTAGGCTTTCAAGCGGGCAGGTGATACGTTATATTACTACTGTGTTTCGGAGGGTTATTTATGTACAGGGTTATTCGAAATGATTGTAGGGGTTTTAACAAATTGTCATACATAATGCACTTGAGATAGGAGTATATGTATTTTTTTATTTAATAGAACAAGACTCCAAGTTTTTGTTAAGTATCTTACAGGTAACTTTGAGAATTTCTTAATCCATCGGTCCAAATACATACTCCTATCTCAACTGTATTGTGTATGACAAGTTGTTAAAACCCCGACAATCATTTCGAATAACCCTGTATGTGCGGGGCTAAGGTGATTACGAATGCCATTGTTAAATGATGAATGCATAATTTATTGTTAGTATTACGTATACAGAACAAGGAAGGCAATGTGCGTACAACTGAGGCGCGTTCTTGTAAAAATTTTTGGTGTGGAAAATAAACAGGTATTAAAAATTATTGAGTTTTGTGTGTTTGTGTGTGTGTGTCTGTACCTGTAACCTTAATTATCAATCACGCAATGCGCATGCGCCATATTATCACGTGGCTTGTCCGACTCTATACAATATTTTCCCGCATTAGCTCATAAACGGCAAGATTTGCTGAAAAAAAAACAAGTTATTTAATATGAATATGTGTTGTCTCTACAAATTTCGTCTGAAACATGTCACTCTATGAAGAAATGAGCGAGATATGATCAAAATATGTATTGGTCTTGAGGTAAAGTACCCGTGAGGTAAAGTACCCGTAATTCTCGTCACGTTTCAATTAAAGTTGAAATTTCTTGACAGATTTTTGGAAAAGTACTTAAATATCAAATTTAACGAAAATCCCTCCAGAAGAAGACGAGTTGTTCCGTGCCGACAGACGGACGAACAGACAGACATGACGAAACTAATAGTCGATTTCTGCAAATTTTGTGAAATCGCCCAAAAAGTAGTCAAAATAGCGGACAGCCAGCGTTGTTCCTACTGTTTAATGGTTGGGTCAACTGACGACATGCTCTTGTTGTTACTCAATGCTACGCAAGTCCTTGGAGCTGGACGGCTCCACTGACACTAATTGAACGATAAGCAGGTAAAGAGGAAGTGGACTGGTTGTATTTGCATCAGTCTGGCATCGAATATCGGGCCGTTGTGAACACGAAAATAAACCTGGAAAATCCATACAGCAGAGGCCATTTCATGTCTACGTCAAGTAGAGTCCAGTTGAAATGTGATGGCACACAGCGACGCACCGGAGGGGAAGTGAAGGGGAAACCGGCGAATGGAGTGGGTAGCCATTACTCTTCACATTACCTCGAAACATGGTGTATCCAGCATTACTACCGCTGATGCGCACACCCCGGCTGCCAGTAATCGACTGAACTGAGGCCCTGACTTCTCAAGACGGACTCTGATCCTCGAAACAAGTGCATTATTAAGATGTTTCCTGTCCCGTTGTAGGAAGGTTTGACAATGTGACGTCGAAATGGCAGTTTTATGATGCTTATAAACGGAGAGTGAGTGAAGACTTTAAAAAGTTAGCTTAATTTATTGCAATACATAAAATACCGATTTTTGCAAGGATAGACGGACGTCCGGAAGGGAGAGGTGGAGATAAGACAGGAAACGCCACAATATGAAGAAGCGGTCATTATTATAATCGAGAATAAATGTGACGCGACTATTATGCTACTTATGAAAGGCAACAATGTGCAGTGATTCGAAGGTCCTAGCGGTAAAGTTGTGAAAAAAGACAAATTTTCATACTCTACGTACCACTAACACTGATGATTTTAACACTTCGCGGTATAGACATTTGCACCACTCGATTTAAAAAGAATAATGTAGGGAAAATTTCCATGCAGCAATATCGTCCTTACCAAGCTGATAGTCACCTACCCAATCACGAATTTCTCCACCTTACTTACTTAATTTCTTACTTACTTACTTATTCTATGGAGCAGAGTCCTTCTTGAGAAGCTAACCGGTTTTCAGGTAGTCAAGAAATTCCCCGCATTTTATGCAACCCGAAAGTTCATTACCGCACTCACAAGTGCCCGCCACCTATCCCTATCCTGAGACAGATCAATCCAGTCCATACTCGTACATCCCACTTCAATCAGATCCATCATAACCTCATCATCCTATCTAAGCCTTGGTCTCCCAAGTGGTCTCTTTCCCTCAGGTTTCCCCACCAAAACTCTGTATATGCTTCTCCTCTCCACCATACGCGCCACATGCCCCGCCCATCTCATTATTCTCGATTCTATTACCCGAACAATACCGTGTGAGGAGTACACATCATTAAGCTCCTCATTATGTAGTTTCCTCCACTCTCCTGTTACGTCGTCCCACTTAGACCCAAATATTCTCAACACCATATTTTCAAACACCCTCAGCCTAAATTCTCCCTCAATGTAAGCGACCGAATTTCTTTACCTGTGATGAAAAACACCTACAGTGTTCACAAAAACCTGGTTCGGTACTCTTGTCTGTGTCCAATTTCCAATTCACGTCTTTATTTTTATTCCATATTCTCATCGTATTTAAGCCCAGACACCCAAAATGGTCTCTTCATTAACGTTACGTACGAATTCCTTACCTCTTCTTTAGTGCTACCAAACCTGTCCATTTAATCCCCTTTGATTTGGTTGCCCTAAAGTTCACAAAGCTCTTCGCTTCTTCTACTACACTCATCAGAACCTCGTCACAGAATCAATGTTCTTCCCTTACCGAAAAAGAACATTTTTCATATACCACATGTACAGGTTTTTAATTTTTCACGTGCTTTGACAAGAGTGGAAAAAGTACACGGTGAATTGACCCTTTTAAAAACGAAGAGAAGACTGCTTTATTTAAAGATCCAGTCCGTACCGCGCTGTAAACACTTTTCATCTCGGTTATAAAAACCAGTCAGTTTATGCTGTAAGTGGCACAAGTCGCTGTTTGTTCTCAGATAAATACAAAACACATAAATACAGTGAGGGCAGAGCGTACAGTTGTTGAATGTTAAACTGTTGGTGCATCAACGTCACCAGTAGGCTCTAGAAGGTTAAACTGTAGCAAGCAATCTTCAATTTTAATCTGACATAAATTATAGCAAAACAAACCATCAAACACAGTGTTAGCACTGAGTTCTATTGCTAAGTTCACAGCCCTGGGTGTACTGTGCGTCAGCAGTCACGTGGCCATTCGAAGGCAGAAAACTTTTATCAGCGTCTGCAGTGCGGTTACACGGGTTACACGCATTGTATGCGCAGGATAATATTAAAACTAAGAATTTGTATCCATCAATGGACAAGTAAAATTTCCTTCACCTACAGACTTGAGTACGCAAGACCAATGCAAGATCACATCTAAGACGACACCACGTGAAACCGGTACTACTAAAGGAGAGCTAAGCAAGACAAACCCTTGTTTTTGAAAGGACATAACGAATTCTAGCAACGTACAGGATTTACATTTTATTACCAATCAGACATAACATTTGTTAACTGTAACCGCCACTCGCTATGGGCTGGATAAGACCCGGATCCGAATACCAGTGGGGGAGGAGATTTGCGGTGACCATCCAAACCGGCCCTGAGGCCCACACAGCCTCCTGTGCAACGGCTACCGAGTGTTTTCCCGGAGGTAAAGCAGCCGGCACGTGGTATTGACCACCAAACCCCATCAGGAGCCTGGGTTAAATAACAGAAACGAAGAATTCCAGTTGAAACGTGATGGTACTCGGTGACGTACGGGAGGGGAAGTGAAGGGGAAACTGGCGAATGGAGTGGATAGCCAGTACCCTTCACACTACCTCGGAACATGGTGTATCCAGCATTACTACCACTGATGCTCACACCTCGGCTGCCAGTAGACAACTGAACTGACGCCCCCCGCCGATTTAAATGGACTCGTCCGTTTCGCCGAGAGACGAAATATGTTTTATATATATATATATTGTTGTATATTTCATATTTAGTTGTATATAATTTAAAAATACTGCTTTTAACCATCCACCATTGTTTTATATATCATATTCGTCAAGGCTAGTAACATTCAATATAACCAATTTAGAATTTTAAATTATATATTATTATTAATAGCAGCGTATATTACTCTTTGCAGTTAATCAATACCAGAAGCTGTAATTACAGCTGTACGAGCTCCTGATGATGGGTGTCAACACCCGAAACATGTAGAGCTGCCTAACAGAAATGTAATAAACTGAATACGTCGTATCTTGTTGGAAAACAATTATTAAGTTTGAAGTCTGGTTTCTGCGCGCGCGTCATCACATTTCAACTGGCCTCTACCTCAACTCCTCCTCTGTGCCGTCATGACGTATTCTGGGTTGATCTTTACGTTTTGCTTTAACATTTAACGCATTGTGTACACAGCACTGTGAACTGCGTAACTACAAAATATATGGTGCGAAAGAAGTCCGTCTGACGATGACCACATGGTCGTTGAAGTAGGATCGGGATATTTTAGTGGCTCTAAGCAACAGAACATCCACTACTGTTGCATCTGACGACTTATCTATTTTGCTTACTTACATACTCCATGGTGCAGAGTCCTTCATGAGCAGCTAACTGGTTTGCAGCTAGTCAAGAAATTCCCCGCATTTCACGGAACCCGAAGGTTCATTACCGCACTCACAAGCGTCGGCCACCTTTCTCTATCCTGGGCCAGCCCAATCCAGTCCATATACCCACATCCCACCTCCTGGAGATCCATCGTAATATTATCCACCCATCTACGCCTAGGTCTCCACAGTGGTCTCTTTCCCTCCAGTTTCCCACAAAGACCCCTCTCCTCACCCATACGCGCCACATATCTATTTTGCTACTTAAGTGAAATATCAACTTGACAGTCGATTTACTCCTAAAGTAATATTAAGGCATGTTTGTGAAACCACTGTTGTTGTGGAAAAGCAATACGTACTCTACAACCTGCGTGTTTGTTTGTAGCCCTATTTATCCAGCATGGAATGCGCATGCTCCATGCCATCTTAGGCCTGTCCCACTCTACAGTATTTTTCAACATTATCCCACAAAAGGCATGATTTTAGGAAAAAAAAATTATTAAACATAAAATGCGTTTATCTCAGTATTTAACCAACTTGATGCACAAAATTTGTTTCACAATAAGTTTTATTTCATGCCTATACATGTTTCGAGCACATGTGCTCACCATCAGGAGGTCAAAATTGCATTACACAGCCTCTCTCAACCCGTGCACGAGACGGCCACCTATAGGTGTGATGATACCAGAGGCTATGTAATGCAATTTTGACCTCCTAATGATGAGAACATGTGCTCGAAACATGTAGAGGCATGAAATAAAACTTATTGTGAAACAAATTTTGTGCATCAAGTTGATTAAATACTGAGATAAATACACTGAGA
>Ga0136643_10011896_pt1 | contig 12932 bp, 9 predicted proteins | sample TergutLab28metaG_FD_96883 | JGI IMG/M metagenome (GOLD analysis project Ga0136643, IMG submission 96883) | Labiotermes labralis P1 segment gut microbial communities from Petit-Saut dam, French Guiana - Lab288 P1 (version 3) (version 3) | ecosystem: Host-associated > Arthropoda: Insects >...
ATAGGGATAGGTGGCGGACGCTTGTGAGTACGGTAATGAACCTTCGGGTTCCATGAAATGCGGGGAATTTCTTGACTAGCTGCAAACCAGTTAGCTTCTCAAGAAGGACTCGGCACCATGGAGGAAGTAAGTAAGCATAATTGAGTCTTTCTGACATTTCCATAAAACATGCCGCCTCCTCCTTCAGGGTGACTGAAATTTATCTAAATGTCAGCATCCACCTGAACCAAATTCACTGGACGTGACAAGGGAAGCGACATGTTCCTCTGAAATGTCAGAACCCAGTATACCCAAAAAAGGTAAAAAAAGGTAAAGCAATCCTTGTACAGGCCCCGAGGGTTTCAGGAACCGGCCGCCTTTACCCCCTCCCAGAAAAAAGTCCTGGTACTCATTTCTGTTAGAGGCCGAATCGACCCCAGGGCCATAGCGCAGCCAGAAGGATTATGTCAATGAAAAATTCCAATGACACCATCAGGAATCAAACCCACAACCTTCTGGCATGTAGAGCAGTGCCTTAATCAAATGCACCATGGTGTGCCCCACCCAGTATACTACATGGTGTTAAAACCCAAAATACCACCACTTCAGGTACACTGCCACAAAAACCTGAAAACTCATACCATCTTATTTATGTTTGATAGAAATCAAGGTCACTTCTCTACATCACAACATTGTACTAAATGAAAATCCCTTCTTTAAGACACAGTCTTCATGAACCTACCTGCACAACATTCGTTCGGTCAAGACAATCGATGCAGTTTACTCTGAAGACACCTTTCTGACTACATATCCGGCCTTCCTTGTCAGTCCAGCAGTAGCTCATATCCCGGATAATGTCCACAAGACTAGCAACTAATACTGACACATTTTCAAAATGCATACCTCGGCTGAAAACAAAGACAACTTGCAGAAATTCTATATATACAGTACTACATATGATTTACCATGAAATCACTTCAACTTTCATATTGATTTAAACTCCAGCTGGTACTGTTACATAATTCAGTGGGTTAAAATGTTAATTTGGCTCAACTAAAGTTCAAGGTTTTCCACATTATCTACCACAAGTTTTTAATTACGTGCATGGAAGAATAATTCATGACAAGTATAAATGTCAAATAATATATATATACCTGTTTTTTTTAACTGGTGTACAAAATTACATGAAGGGAGCAATGTCACCACTTTTCTAACAATTCATGAAGTATGTGATGACTTAAAAGACAAGATACAACAACCACAAGCAGAAAAGTAACTAAGTTTTTAAGGATAAATTCAATGTATAAGGTGTATAAGAAACCAACTTAGTCTACCCAGTGACTACACACCTGTAAAAGTATATTACATAACTGACATTCCCACTCACCAATACTCATGGAAGTCAAACGTGGCATAAGTTAAGTCTAGGCTATCATATGCTAGGATATGGTTGGTGTAGGCATCCCAAATTATCTTCTCCTTTCCGGTCTGATCCACTAGATTCACAATGCAGACTGGTCCATAAACAGCTATTTCCTCTGCAAAGTGCTTTTCAAAAGCCACCTGTGTTTCTGTTTCCCCTAAACAGAAAAAGTTCATTCTGTTAGGACAAAGGTCCCAAAATGTGGTGTAAAAACCCCCTTTTAATTAAGAAAAAACATTTCAAGGGGGTTCACAAACATAAAGAGCATGCCAGTATTATTTTACATCTTCAAAAAAAAAAAACAATCAATAGTGGTGAGACCTTATTTCTTTGCTTCATAAGTATACGCTAGTTGTGATATTTCTGTCTTCTGAGATGTGAAGTCATGCCTTCTTTAGGAAGGCACCACAACCAGCGATGTGAGCAGATTTCACTTCACATATCTTCCTGTGTGCCTTTTGGAAAGAAAGTTCTTTGTGTAGCATCACATTCATCTTTGCTTTTGCAATAATTGGAGAAACACTTCTCAGACAGGGGTCCAGTATTGTGATGTTGAAGGAATTATTCTGTAGCCAGGTGAAGTTGGGGAACTACTGAATTAGGGTCAACCAACTCCTTACCTTACTTCAGCACCACTCTTCATCAGACATACAGAGTATGCCAAACCCTTCACCCCACATATCATGTTTTAACCCATAAAGTCAAATTTAAAGGCCAAGGCGTTATACAAAGAATAAAGAAACAAAATATGTCTTCTCACTGTAAACAATATTCACCAAGATAAATCCAAAAATGTGTCTGGTCCTCAATGTAAAGTGGTAGTCCATTCAGCGAAAACTTAAAGTCTTATATCAGTTTGATACATTCCATATTCCATGCATTAATTAGATGTACAAAATTTATTGAAAGACCAACAGATGCACATTGGTCTTATGAATGTAATTTTATTACGCAGTGACCAACGACATGGTTTGGCCACTTGTGCATCTTCAGGGTGGTAAGTGCAAGCATACAAATATATTTATAGTATGTCAGGATCACTCCAGACAACCTTTTCTAACTTATAATATTTTACACTCATCAATGTTTCACTATTTAACTGGAACTTTAACCAAAATCATATGATTTTAACTGTGGAATGATCCTGAAACACTATTATAACTGTATTCTTGCACCCACCACCCTGAAGATGGCCACATGAGTAGCCAAAACAAATCAGTGGTCACTGCATGATAAAATTACATACTCAACACCAAAGTGCATTTGTTGGTCTTTTTAATAAATTTTATACAAAGTTTTATGTATCAGTTAATCTATTAATTAACTAACAAACTGTGGTAGTAGAACCTGAAGCTTCAACACTGTTAATACCAAAAGTGCATAATTAGTACTAAACTTGAGACAGTTTCATGTGCTCAGGTCACTCCAAAAACATCCGTCCAGTTCCAAGGCATGTAATATCTAACAGTAACAGCTTTAACCCTACAGATAATTGACACTGGAGAAACATGTCTGCTTTTATATTTTCAGCTGTCTTCCATATGTGAAAGTCATCTCCAGATGATAATTTTCAAAACAACCGAAATTATTTTGAATTACTTAGAACTACAGTAATAATATGTTATCAAACAGATGAATTGCCTTACCTTTATCAATGCGAGGTGGGGGTCTGTACTTATAACCTGGCTGTGACCAAAATACTGGAACAGAACCTCGAACTTGTACGAAAGATACTTGGTGGTGGTGATGAGACACTATCTGCTCTGTCTCAACATAGTTGGCACACTTTCCATCCTCATCAACCCCACGTCGCTTGTAACGAGTACCAGCTCGGAAGCGACTGCGACGGGAGATCAGACTCAGCGTGAATGTCTATAGTAACAGATCACAATAAAGACAAAATATTTTGTTATTTCATTAGGCAAATGTTCTGCAGTTATGAATGTTATACTACTGAATATTTTGTAACTCATCAGTGATAAATAACAATTCATGAAACTAGATCATAAGCCAAACAGGCCGATAACCCAAGTCATGAAACACAAAATATTTAACTACTGAAAAATGAAAATGGAGGACGTCATATTTCTCAATGTATTTCTGTATAATCAGCTAAATATTATTATTTTCACATTTACAATTTATATGCCAAAAGCATCTCCCTCCCATGAGGTTTTCCATCTAAAACGTCATCACCATATTTTGTTTTTCCAAACCCCCTCCCACCCTCACGTGTACACACACACACACACGCACGCATATGTTTGGCTTACCTCATATCTTGGTTCAAGGGCTTCATTAACTGCTGGATCAAATCCTATTGCTACTTTGCAATGTTCAATTTGTACAAAACCTTGAATAATTGGTACTATCCAAGGATCTGCCAGAGGACACTGGAAAGAAAATGCATAACTTTAATTCCTTCATAAACAATATACTCATACTTAATAACATACTATTACATTGTACAAAACCAACTGTAATCAATAAAACTGCCCAAAAAGTACTTACATCCAATGATATGATATCCTGCAGCATGAATTTGTTCCAGAAAAATCTATCATCAACAGTTCTCCAAAGGCCTTTGTTATTCAAGAACTCTTTATTTTTTTCCTTCAGATCACACTGCCGCTGCAAAGAGTTTGTAAGGTCACCATCCAAACAGTAATAGAAAGAATCTGTCTCTGTGAATATTCGTTGCAGCTCTTCCAGTATCCGACGTTCAAACTTCTCACGGTCTTTGCTATCTCGTCGTTTTCCTATTTTCACCTGTAAGTTTTATCAAATCTCATTTTCAGAATCATTATAAAAGTGTTCTCTTATGTATCTAATACTTTGGTGCAAGCAACTATACTTGTGAGACTGAAAAAAAAAATCAGAATATAGCTATTGTTTTTTATTTCACAAATAAAATTTCTGCTATTGCTTGTCAACAACATACAGGTTTTTAAAAGCTCTCCAATCTAAGCATTTTTCTTAAGAATTATGATAGAGAACAAAAGGAGACCATTCTTGCAGAAACTCCCAAACATCAGAATTTAGGTACTAACTACAGAGAACACTTGTAGAACTCGGCCACTGCTCTGCGTTGTCATAATTTCACACATCATCATTATAATTTTATTGCAGACAGAGATCAGTGATTTTTAGGTTGACACACCATCAGTCTTCATGAATGGAGGGAGCAGAAGACAGAGGCAGAGAAGAGAAGAAAAGCAAAAGACAGTCATAATTATCCAGATTTAGGACTAACTTTCAACCCACCCTTTGCATTTCTGAATACATTTGGTGCATAAATGTTATGTTATATACCCCAGGATCAAAAGCTCTTTATACATTATGGAACATCAACAAAAAAAAAAAATGATATTTAATTCTGAATGCAACTAAGGTAAATTCCGGTTTCAGAACTGTTATTCTAGTAAGTTAATACTTCTCCTTCCTACAACAACAATGTTCTACATGGTACAACAAAGCATTTAGATTAACTGTATCACTGTGAAGTTTTTACACTCTCAGCCTGAAAGCAATTTATTTCAAAACTTATTCTGTTATGTAAATAATACAATAATTCCAATTTGAATCATCAAATATAAAGATGTAACTATAAAATCCTATTCATATCAAACCAAAATTATATATATATATATTTCTCATGTCACTGTAGCATATGTTTATCTTAACGACCTAAGCCAGAAATGTCCAGTTCAAATATTGGCTGAGACACCAGATATTTCTACAGTTTTGTGTTACTACACAGTCCTTCCACGCAACTGTCACATTTGAACCTCAAATTACGCCACGAATGATTCCTCCTACATCCTTTCAACTCATTATTCATCAATCACCCCACCAATCAGCACTGCACAGTCTGAGCTACTGAAAGCAATGTGAAACCATAAACAATAATAAACTCAGCAGAGTACCATCAAGTACATAATCTGTTCAATCTGTCCAATTATAAAATACTCAGCTAAATTAAAGTTCACATATTAGTTTTGTGCCAATAAATAATTTAGCATTACTAAGTGTAATTTACATGTTTCTTCTCCAAATGTTTTGAATACTATGAACAATGACATCAACAGCACTTTCATGAAACATGAGTACAATAACACAAAATAAATGTAAAAGAACATAAAAACTCACCAAATCTGTGATTCTAACACATGTGACTCATATTATGTTAATTTCAATATAAGCAGTAAAAATTATTTGGTTCTTGACATTAAGCAATGTTTTCCAGAATTGTGATGTTGAAAACCAATATGTATGTTCAAAAACCACTCAGTGGGCCTAAATATTAATGGAATGAACTTCAGTGTTTCACAACACACCAAGCATATCTCAAAGTAAAATCACGACATAACATTAAAAATTTGGATGTAGCGTATGTCCAGATTTAACAAAAATTTAATTGGTTAATTCAGTGTTAATGCAGCATGAAAATAACAGTTTGTTCTTCCAATACTCAGAGGACCAATGAAAAACAGTTCATGGACCACGAACAATCTACAGCCCACATTTTCAGAAACACTGTAGCAGAGTTAACTGTGAAAAAAAACATGCTAAGATAACAGTTAATTACAGGTAATGATATAAATAAGTTTCCACAAAGTCACAGTGTTTCCTGATCCAGTGTGTTTTAACATTTCTCAACATCCTATTGAGCAAGTTCTTCTTCCCTACAGTACTCAACATACAATGTATAATACCTCACTCACACCAACTTTTGGAAACCTGAATCACACCCTCTTTTAATCACACTATGTAACGTTCTGGAAACTCCAGTTTCATTCATGAAAACTATTTACAATAAAACAAAAAATGTCTTCCTTAAACCATTTCTCTCTAAAATATTTTCTCTCCAATTCTTTCCAGGCACTAACTAATCATTCTTTACAAGAACACTGAGTTCCCTATCTTAATTCCGCTTGAAAAAGCCTTAAAAAAGTGTGATGTAATGAACATACACTTGTAAATAAACTAAGTCAAAACATCAAATAATTGGGGGTGGTGGTAATGAGATATAACATCTGCTGCAACTGCAAATAAATAAAAATGTAGGTATAGTAGATCATGATGATAAGGAATGGAATGACACACTCTTGACTCAAAAAAATGTTATCACATTCGTTGCAATATCATCAGTATGCATATAAAGAGTGGCATAAAATCTGTTAACCAATTATTAAAACGTACATTAAAATAAGCTGTAAATTTCTTTATTACTTACTGAATTTATAAAAATTCTTTCAAATGAATCTTCTACATTCAAAGCACAACACACAATCCATACAGCTGACTCATACTGGCATTAAAAAAATTTAAACCTAAACAATCCCGTTCATATTTGAGAATGTTGTAGTTAACTGACTTTTTGGCCACCCCACAACCAGGGGCAGTAGTTACACAGCCTGTAAGTATGCTAACAAAATGAATGGTTCAGACACAGCAACATATTCCAGTATATAAACTGTACCAATACTTTCCATTCCACCATTTATCTCAGGTTTGGATATAACAATATTTATCACTGTCAAAATTGGATATGGGCATATTAGGAGTTTATTTTCATTTGAGTTTAAACGTTCAGTTCTAGTCAAAAATACAAGAAACTGTGGTTGTGTACCTTCCTTACCTACAATTATCCTTGAAAAAAAAAAGAATCATTCTGACTTAACATACACACACACACACACACACACACATACACTAGCAATCCAAATATTTCTTAAATAAACATCAGTTTTAGGGACATCTGGGATTTATTTACTTTTATTTATTTATCTATATATTTACCTTGTTTGCTTTTTTGTAAAATATAGGCGTAGTTCATCTACTCCTCCAGCTGATATTCAGGAGTTATTTGTTGTAAAACTGTTTTTTAATAACATACAAACATGTAAACTGCAATAACTGAAGGAAGACCAGGCCAGTCTAGTCACATGAAAAATGTATACCAGTTACACAAAACAGATGACTCTACATCAAACGAAAGCACATGCTGAACCACACTCATAAACAAACCTTGTCATGCCCAGTCCACAGCTAGCTTCCACCTACAAATTTCTTCCATTTGAGGTGGTAGAAGTATTTTGAATTCACATATACAAATGGCATTTGGGTACAAAGTTAATGCATTAAGATATAAGTTCAAGTGCCGAGCACATGGGTTATGTGGAATTCCACTTATTCAGAATATTCACCTGAGATGTTGCTAATGCTGCTGCTTGCTGAGTTGTATTTTTTATTGTATTAGTAGCTGATTTAATCGTCCCCCAAGTCTTCACAAATGCAGCCTTTTGGTGGATATCAAAAATACCACCACCTGAAGGGCCAGCATTTTTGTTGTTCTGGTGTTTTTTACATGGTTGGAGCCCTAGGTCTGCAGAATCGCCTGCTGGTCCAAGTTGTAAAAATGTTACTGACTTAATCTTGTAAACAGTTTTACCACCGGGCAAGTCTCCGACTGGTGCACATTCCTTTATGAGCATCAAACGGCTGTCCACAACGGCCTGCAGTTCAATTTTACCAACGATACCATACAAGACACCTAGGCATTCTGGATTATCGGCAGATGCCAAGTCCCAGGCTAAAAATCAGCAAAAGAAAAGGGGTGCTTTCGATAAATGATTAAAAGTGCAGTCTCAATACAAAATTTCTGTATCCTGCATTATGACTTCTAACATCAAATTGACGTAATGTCAAATGACATTAAAATGGGAGTGGTTCAACCCTGATGTTACCTGTTTTAGCTTCAAATCCACCCGTATTCCGATCCCACCACAAACCATATTCACCGTTTACAAATATGTAATACTGATCACTTCGAAATAACTCCATTTTAGGAGCAGTCTTTCTCTTTAACGACATAAATATTTTGACAGCCGACACACACGTACAAACACGCTAAACAACCTTCCGCCATTTTGTTTGTTCGTCGGGTGGGGAGATTGGTAACCCGTGTTTTGCACCCTACCGATTAAATTGGCATCGTATTCCAACCTTAGCTTACTAGATTTTGTGAACACGACCAGAAGAATGTTGGCAATAACATTTTCAATATGGCCACGCTAGGCAAGCTGTTGGAAATTTCTCAATGTTGTATAACATTGTAAATAGCAACGCCTTTACCTGTGCAGAAAAAAAGTCAGGTGAAATGGTTCGGTTCCTGATTCGATATGTCTTCACCGTTAGATAGTAGTCTCTGCAGGCAGCTGGGAGGTTATGTGGAAACTCTCACGCACTCTGGGGAGAAAGTATTAGATAAAGATACTTTTAAAAAATTAAAGAATATTTGCAAGTATGCATATTGTTACACTTTGCATACATAATATTTGAATCCTGTAATCATTTTTTGTATAGCCTGTATATTATCATGCTTTTCCTGTTGCAGGATTTCTGATGGCTATGTGGAACATGCCTACCATTTACTTATGTATCAGCTTGGGAGAGCACACGCGGAGATTCGCTTCAGTGCCTTTCAAATATGTGATGAACTCTTTAGGTAAAACAAATTATTTGGACTCTAGATTACAGGCCAGACTGTCATATTAAAGGTCAACACTGACTTCTAACCTGAGCTAAACTAACCTAAGAACCCTTTTTACTAAGGACTGAGGATTGTGCTTTCATAAGAGAAATCAGCTATCTAAATATGATTTATTCCAGACTAAACTAAGCAGGCAAATTGCGAATGTGATCTCTGAGAAGAGATGTCTTAAAAGCCCGTGTGTTATACGAGTATTGGACCCAATTTGTAATTGTTGGTTCACACATTGACAGAATTTCAGTCATTTCCTCAGCTGCTTTGCCAGTGGTAATGGCATAGTAACATGTATTTTACAATGTGTAAAATTCGGATGTCCAACACTAAATAATGCAGTTGTATAGTACACCTTTTTGTTTTTGATGGTCTTAAGATGACCATTGCTGTTTGATACATGTTGCCTTAAATAGATTAATACTAACATATATTTGTTGTGTTGACTGTATTTAAGCTTCCAGAATTCCTATGTAACACAACAGGATATTTAACATAAAATTTGCTTTACCAACGCCTTGTCCTTGTTTGCCAGCGTAAGTGGCATTAAATGTTCACTGGGAAGGGCGGAGAAGGGACTTTGAACTGAAAATCTAAACACAAGAATTGTCATCATTAAGTTTCTGAGAATATTTAGATGCATTTCCAAAATGTAATTAATCAAACCCAAGATATTTAAAAGCTTAGTGGTGTTATGGAGAACCTAGTGTACTTATTTAATGCATTGCAGAATGCCAGATATGCAGCTTTAGTGGTTATTACAATTCAAAGTAACAGGAAACTTGAGTAATATTACCAACATTTACAAGGAATTTTTTCATTGTCATCAATATTCAAAACAAATTTTAAGTTTAAGGAACTACCTGCTCCTGTCCTCAGGTGAAACCAGTAAGTGTTGGGGATACTACTCATGTAAATCCATTGTCAAAAATTTATATTTTACTACGGTACACATACTTAAATATACATCTTATTTATTTGTGAGTCACATTTGGTGGTTTGTGTCATGTTGGCAAATTATTGCAAAAGTACATAGGTTCTGCAAAGCATTGATTGTATTAAGTACATACTTTATTTTGAAGATCTATGATATTGGTTCATTAAGTTAACTTCTTATTGCCAAGCCAGTGACTTTATTTACTAAGCTGCTCTGGGTGCTAATTTGCGTTATTCTTTATTCTCCTCATACCTTATTTAACTAGTGAAATTCATCTTTTGCAGGAAATCTCACTGCTTTCGAGAGCTGCTGGTTTCTAACCTGCAACACATGATGGAACTAACATGTGAAACTAGCTATAACAAACCTCTCCCTCCTCCTAGATCTGTTGCTCTAAATCTTAAACATATGTCATTGAAGTGCATACAGGACTGGAATAAGGAGTATGGAGATGGATATAAAAAACTGCAACTTGGTTATAACTTCCTTAAAAACTGCAAGAAGGTAAAGTATTGTGTATAAATAAGACCAACAAATTTAAGATTGTGATAGTTTTCAGTTGGGTATATTTGCAACTCTCAAATGACAGTTAATTATAATACTAGAACTGGTGTTTCGCATTTTTTCCTTTCTTTGAGCCCTTCTGATTTTGAAAAAATTCTGACATCCCCAGACCTAAAGGCACATATAATGAATATTAAATCTGTTGGAATTTAGTTAATACAACCAACACAGCACACAAATGTTGTTAGTCACAGCTGTACTACTATCATTGTGATCAACAACCTTTTTTGTGCTTTGTTGGTTGTGTTACTGGCTAATACTGAGAGTATGCAGCAAAAAATGCAATATAAAGTTGGTGGAATATGTTTGTTCTGATCTAAAATTAAATTAATGTCTAAGTGAATATATTGAAAAGTGGCTTAATGACAATGAATTGGTTTGAAGGCAAGTTTATTATGATTTGTTTGGTTTGTATATCATAATTGCAGTAATTTATGTGTTCTGTCTGTTGAACCATTATTCTGCTGGTAATTTCATTGACAGTTTACTGTTTACCCAGTCTTTATTTGTTTCAGGTCGATTTTAATGCATTGCAAATTGAAACTTTAGCAGAGCAAGTGAGACAGCAGGAGCAAGAAAGAAGGCAGAATTTGATAAATGAGGAGAAATTGAAAAAAGTAACAACAGAAATAAATGGTTTGTATTGTATTTCTTCAAGTATAGATATGAAGTAAGGAGTATCATCCCTGTGTAAAGGAAAAATGGAACTTGAAATTTTTGCATATTTCTGTCAGTCTGTCTGCTTGAAAACCAAGAGTAAGAAATATTCACTGCCGTACATTTACTAACTGTATGCATCTTGTAGAATTATACAGTATAAAATTCTTAACACAGAAGCTCACATATCCAAAGCCAGTTAAGTCCACTTTATATTACTAACTTCCCCAAGTGCCATCCACTTTAATATCCACATGTTGTGATTTACTTTATGAGAGGCATGGACATTTTGTTTCCGTCTGAACCCTGTAGCTGTTATATTCTAACCTTATTCTGTTAGCTACAACAAAAAGATATTACGTCACAAAGTTCTCTATTACATAATTTACTCCATCATCTGTCTAATTCTTTCCCTGAGGTTCATATATTTTCCCGGAGAATCTGAACACTGGAACTCAATATAAGAAACCATGCTCCACATACATACAAAACAATAGTCACTTTACTGTCAGATTTTGAAATTAGTGGGTGCCAGTATTACATGAATCATGGAAAATGGTAATGCTGTTTAAGTATGATAGTAACTAAAATACTGTATTTACTCAAATGCCAGATGAGGTTTTTATCTTAAATTTGGTGTGTGAACATGTGAGATCATGTTAAATTCACATATGAAGTGCCAAACCCAACCGTGCCAAACTGGATTGCATTAATCCAGACCATGTGGAACCAAACCAAGGCCTGCATCTCCAAATCATCACATGAGATCTATGCTCTTCTGACAACAGATCATCTAGTATCTTCTGGGATATTATGCAGCATGGAGTAGTAATTCCCTATGATCGTTTTAGGACAGTCTGTCAATTCCATATTCAGGCATCGAGAAGTCCAAAAAGGAGATCAGAACATTACTGAAGTTACCTGACAAAATCTTCTTGTTTGGGACTTTGTCCATCATCTAATTTATTAGACAAGGACAACCTTTCTGTGTTTCTGTTTTAAGGCAAAGAAGCATCTGTAGATCATCTAGTTTAGGAAGCACCTAACCTGGTAAACCTCTTAGATTGAGTTACTCTCAATCACTCGGCACCACAGTCACAGTAAACTGTTCTGATGTGTACCTGAGCACATAACTAGTCCAAGGGTAGTTAACAGGAAAATGGCAATAAAAAAATTAAAAATTAACTACAAGGCTCAAAAATATAACCTGGACCAATCCACAAATTAAAAACCATAAAAAAAGCCATGAACTCAGACTTATCAGACCACCGATACAACACAAAAATCCAGAACACGTATTTAAATTCAACATCACTAACACCATCTGTGGAGAACATTGTCAATCTTCATGGGTTTAAGTAAGTTAATGGGCCAATAAATATAAATGTAGTAATTAGTCAGTGTGTATCATAACACCATATCAGCACATCTCACCATAAGTGACTGTGAAGGGTCCAGTGCAGTGGACAGGACTGATGATAATATGTTGTGGAATGACAGTGAAGAGGATTGGGATGTTAGGAGTGAGTGTGACGAATATGAAGGTACTGGCTGTAAAGATGAAGAGAGTTACACTGTTGGGTAAAGGTAGATAGAATCTGACAAGTTTTGTGTATTAAGTGTATGAAATTAATAGTAGAATATTTTTTTTTAGCAGACCTCTTATTTTTGGAAGGTCATCATATATTTGGATAAATACATTTTCCTATGGCAGGTATGGTGGTGGTGTTATTGGTCCCCCCCCCCCCCCCCCCGGGGTCAGTGTGAACTTCCAATGGGAAAAACAAGTAAAATTTCCTTGGTATATAGTCTCAAAATCACATAAC